>Ga0105103_10000620_pt1 | contig 20083 bp, 19 predicted proteins | sample PPLLaktember2015_2_FD_79107 | JGI IMG/M metagenome (GOLD analysis project Ga0105103, IMG submission 79107) | Freshwater sediment microbial communities from Prairie Pothole Lake near Jamestown, North Dakota, USA - PPLs Lake P7 Core (6) Depth... | ecosystem: Environmental > Aquatic > Freshwater >...
CCGTACCGTGTTCCAGGGGCAGACCGTATCGCATTTTCCACATTGATAGCAGAACTTGACGGCGTCTCCACCTTTTTCTTTTACCTCATCTATTACTTCCTTGAAGGGGGCTAGGGTTTCCACTTTTATTCCTCTTATATTGATTGCTTAAGGACATTTATGATTGCTTGGGGACATTCCCTCGAAGAGGTGTGTCCCCTTTCCATTCTGTCCCCTTTTCATTAATCAGCCCTTCTTTCCGAGTCGGGCAACGGTATCCGCCACATTCTTGAAGCCGTACTTCTTGATCAGCATTTCCAAACCGATCTTCATCTCACCGCGCTTCTCCTGGACGTCTTCCGGTTTAGATACCGGTATCACCTCTTCTCTTTCTTCGTAGGTCAGCGCATCAAACGTGCAAGCGTCGACGCACATCGGTTTCTCCAGAGGTGGATCACTTTCACACATATCGCACTTGAGGGGGAGACCTGAATCAGGTTCTTTGAAGGCGTCCCTGGACGGGCAGGAAGCCGGGCAGAAAGTACATTCTTCGTATTCCTTGCCATCGAGGACGTATTTGTTTCTCCCATTACATTCAGCTTGAGCATAATCACCAGCCCGTATGGGAACAAACACATCTTTCACTTCATCCATAACGACCATGATCCTGGAACGTGCGGTATTAACCGAGCTGTATTTCGGGATGGCGTGAAAGGCAGAACAGGCTATCTCACATGCCTTGCAGCCCGCGCATTTTTTTGTATCCACCTTTATTTCTTTAACTATTCTTGTCTTTCTTTCATTGCTGTCCACGGTGATGCCCCCTTCCTTTATTCCTTCTCTTTCTTGGCCCTTGCATCGTTGAGGGCAGTAACCTCATTCCCGGTCAGAACACCCCTCTTGATTAGGTCTTCCGCCACGTAGCCCAAGCTCAACTTCTCCAAGGTCTCTTTGGTGGGAATTCCATCAAAGGTCCAACCCTTAAAGTCATAGTATTTGGTCAGCAGCTGCTGCTCGTACTCTTCGTTCCTTACCGCCCAGTGATCCTCCGGGGGTCTTTCCATATACCTTCTCAGGCCCAATCTCGCATTGAGGGCCCTTACCAGATTCCGGTTCCTCATAAAACAGCCCCAGAGCCTGTCTTTATCGAACTCAATCCCCGTTGCGTGGGTGATTACCTGCGGCATATTCCATACGTGATATCCTGTGGTACCTCCAAACTGTCCCCGGAATGAGGAGACAAATCCGCAAAACCCCAGGGAGTCATCCAGATAGTGCATACACTCATTCCAATCAGTAATAGCGACCATGGCGTCGTCGGGTAACTGATCACGTTTTTCCCATTGCCGGAACCACTCTACAAACTTATTGTCCGGGACCGCCACCCACTTTCTGATGAACTCTTCCTTCAGCTCCGGGTCAGTGATCGGGTCTTGTGGGAATGAGCCTTCGATCTGGGTGATAGCCATATCCTCACCGGTGGCTATCATAAGGTAATAGGCCGGATTGAGTTTGCCGAGCTTAATGGGTAACTGCTCGAATTTCTTGATAGTGTTGTGATCGAATGCCTCGGCGCCGTTACCAATTATTGCCGCCGCACCGGAGGTGCCATGAGCGAGGACATCTCCAATGCCCTCTCTGTGCGCTATCTTTTCAATGAGATAGTAGAACCTTCCCCTCACGTCGGAGGGCATTCCGGGAAAGTCGCTTGGTTTCAGAATCCCCGCCTCCAAAAGCTCAAGGGCGAAGGCAATAACCTGCGGTGTTGAGTATGAGTCAAGTCCCAAGTCCTGAGCAAAACCGAGAATCTCATAGGTAAAATCCAGTTCCTGGAAGGAGGCCATATGGTAGGTGTCTTTTCCATAACACTTATAGGAAAATCTGCGCCGGTTCGGCCACTGAATAACATTGTGGCATGCCTTCGGGCAGTTCCAGCAACCTGTCTGGCGGCTCATGTGGTCGTACTTGAGGTTTCGCCATCTCTCTTCGAGAGTGGCACTCCAGAAGTTCTTTCGGCGTACGCGGGCGTTACCCCAGGAAAAATTGTTGTGATGGAAGCTATCATCTTCATCGACCGCCATCCAGTCACCCACATTCGGATTCGCATCAAGTTCCTTTCTCAGGCGTGAGCACATCTCCCAGAGTTCAGCGGGGTGTGCAAGATTGATGTCTTTTGTTCCACGGATGGCAATCGCCTTCAGGTTTTTATCTCCCATCACCGGTCCGGCTGTTCGAGATGCGCTCGAATTGCCGCAATCAATTGAAGCTGTAATTACCTTGTTTTCACCAGCCGGACCAATTGTGGCCACCCAGGCCCTTTCGTCCTTTAGCTCCTGTTTGATCAACACAGAAGTTTCGTACATGCCTTTTCCCCGGAGATGTCTTGCATCGCGGATCTCGACCTTGTCGTTGTGAATCGCTAAATAAACCAGATCTGGCGCCTTGCCCCGAATGACTATTCTGTCATAACCAGCCATTTTCATTTCTGCACCGAAAAATCCGCCCATGAGTGAATGTCCCATCAATCCGTTCACGGGGGCAATCGTATCGACCGAAACGCGGTTTGCGCCTGGGACAGGTGTGCCGTTCAGAAGGCCGTTACCGAATATGAGCAGGTTGTCGGGAGAAAATGGGTCGGTTCCCGGGGGAACCCTGTCAAAGAGTAGCTTCGCATTGAGACCGTTGCCTCCCAGATACAAAGCCGTGTCTTTCGGATCGGTCTCTACCTTGTCAATGCTTCCTTTCGACAAATCAATTTCTAGGTTAAACCCTGTTTCAGCGTACCTCATTTTTTACCTCTCTAGGTCTCCTCGCAGCCTGGATTATGGCTTGCGCAGGTTATCAATATTTTACGTGCTTCCATGGCACTTTTTAATGCCTTGCGGTCATTGATCCATGTCCGCCTTTCTTTTCCTTTACTTCAACTTTTTTAGGTTCTCTTGCCGGAGGCGCTACAGGAGTATCTGTGACTGGAAGTAGCCAAATAACCTCGTTAAGCGAATTCCGAACAATTTCCTCGGCAGTTTCCATATCTGGGGCTTCAATCTCCTTGACGTTACAATAAACCCTGAAATACATATCTTACCCTCCTCAAATCATTTACCTAGGGTCGCGTCGCCCCCTCCTCGGGGCAAAGCCCGTGCAGCTTCCCCCTCTCGATATCCGTGCTCGCTATTAAAGGATGTCTTACGGATACTTGGGACTGTTCGGTTTAGGTTACCCATATTTCTTACACTTTACCGTAGTCGATAATTAATCTCTTCTCGTATCCTCTTCAGCAACTCTGTTATTTCCGAGATGGACGTATTTGACACCTGTTGTGCCAGGCCAACAGCCCATATTGCAGCTTGAACATTTCTGCCGTATGCCTTGATGGGTATGCCAAAGGCAACCATCCCCTCGATATACTCTTCCCTGTCATATGCAATGCCTTGAGTGCGGACATCAAGAATCTCTTTCTTATAATCCACCTTGTCGCTAATCGAGTATGGGGTATACCTTTTAAGCTCCGTTCTAGCTAGAATCTCATCGATTTCTTCATCAGACAACTGCGACAGCATAGCCTTAATGCCGGCGCCTGCCAAGATCGGCATCTGTGTACCGATTTCGGATGATACTTTAACCCCGTAGGCCGAATCCACTTTATCGATTAGAATGGCCCGACGGTCAGAACGAATTCCCAAGAAAGCTGAAAGTTTTGTTTTATCGTTGATTGTTTCCAAATAAGGATGTGCGGTCATTATGAGCGGTGAACGTCCCCCTGCCATGTTTGACAAGATATAAAAGCGTGTACCGAAGACATACTTACCATCGCCCTTATTTTCGAGTACATTGAGGTCATCCAGCGTGTGACCAATGTTGAACACGGTGCTCTTATTGAGTCCAAGCCTCCCGGCTATGTCACTCACGCCCATCGGCTCCTTCGCTTGTGCCAGTAACTCAAGGATAGCAAAGCACTTATCAATTGCCGGAACTCTTCGAAATCTTGGGTTCATCATACAATCAGAATTCGTGTTCATAGTTGATGATCGTTCCATATAGAAAACACTAGTTTTTTATATCAAACAAAGCCTTCATTGTCAATATATTTTTCAGTCTAAAACTATTTAAATTCAGCATATTACCAATATTGGTGCTTTTTATCTTGTTTGGTAATTATTAGTGTTATTTATAATATCTGTTCAGCAACGTAAACTGCGATATGCGATCATTTTGTCTTCTCATCTAACGGTTTTTCGTTACGTCTCGCTTATCACCCCACTCTTACCCTTACTGAATCATAATGTCTTGTAATAGGCACCGGAAATTACTATAATCTGTCCGGCAAAATCATGAGTAGGGGGTTGCGATGGAAATGATGGAGGGACACATTTACAAAGCGTTTGATATGGAGCTCAAAGAGCTAAGAGAGAAACTTCTCCACGAGGCCGGACTCGTTGAACGGGCCATTCAGGATGCTATCAAAGCCCTCCTCGAACGAACCTCGGACATCGCGAGAAAAGTTATTGAAGATGACGACTTGGTCAATGCCTTAGAGGTTGAGATTGATGAATTCTGTCTTAAACTACTCGCCCTGCGTCAGCCTGCGGCAAGGGATTTGCGGTTCATCACAACAGCTATCAAGATAAACTATGACCTCGAACGTATCGGAGACACCGCTGTCAATATCTGTGAAAGGGTTTTGGAATTGAACCAGGAACCACAGCTCAAGCCTTATATAGATTTGCCCACTATGGCCTCCATAGTACAGACGATGGTTAAAGAAAGCCTTGATGCCTTTGTGAAAGAAGATGTTCAGTTGGCCCTGAAAGTTACCCAGGATGATGAGAAGGTTGATAGCTACCTTGATCAGATTTTCAGGGAGCTTCTCACCTATATGATGCAGGACGCGAGGACAATCAGCCGGGCAACCCGCCTGCTTTTCATTGCAAAAAACCTGGAAAGAATGGCTGACCACGCTGTCAATATTGCAGAATTGGTTATATTTATGGTAGAAGGAAAAATCATCAGACACCTTAAGCCTTCATCAGAGGAATAATTGCATGCCCAAATTTATGGGGACTGTTTTACTCTTGCTCATGGTATTGCCTTTGATATTCAGCTCTTGCTCATCAAGAGGTGTACAAAGTAAGAAACATACAGTGACTGTCGCGGGGTCAACATCGGTGATGCCATTCTCGGAAAAACTGGCTGAGCATTTTATGATAGATCACCCGGATTTCGTAATAGATGTACAAGGCGGAGGATCCACAGCGGGAATCCAGGCGTGCCTTAATAATACCGTACATATCGGTATGTCTTCGCGACAACTGAAAGATGAAGAAAAGAGACTTAATCAGATCATTATCTGCTATGATGGGATTTCGTTGGTGTTAAACCCCAGAAACCCTATTAGCACGTTGAGCCTAAAAGATGTACGTAACATCTTTAGCGGAAAGATTAAGAACTGGAAAGAACTGGGCTGGATTGACAGAAGAATTGATGCAGTAACGCGAGAGGAGGGATCCGGAACCCGTGGCTCTTTTGAAGAACTCGTTATGAAAGGCGATGAGATCGATGACGGTATCATGGTTCAGGACTCTAATGGTTCTGTCAAAGAGGTAGTCGCCACTGACCCATATGCCATTGGATATATATCACTTGGCCTTGTCGATGAAAAGGTAAAAGCAGTCGTTATTGATGGTATAGCACCGAGTATTGACGCTATAAAGCTTGGACAATACAAGATTGTAAGGCCCTTCCTCTACGTAACCCATGGTGAGCTTGACGACAGTGGAAAGGAGTTTATCAATTTTGTGCTTTCAGAGGTAGGACAGAACGTTCTCAAAAAGGAGGGCCTCATCGGCGCTTATGATTAAGAAGGCCTTTACGAAAGAGCATTTTGTAAAATATGTCCTCATTGCCTTTGCCCTTTCGTCTCTCCTGTTTCTTTTTCTTATCTTTATTTTCATTCTCGCCGAGGGTTTACCCCTTTTTCAGAAAGTGGGTTTGAAAAATATCATTTTTGGATTCAAGTGGGCCCCCACAAAAGGTTCATTCGGGATTTTCCCAATGGTTGTATCGTCGTTTCTTGTAACCTTTGGCGCACTCATCATTGGCGCCCCCCTGGGCCTTTCCTGTGCCATCTATCTCTCCGAGTATTCAGGAAAGAGACTGAAACTCTTCTTAAAACCGGCCCTCGAACTCCTCGCAGGTATCCCTTCGGTAGTCTATGGCTTTCTGGGCGTTATTTATATTGTTCCCTTGGTGAGAAACTATTTCGGCGGCGCAGGCTTTTCTCTCCTTGCTACATCCGTTATCCTTGGGGTCATGATCCTACCAACCGTTATCAGTATATCTTTTGACTCCCTCATGAGCGTGCCCAAGACTTACAGGGAAGGATCTTTTGCCATGGGCGCCACGAAATGGCAGACAATCTATAAGGTTATCATCCCTTCTGCCAGGTCAGGGATTTTAGCAAGTTTTATTCTTGGTATGGGAAGAGCTATCGGAGAAACCATGGCCGTTATTATGGTTGCAGGAAATGCCTTGAGAATTCCCACAAGTATTCTTGATCCCTTGCGGACACTGACGAGCAATATTGCTCTTGAACTCGCCTATGCCACTGGCGACCACAGGCTCAGCTTGTTCTCAACCGGCGTCGTTCTGCTCGTCATCATTATGACGTTAAATTATATTGCCAACTTTGCAATAAAAAGAAGGGTATTGAAGTGAGGATTAATCCCCGTTTTGTTGACAAGCTCGTTAAGATTGGGTTGAATGCCCAGGCGTTTTTTACTGTTGCCATACTTGTAGCCATTGTTGCCATCATTTTCTTCAAGGGTTCCCCATACCTCAATATGGAATTCATATTTTCATCTCCTGTAGATATGGGAAGACATGGAGGTATATTCTCCACGATTGTTGGCACTATCTTTCTTGTTCTTTTATCAATTTTTGTGGCTACTCCACTAGGTGTGGGAACAGCAATTTTTCTGACCGAATATACAAAAGAATCCTGGTTCACGAAAACTATCCGTTTCGGCGTTGAATCGCTGGCTGGCATACCATCCATCCTTTATGGTCTTTTTGGCTTCATTTTTTTCGTTATCAAGCTTGGAATGGGCTGGTCACTCATGGCTGGAGTACTCACTATCACCATCATGATACTCCCAACAATAATACGAACGAGTGAAGAAGCGATAAAGGCAGTTCCCAGAAATCTCAGAATTGTGAGCTATTCACTGAGCGCTACCAAGTGGGAAACAGTCACGAAGGTTGTGCTTCCCTCTGCAGGGCCAGGCATTCTGACAGGTATTATGCTCAGTGTGGGAAGGGCTGTTGGTGAAACCGCTGCCGTGATCTTTACCATGGGCAGCTCGCTGAGGCTGCCCACATCACTCATGGATTCCGGGAGAACCATGGCTGTCCATTTCTACATACTCGCCCGCGAAGGGATATCGATGCAAAAGGCTTACGCTACTGCTTTAGTGCTTGTTCTGAGCATACTCTTGATTAACATAATCGCCTATTACATTATGAACAAGGTTACCTCAAAATATTCATAAAACTATGGACATTAAAATCAGGACAGAAGAATTAAGGTTATCATTCGGAAAGGCAGAGATCCTCAAGGGGATCAATATTGATGTCTTTAAGAACAGAATAACAGGCTTTATGGGACCTGCGGGTAGTGGTAAATCAACCCTTATTTCCATTATAAACAGAATGATAGATTTCGAGGAAAATGCTGACATATCAGGTAAGGTCTTTATCGATGATGAGGATATTCTCGGTGGTGAAATCGATGAAGTACAGTTGAGAAGAAAGGTTGGAACGGTTTTCGCAGTGCCCATTCCCCTGCCCCGTTCCATATATGACAACATAGCGTATGGCCCAAGATTGAAAAGCAGGAATGAGCGGAAGAGACTCTGGGACCTTGTTGTGGAAAGTCTGAAAAAAGCATTCCTCTGGGATGAAGTAAAAGACAGGCTCGGTTCGTCAGCACTGAAGCTATCCGGTGGGCAACAACAACGGCTTTGTCTCGCCAGGACACTTGCCTTGGAGCCTGAAATTATCCTGTTGGATGAACCCTGCTCCGGTCTGGACCCTATTTCCACAGCAAAGATCGAAGAAGCCCTGAACGAACTCAAAAAGGAATATACGATTATACTCGTTTCCAACAACACGAAGCAGATCGCCCGCATCACCGACTATGCAGCTTTTTTTTACATGGGAACTCTTATCGAATATGGTCCAACTGAAAAGTTGTTTACCAATCCCACAGAAAAGAAGACTGAAGATTACATTCAAGGCAAATTCGGATAATGAACGATAGCGTTCTCAGGACAGACAAGCTCAATCTTTTCTACGGTAGCTTTCATGCATTGATCGATGTTAATTTCCACGCCTTCGGAAAATCTATTACCGCTCTCATTGGCCCCTCAGGCTGCGGGAAATCAACCCTGCTCAGGTGTTTTAACCGCATGAATGACCTCATAGATGAGGTAAAAACAATGGGCGGCATATTCGTCAATGAACAGCATATAGACGACGTAGATATCATTGAGCTGAGAAAGAAGGTAGGAATGGTCTTTCAGAGGCCCAACCCTTTTCCTTTTTCAGTGTATGAGAATATGGTTTACGGATTAAAAATACATGGCCTGAGCAATAAGAAACGAAATGAAGAAACTATGGAGCGATGTTTGAAAGCTGTTGGATTATGGGATGAACTCAAAGACAGATTGCATATGCCAGCCATGAGCCTTTCTGAGGAAATGAAGCAAAGACTCTGCATCGCCCGTCTCCTCACTGTGGAACCGGAGATCATCCTCCTCGATGAGCCGTGTTCAGCCCTTGACCCCATAGCCACCTTGAGAGTGGAAGAGCTTATGATTGAACTGAAAAATAATTACACGATTCTTATCGTTACCCATAACATGCAACAAGCTGCACGGGTCTCTGATTACACTGGCTTCATGCTTCTCGGGGAACTCGTCGAGTTTGGAGAAACACCACAAATTTTTACTTCTCCAAAGGACGAGCGGACAGAAGGATATATTACGGGAAGGTTTGGATAGGTAAGCGAAATAAAGCTCAAAACTGTAAGCTCAAAGTAATTCATTGTCAAGCTGCTTGAGTGGTTGAGTTGTTAAAAAGTTGAATGCTGAAAGCTTAAAGCTTACAGCTAAGAGCTAACACGGAGTGTTCCATGGAATTTCTGAAGGCAGTAACAGCACAACAAGCGCTTGAGATAGTCAATGCCATCCCTGTTTCCCTCCACACCGAGGTAATCTCTCTGGATGAGTCATTGGGTCGTATTCTTGCAGAGGATATTGTAGCCCACGAGAACATCCCACCCTTCTCGCGTTCCCTTGTCGACGGATTTGCCATAAAAGTTAAAGATGCCCAGGGCGCAAAAGAGACAAATCCTGCCCTTTTGTACAATAAGGGCGAGATCAGGGTTGGTGAAGAAACAAAGGCAGTCCTTGAGGACGGTTCATGCATCTATATCAGTACCGGAGCAATGATGCCCGGGGATGCTGACGGCGTTGTGATGCAGGAATACACGAGAAGAATGGGGGATGCTGTTGAAATAACCAAAACAATTCACAAGGGAGAGAACATATGCTTTACCGGTGAAGATATTAAGCTCGGCAGCACTGCTCTCAATAAAGGTAAAAGACTCAATCCTTTTGATCTTGGCGTACTATCTGCCCTCGGCATGGCTGACATTTGGGTGTACAAGAAATTAAAAGTTGCCATCATTTCATCCGGAGATGAGATCATTCCAATTGAACAACAGCCAACACCAGGGCAAATCAGAGATATTAATAGATATACCGCGCTCAATATGTTGAAACAAACATTTTCGGATGTTAGCTTCATTGGCATTGCCCGGGACAACCCTGAGGATATTAAAGAACATCTCGTTGCTGCCCGTGAATATGATGTGATTCTTGTTTCGGGGGGCAGTTCAAAGGGAGAGAGAGATTATATTACCACATCGATAGAACAGCTTGGGGGAAAGATCCTCTTCCATGGTATTAATATTAAGCCCGGCAAACCAACCATATTTGCAACGATGTGGGAAAAACCAGTCTTTGGTCTTCCCGGACATCCTGTATCATGCATTATGGTCCTGACAAGATTTGTCCTTCCTTTAATACGAAGATTACAGGGGGATGAAGGGGGGGAACAAAAGAGAGCGACCGGAACGCTTACAATGAACATTCCCTCAACCTATGGCATTGAAGAATACGCGAGAGTTACCATAGCTTATAAGAAAGAGGATTGTAAAATCACCCCTCTTTTTGCAAAATCTTCTGTGATTTCGTCGCTCTCTCAGGCCTCAGGATATATAATTGTCCCTGAAGGCAGGGAAGGATTTGAGCAGGGAGAAGAAGTAGTAGCCTATTACTTTGATTGAGGCTATCTAGCTTGATAGTTGGCAGGCTTTTGAGCGTGAACTCATCATTACTTCTCTGCATCAATCTGCGGTGAAAATCGCTTTTTTCAGGTAAAATGTTTATAATCAATGTTCATGAAAGAACGTATATTAATTAAATTAATGATGAGCCTTAAACTCGAAACTCCAATCGGAGATTGACTTGAAACGATACCTTGAAACAATAAAGAGCGCGGATGCGGTCAGGAGGGTTCTGGACCAAGTCAGGCGCATCGAAGATGAAGAGTATCTTCCGGCACATTCATGCAGGGACCGCATTACCACCCGACCCGTCTTTGCCCAACGTTCCAATCCCCCCTTTCTTTGCTCTGCCATGGATGGCTATGCCACGTCCTTTGCAAAGACTCTTGAGGCGGACCTTACCCTCCCCGTTACCCTTACCCTTGGTTCCGATGCGTTCCCCCTGAACACCGGCGATCCTCTACCGAATACTACCGATGCAGTGATTATGGTGGAAGAGGTAGAGAGATCAGACGCTGGCATTACGATCCGCAAGCCAGCCTACCTTTGGCAGAATGTCAGGATGATTGGCGAAGACATTATTGAAGGGGATATGCTCTTTCCTGCAAACCACAAAATCAGGACTTTGGATACTGGTATGTTTCTCTCTGCAGGTATTACCCATGTCCATGTAAGAAGAAAACCCTCTTTGCTCGTCATCCCCACAGGGAAGGAGTTGATTGACATTTATGACAATCCATCCCAGGATCCTGAAGCTCACAGATTGGTTGACTTCAACTCTTACCTTCTCGTAAACATGGCTGAAGAGATAGGGTTTCATGCTGAAAAATCTAAAATACTCATTACTAAAAAAGAGTTATCTTCAACCGTTCATCAAGCTTCTCAAGAATTTGACGTAATAATTATTAATGCTGGGTCAAGCGCTGGAAGTGAAGATTTTACTGAAGGAGTAATCCGAGAACTTGGGACACTCATCTTCCATGGTGTCTCCATGATGCCAGGTAAACCAACTCTGTTTGGAGTAGTCAATGGTAAACCGGTGTTTGGCATTCCAGGGTATCCTGTTTCAGCAACCACAAGCTTTAAGGTATTTCTCGAACCGCTGTGTGAAAAGCTTTTGGCAACAACTGTTAACAAGGAGTTCGTTTCCTGTTTAACGCCTTACAAAATTCCATCACGAATCGGCATAGAAGAAATCCTGAGAGTCAACCTTATAGACAAAGGAGACCAGTTTTATGCCTTTCCCCTGCCGCGGGGTGCAAGTATTTATTCCTCCCTTGCAAATGCTGACGGCCTTATTAGGGTCCCTGAGAACATCGAGGGTTTTGATGAGGGTGAAAGCATCACCTGCGAACTCCTAAGAAACAAGAGCGAATTGAACAAAAGAACCCATATTATCGGGAGCCACGACCTGTCCCTCGGAATCCTGAGGGACATGTTGAAAAACAGGTTTCCAGATCAAGACCTCATTTCAACACATGTGGGGAGCATGAGCGGTATCATGGCATTCAGAAAGGGGATTACCGACCTCTGCACTACCCACGTACTTGATGAAAATGATAATGTGTATAATATTAATGTAGTTAAAAGATATGTTCCTGAAAGAAATTGGCTTCTCGTTAATATCGCCAAGAGGACTCAGGGCCTTATAGTTCAGAAAGGAAATCCTAAATCACTTTCAGGAATAGTGGATATAGCAAAAAACGGTGTAACGTTTGTGAACAGGCAAATTGGTTCAGGAACAAGAATTCTTCTTGACGCAATGCTGAAGGAAAAAGGTGTTTCCAAGGATTTAATAAAAGGTTATGAGAGGGAAGAGTCTTCTCATAATGCCATTGCAATCCTGGTGCGGGAGGGGGTAGCCGACACCGGTATTGCTATCCATGCTGTGGCAAGGGCTTTCTCGCTCGGCTTTATTCCCCTTGCCGAAGAGGATTATGACCTGCTTATAACAAAGGAATTTTCAGAGACAACGAGGTTTCAATCCCTACTCGCCCTTATCAGATCAGATGAGTTTAAGAATCGATTGATTGAGGTCGGTGGATACAATACAGAGGGTACTGGGGAAATAAAGTATGTGTATGAAGTACAGTAGAAGTAAATGTTTGACAGTTGTCGGTTATCGGTAAATAACCTCACAGAAATGTGAGCCGAAAACTGTGAATAAGGAATAACAGCTATGTTAATGGATAAATACAATAGGATTATCAACTACATAAGGATATCTATCACTGACAGGTGCAATCTCCGTTGTAAATACTGTGTTAATGAAAACTTTCCTCACATTCCTCATCCTGAGGTATTGCGATATGAGGAGATCATACGATTCGTCAAGTTATGCGCTGAGCTTGGTGTGACAAAAGTCAGATTGACCGGCGGAGAGCCCCTCATTAAGCAGGATATTGAATTCCTCCTTAAGGAGGTTAATAAGGTTGAGGGGATAACTGACATAAGCCTCACAACCAATGGTGTGTATCTGGGTGAAAAGATACATCGTCTCAAAGAAGCCGGTTTGAAAAGAGTTAATATTAGCCTTGACAGTTTGAAACCTGAGCGTTTTGCGTATATTACAGGTGTCGATGCGTATGACAGAGTCCTGGAGAGTATTTCGCTAGCCAAGGACCTGGGCCTGAATCCGGTTAAAATAAATACGGTCATGATCAAGGGATTCAATGATGATGAAATTCTCGACTTTGCCCGCTTCGCCAAAGTGTGGGATGTGCAAGTGAGATTCATCGAGTTCATGCCCTTTGGTGAGTCAACTTTGTGGGATAGCTCAAAGATTATACCTTCTAACGTGGTGGAAGAGTTGATCAAGAAAACGCATCAGATCAAGCCATCGAGGAACTCTCACAAGGGACCAGCCAAGATGTTTAAGTTTGAAGGAAGTCTGGGCCAGGTAGGATTCATCAGCCCCATGTCCACACATATTTGTAGCGAATGTAACAGGATCAGACTTACTTCAAGCGGCATGATAAAGCCATGCCTTTTTTCTGATACAGAGTATGACGTGAAAAAACTCCTCAGAGAAAACACCTCCGATGAGGTTTTAAAAAAGTTCATAAGTGATTGCGTCATTGCAAAACCCGAAAGGAAGCATGAAATAGGACTCATCAAGAAGTGTCAGACAAGCCTGAGACATATCGGAGGCTGATCGATGGACGAAGGACGACCGTCTCACCTATGGTGCGTACTTAGACGAGAGAAGAAAACAGATATGACATTGCGTCCCAGCGAATCGGTCGTCATAGTGAATCCCGAGCAAGACGGGATAAACGATCGTCCGAATGAGTGGAACGAATGATCATCTATCGGATAAAAAGTGAGGGAGAAACAGATGAAACTGACCCATATCGACAGCGAAGGTAAGGCCAGAATGGTTGATATCAGTGAAAAAAAGGAGACTCGTCGAGAAGCACGGGCATATGGACAGGTAAGAATGTCAGTGGCCACCTATTCTATTGTCAAAACCGGCCATGGTCCAAAGGGCGATATCTTCACCGTTGCCAAGATTGCAGGTATAATGGGAACAAAAAAAACCCATGAACTTATACCGCTGTGCCATCCTTTATCCCTTACCCATATTGATGTTGATTACTCGTTTGATGACAAAAAACACACTGTCGGCATCACTGCAACCGTACGGACAAAGGGCCAGACAGGGGTTGAAATGGAGGCAATCAATTGCGCCATGATCGTCGCACTCACTATCTATGACATGTGCAAGGCCATCGACAAAGGCATTGAACTTGGGCCATTCTTCCTTCTTGAAAAGAGTGGGGGGAAGAGTGGCAAGTTTGTTAGAAACCAGGCTAGAGATTAGAGGCCATAGGTGGTAATTCTTAGAGTGACGACCGTCCCACCTATGGCGTGACTTGGACGAGGGAAGAAACTACACCTTGCGTCTCAGCGAAGCGGTCGTCATAGTGAATCCCGCAAACGGCTGGATGAACGATCGTCCAAATGAGTGGAACGAATGATCGTCTATCAATTATATGAGGTGTCAGAATGACAGCAAGAGTTATTTCAGTAAATGTGAGTAAAGATAAAGGTGAGAAGAAGCACAACATAGAAAAGTGCTTGCTCATAAAAGACATGGGGCTCAAAGATGATGCCCATGCAGGATTTATGCACCGGCAGGTCAGTCTCCTCGCCCGGGAGAGCATTGACAAGATCAAGAATATGGGAATCGATGTCGTTCCGGGAGATTTTGCTGAGAATCTTACAACAGAGGGTATTGAGCTCCCTTCCTTGCCTATTGGAACGAAATTGCTGGTGGGAGAAGGTATTGTGCTCCGTGTCACTCAAATTGGAAAGGAATGCCATGCCCGTTGCGCCATATTTCAGCAGGTCGGGGATTGTGTGATGCCCAGGGAAGGAATTTTTGCTGAGGTACTCACGGAAGGCGAGGTAAAGGTAGGCGACATAATCAAGGTGGAGCAATGACATATGCAGCAGCTATTATAACGGTCAGCGATAAAGGTTCTGTCGGGGAGCGTGAAGATAAAAGTGGTCCGGCGCTGAAGGCAGCCCTGGAAAGCTCATATGAAATTAAGGAAATGGTTATCGTTCCTGATGAAATTGATATTATTGCGCAAACCATTAAAGATCTCATTGACATCAAGTGCATAGACCTTATTGTAACAACGGGAGGCACGGGTGTGACAAAAAGAGATGTTACTCCCGAGGCGACAAGACTTATAATGGAAAGGGAGTTACCGGGATTTGCGGAAATAATGAGGATAGAAAGTTATAAAATAACTCCGACAGCTATGGTGTCTCGAGCCCTCTGCGGAACGCGGAAGGGAAGTCTTATCATCAATTTACCCGGCAGCCCAAAGGCAGCCGTTGAATGTCTTGGTTTTGTTCTCAAAGCCATACCACACACCCTCGACAAGCTCCAAGGGGACACCACTGACTGCGCTGTCCTGCGAGACACCTAGCCTTCCAGCTTTCAAGCTTGCCGGTTGGTTCGCCTCTTACTTCTTACTTTTCACTTCTAACTTTTCACCGATTTAATGTTATGCGGAATTTCTGAACCATGTGGTCCGGGTAGTATGAGAGCTTGGCTTCTCTCAATCCAGGCATGCCCAGGTCTTGCTCTCTGTTGATATACTTGACATTCTTCAAATTGTTCTCACAGAATTGCTGATTAATGACCGGGTAAAGCACCGGGATTTCCGGATCAGCCTTTTCGATATGAACAACCGCAGTGTCGTCATTGAGCATCTGTCCTATGGTAAAGGCCACTACCTTGTTTTCTATCGTTATTACAGCCCCTTGCACTTCAAGGCTTGTGTAAGTTTTTAATATTTCTTTTACAGCATCCCATTCTCCCAGGAGATCCAGGTCATCCTCACAACGTTTCATCTCACACCACCTATCCTGCAGTTCAATACAGTCCAGGATATGATCGGGAGCAAGGTCTGAATATTGGTATGAATAGCTCCGGAGAAGCTGGTTAATGTGGTTTCTCTTTGAACGGTATTTGTTGCCAACAAGATTCACCAAGTCATCTCTAAGGTAGACGTAATCAAAGTGATCCCGTGTCGGTTCGATAGAGATATCCCTTATGCCTTCAATTTCTCTGATAATCTTCTCATCGGCCCTCTCAATCCTCGGGTTTTTCTCATTTTTCTCTTCTCTCATCCATTCCAAAACCAGGCGAGTGACTTCACCGCGGGGTGAAGGACCTATAGGCTCCATGGCATAGGTGCCGTATTCTCCCTCTAGACTGACAATCACAAGCCAATCCTTGTAGACTGACCACTGGAACTTATAATGAGAGCGCCATATGAAAAGGTTTGTGAAGGTCAGTTCCGATATTTCTGGCCTGTATTCTTTGAAAAATCCTTGGAAAAACTCTTTGTCTTGCAGTTGTATTGTTTTCAATTCTGGAAAGGCAATCATATTCATTTTTTTGCATTATTCAATACAAAACTTTTAGCTTTGTCAAATAAACGTAACGTTAATGGGATAATGGTCACTGCCTTTCTTGGTTAAATTGTGCTAATATACGATATATTTTATAAAGAACATTAAGGTGGTTGACCTGTGCAGCAAAGAAACCTGGCAACAGAGAGTATTCGAAACAAGATCGATATCATTACTGACTCCCTCGGGCAGTACCTCCAAGGGAAAGAAGCATCCTTACGGTTGTCTCTCATCTCTTTCTTCTCCCATGGGCACCTCCTCATAGAAGATCTCCCTGGTCTCGGCAAGACTACCCTCGCAATCGGCATTGCCAAGGCACTGGGCTTGAGCTTTGGAAGGATTCAATGCACCAGCGACCTACTCCCCACTGACATCACAGGTCTGTCGATTTACAACAAGACTGCAGGTGAGTTTGAGTTTCATCATGGCCCCATCTTCAACAACATTGTCCTCTGCGATGAAATCAACCGGGCAACACCCAAAACGCAGAGCGCCCTTCTCGAAGCCATGGGGGAAAAACAGGTGACCATAGAAGGGAAAACCTACAAACTTCCAAATGTCTTCTGTGTCATTGCCACTCAGAACCCTGCGGAGCAGTATGGTACCTTCCCTTTGCCCGAATCACAGCTGGACCGGTTTATGATGAAAATCAGCATTGGTTATCCATCTCATCAGGCAGAGAAGGAAATCTTAAAGATCGGGAGCACCCAGGAAGCCCTCCACTCTATTGCCCCTGTGATGGATCCCGAAGAGGTCACGCTGATCCAGGAAGACATTGAAAAAAATATTTATGTTTCCGACAAGGTGCTGGATTATGCCCTTGCTATCATTCATGCCACAAGAAAAAATGATCTTCTCTCTGCAGGCCTCTCAACAAGGGGAGCTCTCACCCTTGTCAACACTGCAAAAACCAATGCCTACTTCCATGGGCGCGATTTCGTGATCCCCGAGGACATCAAGGAACTGGCAGAATTCACCATACCCCATAGGGTTCTTTTCAAGGAGGAATACGAAAATATCAACAAGAGGGGGATCATAAAATCTTTCATCGAGGAAATTCAAACCCCCGCGTAATCAAGATTACCAGAGCTGGCTTTCTTTATATCCTTCTTACCATTTTTCTGGGCGTAGCTGCGGTAAACACTGCAAATAATCTTATCTATCTTGTTGTTTCTGCACTCCTTGGCTTCATGGGTATTTCTGGGTTCTTCGGGAGGAGCAACCTATCTAAAATAGAGGTCAAAGTTGACTTAGCGCCTGAAATATTCGCAACCATTAAAACTCCTGTTAGCGTTACCGTCACAAACAAAAGAAAATTTCTTCCCATATTTCTGTTGAGGGTCAACATCCAGGATAAGGAGCTTTTCTTTCCCTTTGTCGATGCAGGGGACACCGCAACCCGGTATATTGACATGGCCTTTGCTCAAAGGGGGAAGTTCACGATGGGACTGGTTTCATTGTATTCAGTTTTCCCCTTCAATTTTTTTACCCGCTACAAGTGGTATAGTGATGCATCCAGCTTTGTTGTATTTCCAAAACTCCAACAGTGTGAACTGTTCTCTTTTAATCAGAAAGAAAGGCGGTTAAAAGGAGAACACCCCTCCGACAAGACCGGGTATGAGTCAGACATTATATCCATCAGGGAGTATGTTCATGGAGACCCCATCAAGTACATTAATTGGAAAGCAACTGCAAAGACAGGCGAGCTAAAGACAAAAGAGCTTTCATCTCTAGATTTCCAGCCAGTTGTTATTGATTTTACCACGGTTGACATTGAAGACACGGAAAAGAAGATTTCCTGCATTGCCTATACGATTGTTCAGTTAATCAGGAAAAATATCCCTATTGGATTAAGGCTAAATGGCGCTTTTTTTGCTCCTGCTGTATCAAATAATCACAAGACAACTCTATTGACGGAACTTGCCCTTTATGGATCCCACGAACAATAACCGCAGTTTTAAGATTGAAACGATCGTTATTTTTATTACCTATCTTGTGGGTGCCCTGGCTTTTCTCTCTATCGTAAAGGAAATTGTAACTCTCTATTCAATCGTGTTCTGTCTTCTGTTCGCTATCTCTCTCTATTTTGAGTACAGGAGGAGTTTTCGCATCCCACGATGGCTGCTAACAACCCTTTCCCTCGCAATGGTTATTTTTGCCCTTTACAGGCTGGACATGCAGGAACTTGTCACGCAGATGCTGGAAACCCTTCTTATGCTCCTCGCTATAAAGCTGCTTGAAGAGAAAAAAGTCCGGGACTACATGCAGATTTATGCCATAACGCTTCTTCTCCTATCAGGTTCTGGTCTTCTTTCTCTCAATATAGCCTTTTTTGTTTTCTATCTCATCCTCATTCTGCTCCTGACAGTTTCTGCCATTCTTCTCACCTACTATGCGCAAGATAACGAGTTAGTCCTTCCCGGCAATACAATTGTTAAGATAGTGACAAAATCCTTCCTTATTCCGTTGCTTGCTATACCCCTGACCTTTCTCATGTTTATCATACTTCCAAGAACACCATACCCATTGCTCAATTTCCTCAACAGGCCGGACAAGGCGCGCACTGGCTTCACAGATCAGGTACGGCTCGGGGCTGTATCAAATATCCAGGAGGATTCAACGATTGTTCTCAGGGCAAATATGAAAAAAATTGATGAGAAGGATCTCTATTGGCGGGGCATTGTACTCGAATACTTTGACGGCAAAGGTTGGATAAGCATGAAAAAACAATCTGCCCCGCGTTCATTTCCAGGACAGTTTAGCGACAAAAGCGTAAAGCAGACCATCTACCTTGAACCATACGGAAGTACATATCTTTTTTCACTTGACAGGCCCGTGTATATGGCAGGACAGAATATAAAAAGGTCACAGGACCTCACGTATTCTTCTACCGGATATTTTGATACCAGATTAAAATACGAGGCCATATCGGTTTTAGGCGACAGCATAGCGGAAGATGCTATCGATGAAACAAAATACCTCCAAATACCAAGAAATCTATCACCAAAAATAACAAAGTTAGCAAAAGACTTTGCGACGGACAGCCATGATAAAACAATACAGGCAATCTTTGGCTATCTCCGGAGCAGTGCATTCAGATATTCCCTTCAAGGTTTACCTGTGTCAAAGAACCCACTAGAGGACTTTCTCTTCGAGACAAAATCGGGGAACTGCGAATTTTTTGCATCAGCATTGGCGGTCATGTTACGGGTGAATGGTATTCCCGCACGGCTTGTAGGTGGTTTTCGCGGTGGCTACTTCAATGATGTTGGGCAATACTATTTAGTGCCTCAGAAGTATGCCCATGCATGGGTCGAGGCTTATGTTAGGCCAAAAGGATGGGTGCGGATTGACCCAACACCGGTAATACTTGACAGCTCTGCTTCTCTTTTGAGCGGCGGAGGTTTTCAAAAATTCACTATCCTTATGGACACGCTGAACTATTACTGGTATGTCCTTGTCATTAACTACAACCTGGAAAAACAATTTTCTATTGTACTGAAATTGCGCTCCGAGCTGAGGCGACCCCATATGGGCCTTGCTTTCCAACGAGATAAGGCCCTGAAGTGGCTTGCAATCCTCTTAATCATTATAGGTATCGGGATATCTGTCCGTGTTTTTACAAAAAATGATTCAAAATCCCCAGAGCAAAAAATACTGGCATCCTTTTTGAGAAAGATGGAAAAACTCGGTTATCAAAAGAAAGCCTCTCAGGGCCTTGAGGAATTTGTATCAGATATTGGAGATGAATCGATAAAAGAG
>Ga0105103_10000621_pt1 | contig 20077 bp, 27 predicted proteins | sample PPLLaktember2015_2_FD_79107 | JGI IMG/M metagenome (GOLD analysis project Ga0105103, IMG submission 79107) | Freshwater sediment microbial communities from Prairie Pothole Lake near Jamestown, North Dakota, USA - PPLs Lake P7 Core (6) Depth... | ecosystem: Environmental > Aquatic > Freshwater >...
CTTGCAGCACGAAGCGCTGGTTGACTTCGAGCTCGATGCCGACATAGGCCGCGTCCGAATGCCGCTTGCGCAACTGCGAAGCGAGGCCGTCGCTGCGGCCTTGGTATGGGTAGTTGCGTCGCAAACGCAGGCCAGGCGCGCGTTGCGCCAATGCGCCTTGCCAGCGCCGCGCCAGTAGCGTCTCGCCAGGTCGGCGCGGATCGTATAGCCAAGCCACGTCGGCACGTCTGACGATGCCACCGAAGACTGGCGTGAAGCTGTGCGAGGCGATATGGATCACCGCTTCGTTCTCGGCGACGCGGCGCGCGATTTCGCTCTCCACCGCCTCGCGGTGCGGCCGGTAGTGTTCGGCGAAAACCTGCTGTCGCTGCGCGTACGTCAGCCCACGACCAATCTCGGAATGCAGTTGCCGATGCCCGATGGTCCGGTTGAGGTCGATCAGCAGGCGTGTGGTGGTCGATGCGAACAGCGGCGCGCCGAAGGCGCCGGCCAACTGCTGGCCCAGTTGGAGCGCACCTGGATCCCAACCACGGTGGCTTTCGAAAAGTGCCTGGTGGCCAGCAAACAACCCGGTATAGGCCTCGGGAAACTCGCGTCCACCATGCTCGCAACTGAAGACCAAGCAGCGCCAGTGCACCGCTGCCACCTCCGGCGCCTGCAGCGGACACTGGTCCGTCAATCCCAGGGCTTCAGTTCTTGCCGAACTTCGCCTTTGCGGCTGCAATACAACTGCTCTTGGCGTCGCCTGCCAAGGCGTCGCACTTCTCGACCGCGACGTTGTAGTCGGCATCGCGCTTGTCAGCAGCGGCATCCTTCTTGGCCTCGCCGATCTCCGTGCCCATCTTGGCGTCTGCCAGCGCCTTGGTCTCGACGGCCTTGGCCTCCTTGACGCACACGTCCTTGGCGTTGCCCGCTTGGTCATCGCACTTTTCCTTGGCCACCGCATAAGCAGACTCGGCCTTTGCCACCGCCACCTTGGTGCGGTCGCCGGCCTTGCCGGTGAAACCGTACTCGAGCTCGGCGCGCGCGACCTTTTCCTTGGCCTTGGCTTCTTGAATGCAGATGTCCTTGGCATTGCCCGCCAGCGATGCGCAAGCCGCCTTGTCGGACTTGTATTCCGCGCTGATTCGGGTCTTGGCCGCGGTGAAGTCAGCCTTGCTCATCGAGGCGGCGTGCGCCACCGGGAGCATCAGCATGCTGGCAATGACGAAGGACGTCTTGAGAGTGAAGTGTTTATGCATGAAATACTTTCTTGATCGTTAGTTTTCGAGAACCGGCGGTTGGGTGTTCGACGAATGTCTCTTGCCGCACCGACCGGCCGCTGCGCGAGCAGCTCCTATAGCCTGCCCAACAGGAGCAGCACGATGATGACCACCACCACCAGGCCGAGCACGCCACTGGGCGCGTAGCCCCAACTCCTGCTGTGCGGCCAAGTTGGAATGGCTCCGATCAACATCAGAATCAGAACGACTAGTAATATGGTGCCTAAGCTCATTTTCTTCTCCTTGAAGTTGCGAATAGGTGAACGCCGTTACGCGGCTCTGAGCACGAATTGAACATAGCGCCAGCGTCGGCGTCACAACCTACTACGACTTCGTGAACCACGAATCGGTTGCCTTGTCTTGCCACTCGGAGATCTGCTTCTCGGCCTCGTCCTTGGCGATGCCATAGCGCTCTTGGATCTTTCCGGCGAGCTGATCGCGGTGCCCGGCGACGATCTCCAGGTCATCATTGGTCAGCTTTCCCCACTGCACCTTGGCCTTGCCGGTGACTTGTTTCCAGTTGCCTTGTATGCGGTCCCAGTTCATTTGAACCTCCTTCAGTTGTGTATTGGCGAATCAAGAGCACTAAGTCCCGAGCACGCTCAGGGTCGCACAGCGATCTCGTTCTTCACCGACTTGACCCCGCTGACACCGCGCGCAATGGTTTCCGCCGTGCTCTTTTCGGTGGCGTTCTTCGCGAAACCCGACAGCATGACGGTGCCGTTCAAGGTCTCGACGCTGATCGACGCCGCATCGACGTTCTTGTTTTCTACGAAGCGACTCTTGACAGTGGCGGTGATGGTCGAGTCGTCAATGTAGGCGCCCGTACTTTCCTGGCCGCGCGAGACTGCGCAACCAGTTGTCGTGATTGCAGCGACGGCCATCACGGCAGCGACGAGGGTGGTGCGAATGATCATGGTAATCCTCCAGTTAAAGTTGATGTGTGCTTGTCGCAAGAGACTCGAATGACGGAACACAGTCTGATCTTGTGAAGCTCTGCGGTATGTGCGCTATCGAACATACAGAGCGATACCTGGTGCCCGCGATTGAGCGAACTCAATGAACACAGTCATTGGTCAGCAAACGGACGTGTCCGGACGCGCTGGATGGCAATGCCTGACGGTTTGGATCGCGGCCGCTTGATCAGCACGCCTCGGCGGGGCCGCAGTTCTATTCCTTCGTCCGCGAGATGAAGGGCAAGCGCGGCTGCGAAACTGGCAAGCGCTTGGGAGCGCAAGCATCGTCAAGCGTGCGCGGCATGGCCAACGACATGGGCCTACTCCTCGCTCGCGACCCCTGCCAGTGGGGAAGCGGCCCCGATAGCATGTCGATGCCGATTCCGACATACCCGAGAAAGCGCCGATGAAGCCCAGCGATGACCACGCCCCGACCGACCTCGAGCAGCGTGCGCTGACGCTTCTGCTGTTCGTTGTCTCATTGGCCTTTGGCTGGATCCTGCTGCCCTTCTACGGCACCATTCTTTGGGGTTCAATCATCGCTTTGCTGTTCGCACCGCTGTATCGCTGGCTGCTACCGCGGCTGAGGCGACGACGCACACTGGCCGCGCTGTTGACGCTGCTGGCTGCACTGGTCATCGTCGTCATACCGTTCGCACTCGTCTCCGCCGCACTGGTGCACGAAGCTGCGCTCGTCTATGAGCGTGTCGACTCGGGCGAGTGGGATCCGAACCGCTACCTGCGCCAGGCCTTCACCGCCCTGCCAGAGTGGGTGACGGCGCTGCTCGATCGTTTCGGGCTGGCCCGCTTCGATGTCGTGCAGCGCCGATTGGCCGCCGCATTTACGCAGGCAAGCCAGTTCATGACGACGCAGGCATTCGACATCGGCCAGAACGCCTTCGAATTCATCGCCAGCATCTTCATCGCCCTGTACCTCGCGTTTTTCCTGATCCGCGATGGCGACGACGTGGTGCGCGCACTGCGTCACTCGATCCCGCTGGCACCCGTGCAAAAGCGGGAACTGTTCGCCAAGTTCGGCACCGTCATCCGGGCCACGGTGAAGGGCAGCTTGGTGGTGGCCGCCATCCAGGGCCTGCTGGGCGGCATCGCCTTCTGGGTTCTCGGCGTGAAATGGGCCCTGCTGTGCGGGGTGCTGATGGCGTTCCTGTCGCTGCTGCCGGCCGTCGGCGCGGCGCTGTTGTGGCTGCCAGTGGCGATCTATTTCTTCGTCACCGGGGCCGTTTGGCAAAGCATCGCGCTGGCCGCCTATGGCGTGCTCGTGATCGGTCTGGTGGACAACGTGCTGCGGCCGATGCTCGTCGGCAAGGACACGCGCTTGCCCGACTATCTGGTGATGATCACCACCCTCGGTGGCATTGCCGTCTTCGGCATCAACGGCCTGGTGCTGGGCCCCGCGATCGCGGCGATGTTCATTGCCGTGTGGCACATCTACGTGGCGACACGCCCCGCCACGCACTGAGGGCCTCAGTGTAGGAACGTGACCGTAGCTGGCCACGCAACGCCTGCTGACAACAATGCATCCACGCAACGCGCAGTTCACGCGCATTCGCCATGGCTCGACCCCTGATCTGAAGTACCGTCCACAGCGTCGCCGCTGGCCAGAAATGCGATCTGGAAGTTGTCTTCTCCGATTGCTGCGCAGGCTGGTTCATCGCGGTCTTGGCAAGGCTGACTGGCGCGTCGAGCAAGAGGATATGCAAACCTGCCGCGACGCGGCAGCCGCCGCCGGCCGTCGCGAAGAGCAAGCGTTGACGCAAGTCAATCAGCGGCAAGCGGCTATGTTCGAAAGTGCACAGACCGTGCTCAAGGCGGTGCACAGTCTGTTCCCTTCATGACAAGCGGAGAAATACCATGCTCGAGACCATTGCTGTCGTCCTGATCGTTCTGTGGCTGCTGGGTCTTGTCAGCTCCTACACCATGGGCGGACTGATTCATGTGCTCCTGGTCATTGCGGTGGTGGTGATCCTCATTCGCGTGATCCAAGGGCGGCGCCTGTGAAGGTCCTGCCTTGACGCTGGGGCAAGGTGCGGCCAATGCCGAGGGCAGGGGCCGCGGACTTTGACATTCATGAGCAGACCTGCACACTGCACGCATGCAACTGCCCGGCGTCGCCGCCCAGCAAGTCCTCAAACACCCAGGCGCGTTCGCACTTCGGACGTTGAAGGCCTTCCGCGCCAACCAGGGGCTGCTGCTGGCCGGTGCGGTGGCGTACTACGCGCTGCTGTCCATCGTGCCCCTGCTCATCCTCACAGTCATCGCGCTGTCGCAGATCATCGACGAGAACGAACTTCTCCAGACCCTGGGCCGATACCTGGAATGGTTGATTCCCGGGCAGTCCGGCGCCATCGTGGCGGAGCTGTCGAGCTTCTTGGCGCACCGCGATGTCATCGGCTGGGTGTTGCTGGCCAGCATGCTCTTCTTCAGCTCGCTGGCCTTCAGCGTACTGGAGAGTACGATGTCGGTGATCTTTCACCACCGTGTGGTGACCCGGCGGCGTCGTCTTCTCGTGTCGGCGGTGATCCCGTACTTGTACATCCTGTCCCTCGGGCTGGGCCTGTTGCTGGCGACACTGGCGGCGGGTAGCCTGCAGGCCATGGGCCTCGAAGAGGTGGACTTCCTCGGGCGCAGCTGGTCGCTGGGCGGTGCGTCCGGCGTGCTGCTGTATCTGCTGGGTTTCGCGGGCGAGATCTTCGTGCTCACGTCGGTGTACCTGGTCATGCCCGTGGGTCGGCCTTCGCTCACACACGCCTTGGTCGGTGCAGTCACCGCGGCCTTGCTGTGGGAACTGTCGCGCCACGCGCTGCTGTGGTACTTCGCGACGCTGTCGCAGATCAGCACGGTGTACGGATCACTGACCACCGCGATTGCGGTGCTGCTGAGCCTGGAACTCGCCGCGACGTTGCTGTTGTTTGGCGCGCAGGTGATCGCAGAATACGAGCGCATGGGCGCGCCTGGAACCGAAGCACCGCCGCAACGGTTCACGACCGGTCGGCGATGACGGGTTCGGACACTCCGGTCCGGACGCGCCAAGCCCAGCCGCCGGTGTCTGTACTGGACGGTGCCTGAGGCCGCGGCAAGCGCTCCCTCGTCAATTCGGCCTCGGTGATAGCGTCGCCATTGTGCGGTTGCAATTTCTTCGGCCGCGACGGCGCGTTGCCACGCTGCGTATAGCTAAGAATGGAATCGATGCAGCCGCCGGTACTTCGCCGACATCGATGGGCCTTGGGCATCTTTGCCCTTCTTGTGCTGCTCGGCCTGCTGGGTCTGGCAGTGCGCAGCCGCCTGCCGACCATCGTGCCCGGTCTGGCCCGACCACATGGGCGAGCCGTGCAGGTGGAAGGCGCGCGCGGCCCGCTGTCGGCCACGCAAAGCAAGGCCATCCTTCAGGGCATGCAGGGTGGCCAGGCAACCAGCATCTTCGATCGCCACCTGGCGCGCGAGGCGGCCATCGTCGACAGTCCGCTGACCATCGGCAACCATGTGCGTTTGCTTCAGGACGGACCGGCCACCTACGAGGCGATGCTGGCGGCCATCCTGGCGGCCCGTGATCACATCAATATGGAAACCTACATCCTGGACGACGACGATGTCGGCCGGCGCTTTGCGGAAGCACTCATCGCTAAGCAGCGGCAGGGGGTGCAGGTCAACCTCATTCATGACAGCGTCGGCACCGTCGGCACGCCCAAGGAGTTCTTCCAGCGACTTGCCGACAGCGGCATCAGGATCCTCGAGTTCAACCCGATGAATCCCTTGATGGCGCGAAAGGAATGGGAGTTGAATCAGCGTGATCACCGCAAGTTGCTGATCGTCGATGGACGCATTGCGTTCCTGGGCGGGATCAACATCAGCAGCGTGTATTCCGGCGGCTCGTCCAGCCAGGGCATGCGGCCACGGCCAGCCGGCAGCCCCGCATGGCGCGACACCGACCTGCAGTTGGAGGGGCCGGTGGTGGCGGAGCTGCAGAAGATGTTCCTGGCCACCTGGGTCGCGCAGAAGGGCGAACCGCTGACGGCGGAGAACTACTTCCCCAAACCGGTCAGCGCCGGTCGGCAGGTGGTGCGCGCGATCGGCAGCTCGCCCGACGAGCCCTACAGCCTGATCTATGCCACGCTGCTCTCTGCCATCGCCAGCGCCGAAACCAGTGTGCACCTGACCAACGCGTACTTCGCGCCGGACCCGCAACTGCTTGCGACGCTGGAAGCGGCCGCCGCGCGCGGCGTCGACGTGACGCTTATCCTGCCCAGCAACACCGACTCCTGGCTAGTGTTCCATGCCGGGCGCGGCTACTACGAGCAGCTGCTGCGCGCGGGCGTCAAGATCCACGAGCGGCGCGACGTGATCCTGCATTCGAAGACGGCATTGATCGACGGAGTGTGGGCCACCGTCGGGTCGACCAATCTCGATTGGCGAAGCTTCCTGCACAACCACGAGTTGAACGCAGTGGTGCTCGGCGTGGAATTCGGCCACCAGGTGCAGGCGATGTTCGACAAGGATCTCGCGGCATCCGATGCCATCACGCTCGAGCGCTGGCAGAGCCGTCCGGTCAGCCTGCGCCTGAAGGAGCTGTTGGCCAGCCTGTGGGAGTATTGGCTTTGAACACTCGAGGCAGGCGGTTCGACCAGGGAGGCAAGCTCATGACGGTTGCACCCGCGGCGTTGAGCGGCTCGCCGATGTGCGCAATGGCATGCTCGGAGCGTCAGCGCGTGGCAGGCGCGCAGCTGAATTGCTCGAAACCCGCCGTTCGCCAAGTCCAGCAACTGGCCGGGACCGCCGCAAACAATCATCAGCTGACTGGCATTTTCAATGCTGATGACAGGTTCCAGGCGGCGAGCCGGCAGATCGGACGTCAACCTGCCATCGTTGCTGGGCAGCTCGTCAGCACGACTTGCACAGCGGCGTTGCACTGAACCCGTGCGCTGGGCGGCGCCGGACGGGTGATGTAGCGGCACAGTTGTTCCAACGCTTGGCGGTCGTCCATCGCGCAGCGCACGGCGGCGTGGAGGCTGAAGCCCTGCACGACGGTGCAAAGAATCTGATGGAACTCGCCTCCCGTGGCATCGTGCCGTTCACCTTCAACACCTTCTGGCCGGCACGCTCGGCCATTGGCAATGTGGCACGTACATGCTGCCGCCTGCACGCCCGAATCAACCCCTGAGTTCGTTCAAGGCGGCAGGTCACCAGACCATGGATAGTTCGGGTGATGCAAGCGGAGTCGCGCGTTGGCGTCGATGGGCACACCCACGTCAGAGCTGTCTGACAGCGCAACGCGCCGCCCGCTGATTCGACTGGAACGCGCATCCGCCTATGGTTGTAACGACGCCGAGCCAAGGCGCTACACACCGAAAGGATCCCCATGACCCACGCCTCCAACCTTCTCACGATCTCTGCCGCTGTGGCCGCGATGCTCGCCGTTTCGGCCTGCAACAAGCGCGATGACCAGTCGGCGGGGCAAACCGTCGATAAGGGCGTCGCCAGCGCCAAAGCCGAAATGAAGGACGCGAAGGAGGCGACAAAGGACGCCGCGGCCAACGTTGGTGCTGCTGTCACGGACGCCATGATCACGACCAAGATCAACGCCGCATTGGTTGCAGATGCTCAGCTCAAGGCGTTGAAGATCAACGTCGACACGAAGGATGGCAAGGTAGTGCTGACCGGCGTCGCACCCGACGCAGGTTCGCGTGACCGCGCGACGACCATGGCCAAGGCCGTTGACGGCGTGGTCGATGTCGACAACCGCCTCACCGTGCAACCCAAGGGCTGAGCGATGAAGGCTGATGCAGACAAGCCTCGCAAGGGCGAGCAAAAGCTCGCCCTTGACGAATTTGACCTCTAAGCGGCGCGCCATGACCTCAAGGACGGCGCGATGACGCCGGCCTGCGGGCCGTATCGTGACGATGTGGTCGCGCTGCTTCACTCAAGGACGGACCCACCATGACACTCTGCCCCATTGCGATTGCCTTCACCTGCCACAAATGTCCGATTGTGTCGGTATGCCCGGTCAAGACGGTGATCGGTGACTACGTCGAGCGCAAGGTTGCCAACCCTGCCGCCGTGAAGACGAAGAAGAAGTAGTCCAGCGACCGGTGCCTGCAGTGGGGCAGCGGCTGGTGCTGCCTTGTATCTGCCCTTCAGCGAGATCTTCGACCCAACTGCTGTGACCCGGTAGACACTGTAGAAATCGACCGTCACCGCCGTGCCGCGAATGGTGGGTGCGACGGCCACGCACCTGCAGTGCCTGCGTCGCCTGGTCTACGATGATGGTTGGATCCGCACGCTGAGGGAAGAGGCCGAGAACGAGTGCACGCGCCTGATGGCCCCCGTGCGGATCGCGCGACCCGAGGCGCTCGAGTGGCTGCTGATCGCGCTGGCGCAATGGATCTTCTACGTTGGCTTTGGTCGGTGCCTAGCTACCAAGGGAGGTCCCCCGGCTCTGCCGGGGAGGCAGTAAGGGTTTGAGGAGTAGCCGACAAGGCTGCCGATTTTGAGGGGTGTGAGTCCCCTTACCGCCAATTACCCGGACTGAGCCACCAGTGCCTGGACGGCAGCACGCCCGCGGCCGAACGCGGCAAGCGCATCGCCGCCTTCCAGGCGGGGCAGGGGGACCTGTTCCTGATCAGCCTGAAGGCGGTCGGCTTCGGCCTGAACCTGACGATGGCCGACTACGTGATCATTGCCGACCCGTGGTGGAACCCGGCCAGCGAAGAGCAGGCCAGCGCGCGCGCTCGCCGCATCGGATAGCAGCGGCCCGTGACCGTGTACCGGCTGGTGACGCAGGGCTGGATCGAGGAGAAGATCGTGCGCCTGCACCGCAGCAAGCGCGACCTGGCCGAAGGCATCCTGAGCGGTGAGGACGCAGGCACGCCGATCGACGCGGCGCAGTTGATGGAATTGCTGCGCTCGCAGTAGGCAAGGCCACGCTATTCCTTAGGCTGGCCCTGGTTCTTGTCACGCTTCGCATCTTCGTCACGAGCGTCCTTGTCGGTGGGCTTGGGCTCAGCTATCGGTGCCGGTGCCTGGGCGGTCGACGGGTTCGAGGGCGTTTGTGCCCTGGACGCTGCGGCGGCCGGACGCGGTTCCGCTGGCCTGGCGGACTGTGCCGCGTCGGGTTTGCCCCGTCGCGGCGCTGGCGCTGCATCGGGTGGCGTGGCTGAGGTCGGTTTGACCGGCACCGGCACCGGCATCGGTCGCTGCGGCATGGGCGGCGCAGCCTTGGTGATGGCGGCGGGCGCGGGGGTGGTCAGAATCACTGGCTTCGTGGGTGGTGCAGGTGCAGGCGCAGACGCAGTAACGGCCGCTTGGGGGTCGCGCTGCGGCGTCGCCTTGCCCTGGTGTTCGGACTTGCCGCGTGGCTCCTGTGGACGCGCGACAGGGGTTGTCGCTTCAGGTGCCCTCTCGGCAGCGCGTGCAGATTCCGGCGGGCGCTTGTCTTCCTTGTCGGATGCCCCATCCCTGGCTCGCGGCTCGGGGGACCGCCCTGCCGCCACGGGCGGTGCAGTCTGCGCCGGCACAGGGCTCGGTGCTGCAACTGGTGTTGCAGCCGACGGTGTGGCGAGGCCCGCGGGGGCGGGGCCGGCCCTGCGATCCTTCGCGTCGTCGCGTGCATCGGCCTGACGCGACGCGGCGTCGGGCGGCGGCGGCTGGCGCGTCGGCGGCGCAGCTTGGCCTTGTTCGACCACACGCACGGTGGGTGGCGGGGCTGCCGCCGCAGGCTTCGCGTCCTGTCGCTGCGCGTTCTCGCCTGCCCGACCTGGCAGCGTTGACGGCGCAGGTGGCTGCACCGCCACGGCGGTGGGCGGCGCGGGCGGTGCGGTGTGGGCAATGACCGGACGCTCGAAGACGCGAGCCGGCGGCTTCTCGCCTCGGGCGGCGGCGCCTCGAACGCTTTGTTCGGTGGGCGCTACATGCGTGATGGCCGTCACCGGCGCGCTCTGCAGCGTTTGCGTCGACACCCGCACCGCGGCTCTGGATACCGGCTGTGATTGCACGAAGGTGGCGGTGGGCACGGCGACAACGGCACCCGGCACCATGCGGTTGGCATAGACGATGTTCGTCACGTTCGTGGTGTTGTAGGTGTTCTGGATGATGGTGTTGTTGACGACGGTGTTGCTGCGGTTGATGCGCTCGTAGTAGTCGCGGCTCACCGCATACGACGGTCGGTACACCTCGCGCGGCGCCAGCGGGAACCAGGCGACGCCGCCGATCGGGCCGCTCGAGATGCTCAGCTGGAAATTGCTGCCGCCCACGAAGGCTACCAGCGCAGGTGCGTAGACCGCCTGCATGCGCACCGGACCGGGCACCCAGCCCCAAGTGCTGCCCAGGTTGGCCCAGCGGCCGTAGTGCGACACGGCGAAGCCCCAGGGAGCGTCGTCCACCCAGGTCCAGCCCCAGGGGGCTACCCACGCCCAATGGCCGTCGCGGTAGGGCGCCCAGCCCACGGCAACGCGGTTCGGCACCCAGACGTTGCCGTAGCTGGCGTCCACGCGCCAGCTTCCATATGCATCCAGGTCTTGCGCGCCGATCACGTTGGGCGACACGTAGCGCGCCGACACGGATGTGTCGTAGCTGCGGTCTCGCTCACGGGACCAGCGATCGAAATCGTCGAAGCGCGGTGCGGCCACGTGCTCGTAGTCGCGCAGCCCCGTGCCCGTGAAGCGGTAGGGCTGCCGCGAATCGATCACATACGATGCACCGTCGCCGTAGGCTTCGCCCTGGCCGTTGCGCACGATGATGGTCGTTGCGCTGCCGTTGGGGTCGACCTCGATGCGGTACTCGCCAGGCTGGCGCAAGGTGAAGGCGAGATTCGGCGTGGCCACCTCGAACACCTGGTTGGGTTCGAGCCGACGCACGCGCACGTTCAGGCTGCCCTGCGTCAATTGCAACTGCGCAATTCGATCGTCGAGGTTGAGCACCGACACGCCGGTGTTGGCCTGCATGCGCACCATCGCGCCGCCGACCTGGATTTCTGCGCGCGCGCCCACATCCGACCACAGGCGATCGCCAGTGGTCAGCGGTCGGTTCAGCGTCGCCTGGTCCCAGTCGTTCTGGCCGGCAGGTGAGAAGCTGACCGGGCCGCTCATGTAGCACAGGCGCGCAACGCGTGATGGCGGGTCTGCATAGGCCCAGGTGCTGAAAGCGAGCAGTGCGAAACCGGTTACGCAGGCGATGCGGCGAAGGCCAAGGGCTGGATAGTGCATACGAATTTCATTCAGGCGTTTGGCGGTTCAGCTCTTGCGGCTGCCGAACAGCAGTAGCGCACCGCCGATGACGATGGCGGTCACCCCAGCCCAGACCGGCACGTTCACGGTCTGCTTTTCAGTCACCGACAGTTCGATCGGCCCCAGCTTGGCCTGGTGCGTGTCCTTGGTGAAGCTGAAACTACCGTAGGCCAAGCCAAGCACTCCGGCCACGATCAAAGCGATGGCGGCGATCCTGATGGCATTCATGTCATCTCCTTGTAGAAACGGTAACGGTCAGCGTGTTGGTCGCCGTGCGCTGCCCCAGTCGCACCTGGTCTGCACGCACCATGTGCGCGTTCAGCACCTGCATATAGAAAGTCATCAGGCACACACCCACGACAAGCCCCAAGCACACTGCCCAGCGATGGGCCGGCCGCAAGGTCGTCCATGAATTCAGCAAGACAGTCCAGGCTTTCATCGCTGCTCCCATGACGATGGGTGAGTGGGTGAGTGTCGTGCGCCGCGCTGCCGGGGCCTATCGGCCGAAGGCCGGGCCGCACGTAGGACTTGTCCGATGTGCAGCGGTGCGGCCGGGCCATGACAAGGTGCTGTTGTCCTACACCGCTATCGGACAGGCTCGCGCGCTGAACGAGCGTAGGGCCGACGCCGATCGCACATGCAGCCCCGTAGATTCGGAGCATGCCGTCCCAACAACCCAGGAGCCACGCATGAAGCACATCGGTCTTCAATCTTCCCGTTCGCGTTCGATACGGGTGCTGTGCATGGGCGCAGTGGCATGGAGTTGCATGCCCGCGCTGGCAGCCGGCGATCCCGCTGCGGCCGACGCTGCGGCGCGTCATCAGCGCGAGCGTGCCGTGTGCACCAGCGGCCAGTCGAACCAGGAGCGCGCGACTTGTCTGCGCGAGGCCAGCGCGGCATACGCCCAGATGCGCAAGGGCGGCGTGCAGGACCACGACATGGCGTTCGAACAGAACGCGCAAAGGCGCTGCCAGGCCCTGCCGAACGATGACCGCAGGGCCTGCCTGGCGCGCATGCAAGGGCATGGCAGCAGCAGCGGCAGCGTGTCGGGGGGTGGCATCTATCGCGAACTCGTGACTACCGAAGTTGCCGCGCCAACCGTGGCCCAGCCTGCCGCCCAAGTGCCATTGGCGGCGCCGAAGTAGGAGCTCGCGCCGGACTCGGTCGAGAACGTCCCGCCGCGACTTCGCGCTCAGACGCCGGACGGGGGTGGCGCTGCCCATCGGCAGCGCAGCGCAGCGGACAATTGCGCCGATGAAGACACCGAAGAGACTGCAATCGCTGCTTGACGACGGGCTGATCGACAGCGTCGTGCGGCAACTGATGAGCGGCAAGGAAGCCACCGTCTACGTCGTGCGCTGCGGCGATCACATCCGCTGCGCCTAGGTCTGCAAGGAGCCCACGCAGCGCAGCTTCCGCCAGGCGGTGTGGCACGTCCGTGACTAGCATCGCGGACCAGGGTTACCGTCTGGGAGAAACGGTCGTACCTTCTTGCACGGTGTGGGCAGCGGGTGTTGCCGCTTTCCCGCTGGGCGCATTGCCAGGCGTACCGCTGGACCGTGCCGGTCGTGTGAAGGTCAACCCGGACCTCACGCTGCCCGTCCACCCGGAGGTGTTTGTCGCCGGCGACCTGGTCGCCGTGTTGCGGGCTGACGGGCGCCCTGTGCCCGGCGTGGCCCCCGTGGCCAAACAGGTGGGCATTTACGTGGCGCGCGCCCTGAGCGCACGTCTGGATGGCGGCAGCGCACAGCCTCTTGTGTCCGCGGATCACGGCAACCTGGCCACCTTCGGCCGCATGGCGGCGGAGGTGGACCTGTGCGGTTTCCAGTTCTCGGGCCTGCTGGCCTGGTTGTTGTGGCTGGCCGCGCACGTATCATTCCTGATCGGCTTTCGCACCCGAGTCAGCGTGCTGCTGAACTGGGCGCTGGCCCACTGGACTTGCCAGCGCGGCGCATGCATCGTTCTGGGTCAAGACCGTTGCGCGAACAGGCTGCCCTGACCTGCCGGGCCTTTGGCGAGCCTGCCCGCATCGCGCAATTTGCACGCTCGTCGCATGCAGACCGTAGGACTATGACTACGGGCTTTGGCGACGTAGTCCGCTCTGCACAAATGACAGGCCGGTCCACACTCAATGGCGCTGCTGAACCAGGGCGCAGAAGACACCGGCAAGGGCTTGGCGCAAGTGGAAGCCGCATGATCATGACCATACGATGCTGGATGGTGTGCGCCGGCATCGCACTACTTCTGTCTGGCTGTGCCAGCAGCAGTCTGGTGGCGCAGTGGAAGGACACGCAGTTTGCCGGCCAGCCGCCGCGTGGCGCGAAGGTCACGGTGGTCTGCCAGGCGCCGGACTCTACGTTGCAACGAATATGCGTCGACCGCATGTCAGAGCGGCTGGTCACGCAAGGCATGCAACCCATTCCCGCGCTTGATGTTGACGGTGCGCCGGCCGACCAGGCCACGCTGTTGCTGGGCACGCGCAGCGTGGGTGCCACGGCGCTGCTGCGCACCCGCATCGCGCCAGAGGTGGCGGCCATCACGACCGCGCCGAGCTTCAACATTGGCATCGGCGGCTTCAGCGGTGGCTACGGTAGCGGCGGTGGCGTGGGCGTGGGTGTGTCGGCGCCACTGGGTGATGCGGGTCCGCCCGCCACCGGCTATGGCGCGAGTGCCGCGCTCGCCGATGTCGCCAGCGGGCAGCTGATGTGGAGCGGGCGCGCAAGCGCATCACCGTCATCCGACCTGAGCCAGCAACTGACCACGCTATCGGCACAGATGCTCGACGCTGCCTTCCAGTCGGGCCTGTTCCCACGCTGAGCCCCGTGGACGAAACCTTTGCAGCAACAAGCCTGACCCACTTGTCCTACGCAGGACAAGTGATTGCCTCTTCAAGCTCTGGCCGTGGCGATACCCGAGTTTCGCCCCTCGCGCAATAGACCATCGGACCCGCAATGCAAGCAATCGTGTACCAGGATCAACCCGCCAACCAAGACCTCGCTCGCAGAGCGCATGGGACGTGGGCCGGGCGTATGGCGATGTGGGTCGGGCTTGTGGCAGTCGCCCTGGCCCTTGCCGGGTGCGGCGGTGACGACGATGGTGACGGGGCTACTGGATCAGTCGTGGCGCCGCTGGCGCTGCCCGGGCCCTATCCGGTTGCGTGCAGCAATGTCGCACAGGACTTTTCGCGCGTGGCGGCTTCCGGCGAGCTGGCAAAAGCCTATTGGGAAGGCAGTCCTGCGGCAGACGGAACGCCCCGCTATGCGTCCGATCTGCTGTCGGACCCGGTGAATGCGCTCTCGGTCACGGTCAATGCGCCGAACGACTCCAACCTCTTCGGCTCGTTTGCCGGAAGGTCCATCCAGTTTGTCGTGCTCGTCTGCTATCCCACCAGCGCAGACAACTTCCGTCCGGACCTTCCCTTGCCCACAGGTCAAGTCGTGCCGCGCATGCAAACCGGCGCTGAAGCGCCGCTGTGGGCCGAAGCCTCGACCCGCTACCCTGTGATTGCCTTCTCGCATGGCTTGGCCGGCAGTCCGCTGTCGGGCGACTATCTGACCGTGCTCTCCTGGTTGGCGAGCTTCGGCTATGTCGTGGTGGCCCCATTTCACGGAGATCCGCGCTTCACGAACCTGCAGATCGCTGACTTCCGCGACGCCGTCGCTGTGGTGACCCGTCTCAGCGATGCAGTGGCCATGCAGGCTCTGCGCCCGTTGGCAATGTCGGCAGCGCTGGACCTCGTGCTGGCCCATCCCCAATGGCGTGAGCATGTCGACGCCGCGCAGATCGGCGGTTTCGGTGCGAGCATGGGTGGCCAAACCATGCTGCTGATGGGTGGTGCGGCACTGACGACCTCGCCTGGGCTGGCGTCGTCCCCCGTGGGCGCCGATCCTCGCATCAAGGCTGCGGTGGGCTATGTGCCGTACTTCGGGCAACCCCTGCTGCCGGCTTTCGGGCGTGACCAGCAAGGGCTCGACAACGTGACGCTACCCTATCTGGCCATTGGCGGGACGAGTGACACCACGGCTCCTTTGATCATCACGCAGCAAGGCATGGTGCGGCTCCAGGGTCCGCGGCAGCTCGTCGCACTGGTCGGCGTAGAGCACGAGTTCGACGCGGCTTCAGCCCCCGACATCCTGAGCTGGTCAATGACATTCCTAGATGCTCAGGTTCGCGGTGTTCCCACGGCGCGCACACAACTGGAGACCATGACCAGTGTGGCGGGCGGCGGCGACGACAGGCTCGTCATTCCATTGGACAGCCCGCTCCCGCGTTGACGAGAACGCCGGACATTCCAAGAACGGCGCAGGCCGACACCCGATGGTGGGCCTGTCCCACAGCTGCGTTCAGCAATGGCGGCTATGGTCACCGCAGGGTCCGTGGGTGCGGTTCGTCTCGGCGCAATCGGGAAACCCTACCCATGGAAGCAATGGAGGAGACAAAGATGGCAGAGCGCGCGCAAGTCAAGGGCAAGGTCGAGTACCGCGAGGGCGACGGTGCCAACATGACCATCCGTCGCGGCCCGGTGGAAGTGCAAACCACTCCGGCCGATGCCACCTTGAGCTGGACCGACGGCCAAACCAGGGGTTCAGCAGCGATTCCCATCGCTGACTTCAACCGCTATCTGGCCAAGGGGCTGATCGAGCTGGATGGTTGATGTCGTCGGACGATGACGCTCTTGCGGCTCCTGCTCCTGCCGGGGACGCCGGCAACCGCGAGATCGCATCGCTTCCCACGCTCATCAACGTTCGCAGTGTCTCGTTGGCGGTGCTTGCACTGCTGGCTAGCGTCTATGCGCTGCATTGGGCCCGTGCCGTAATAATTCCGCTTCTGCTGGGCGTGATGCTGAGCTATGCGCTTACGCCGGTGGTCGACCGACTCCACCGCTGGCGCCTGCCGCGGGTGCTGAGCGCGGCGGTCGTGCTGATTGCGGTCGTGTCCGGCTTCGGATCGATGATCTACACGCTCAGCGACGACCCTGCACACCTGGTCGAGTCATTGCTGGAGGCGGCTCAGAAGCTGGGCCAGGCGCTGCGCCCAACGCGCGGTGCGCCGGTCAGCAGCATCGACATGGTGCAGGAGGCTGCAACCCGACTCGAACAGGCGGCCGAGGCCACCACCGCTGTTGCGCCACCGGCCACAGGCGTGACCCGCGTGCAAATCGAACAGCCGCGCGTGAACATCAAGGAATACCTATGGAGCGGAACGTTGGGCCTGGCAAGCCTGATCGGCCAGGCGGCAGTTTTGTTCTTCATCGCATTTTTCCTGCTGACCACGGGGGACAGATTCCGGGGCAAGATGGTCAAGATTGCCGGCCCCATCTTCGCCAAGAAACGCGTCACCGTGGAGGTGATGGACGAGATCGGCGCACAGATCCAGCGCTACCTGGTCATCCAGGTCTTCACCAGCGTGCTGGTGGGGCTGGCGACCTGGGGCGCCTTGGCGTGGCTCGGGCTGGAACGCGCGGCCGTGTGGGGTTTGGTGGCTGCGGTGCTGAACCTGGTGCCGTATCTGGGCGCGATCGTCACGGCCGGCGGGCTGGCCCTGGTGGCCTTCCTGCAGTTCGGCAGCTTCGGCATGGCTGCACTGATCGGCGGTGTATCGATGTTCATCAATACGCTGGAGGGCAACCTGATCACCCCCTGGCTGGCAGGGCGCGCCGGCAGCATGAACCCGCTGGTGATCTTCGTCGGCGTCCTGGCATTCGGCTGGCTGTGGGGTATCTGGGGGCTGCTGCTGGGAACCGCGATGATCATGGGGTGGTCATCACCGCCGGCATTTCAAGCCTCCAAGAAGTCAGCCCACGCCTGCAACATCGCACGACGTTCGTCCTGGTACTGATGTCGGTTGTAGGCAGCACGAACGCGATTCGCCGGAGCGTGCGCAAGACAGTGCTCGATGACATCGATATTCGCGCCCGTCGCGTTGAAGTAGGTGCTGAACGTGGCGCGCATGCCATGCGGCGTGCCTTCGCCGCTGAGGCCGAGGCGTTCCATGACGGCGTTCAGGCTACGGTCGGCCATCGGGCGGCTTGGGTCCGCCCGGTTGCGGAACAGGTAGACACTCTCATCGGGCACGAGGGTTCGCAGTTCGCGAAGCCAATACACAGCTTGACGAGAAAGCGGCACCCAATGTGCCCGGCCAGCCTTCATCCGCTCCGCCGGAATCTACCACTCGGCAGCGTCGAGGTCGATCTCGCTCCAGCGCCCGCAAACGACCTCGTTCTTGCGACACGCCGTGAGGACCAGGAGGCGCATCGCGATGCGCGTCTGGTGGCTGAGTGACTCGGTCTCGTTGAGGGCGCGCATTAACCCGCCAAGCCTCGACGGCTCCAGTGCCGGGTGGTTTTGCTGGTTGCGCTTGCGAAGCACGCGCACTGGCTGCACCGGGTTGTCTTCAATCAGCCCGAGTCGATTGCGTGCTCGAAGATGCCCCACAGATGATTGCGAAGGTTGCGGGCAACCTCGGGCGCGCGAGCCTCGACCGCCTTCAGCGTTGTCGTCAGTTCGAGCCGAGTGATCGAGGTGACAGACCGCCCACGGAATACCGGCACCAGGTCCTTGTCGACTTCGCGGCGGCGCTGGTTAACCGTCCCCGCGCGCAGCCCGACGCTCGTTGCGGCATCCCAATCCGCGTACAGCGCCTCGAAGCTGCCCTTGTCGCGGTGCATGCTGGCAAGCGCTTTCGACTCGCGTTCGGAACGCCGGGCCTGCACCGGGTTGATGCCGCTGGCGACGAGCTGTCTCGAAGCTGCATGCGCCGCTCGTGCCTCGGCCAGGCTGACCTCCGGGAACGCACCCAGCGCCTGCAAGCCCTCGACGCCTTGTAACCTGAACTTGTAGCGCCACAGTTTCGACCCGTTCGGTTGAACCAGAAGGAACAGGCCACCACCGTCGGCGATCTTGTAGGCGCGCTCGGCAGGCTTGGCAGTCTTGATCTTCAGAGTAGTGAGCATTTGCGGCGGCAACTGTGCACTCGCGTACCCCCAAACATACCCCCAGGAGACTGAGATTGTCTGGAGTGTCCTGGAACCCCGTGAGACGACAGTTCAGCACAAGTCGTTGATACGCAAGGGCCTCACGCGGGACCCGAGATGGCTCGGGACAACCCGGGACATCGTCTCCCGTTCCAGGCGGCGAGCTTCATCGTGCGGTCCTTGGCCTCGAAGGCGGTACGGACGTGCATTGTGCAGATCCGTCGGCAGTCCTCGGGCTGCGGGTGGCAACACCGGCGACGGTCATGCCCTAGAGTGAGGCCATGCACCGCAGCCGACTTAGCGCATGAACTCGCTCAACGACCCTCGCCACGACCATGAGGTCGGTTCGTGCGATGCCACCCAGGACAGCACGCGCACCGACGACACGCGCATCGGCACGGTGCGGCCGCTGATCTCGCCCGCGCTGCTGCTGGACGAGCTGCCCGCGCCCGAGGTGGCGATGCAGCTGGTGGAGCGCACGCGGCGCGAGATCGGTGCACTGCTGCGTGGCCAGGACGACCGGTTGCTCGTCGTGGTGGGTCCGTGCTCGATCCACGACCACGACCAGGCGCTGCAGTATGCACAGCTGCTGCGCGCCGAGCGCGAGCTGCTGGCGCCGGACCTGCTGCTGGTGATGCGCGTGTATTTCGAGAAGCCGCGCACGACCGTGGGCTGGAAGGGCTACATCAACGACCCGCGGCTCGACGGCAGCTTCCACATGAACGAGGGCCTGCGCCTGGCGCGGCAACTGCTGCTGGACATCACGATGCTGGGCGTGCCGTCAGGCACCGAATTCCTGGACCTGCTGTCGCCGCAGTACATCTCCGATCTCATCGCCTGGGGTGCGATCGGCGCGCGCACCACCGAAAGCCAGAGCCACCGCCAGCTGGCCTCGGGCCTGAGCTGCCCGGTTGGCTTCAAGAACGGTACCGACGGCAGCGTCAAGGTCGCCGCAGATGCGGTGCTGGCGGCCCGCTCCAGCCATGCCTTCATGGGTATGACGAAGATGGGCCAGGCGGCGATCTTCGAAACACGCGGCAATGCCGACTGCCACCTCATCCTGCGTGGCGGCCGCCAGCCCAACTACGACGCGGCGTCGGTCGCCGTGGCCTGTGCCACGCTGCGCGACGCCGGGCTGCGCGAGTCGTTGATGATCGACTTCTCGCATGCCAATTCCAGCAAGCAGTACCTGCGCCAGGTCGACGTGGGCCACGACGTGGCACGCCAGGTGGCCGGCGGCCAGGCCGGCATCTGCGGCGTGATGATCGAGAGCCACCTGCAGCAGGGTCGGCAGGACTTGCTGCCCCGCCAGTCCCGTGCCGATCTGGTGCCCGGCGTGTCGATCACCGACGCCTGCCTGGGCTGGTCGCAGACGCGGCCGCTGCTGCACCACCTGGCGCAGGCCGTACAGGCGCGCCGCCGACTGCATTGACGCCGCCCGCGCGCGGCTCATGCCAAGTCGCGTGCAATAGATTAGATATCGTGTCGTTCCACGGACTTCAAGGAGTCGTGGATGAAGGATCTGATCGTGGGCGACAAGCCGACCGTGCAGCGGTTGGCCGAGAGGCTGAAGCGGGCCAGTAGTCGATCGGAATACCAACGCATTCAGTGCGTGCTGATCCGGGCGACATTGGGCAGCTCGGCCAAGGA
>Ga0105103_10000622_pt1 | contig 20051 bp, 17 predicted proteins | sample PPLLaktember2015_2_FD_79107 | JGI IMG/M metagenome (GOLD analysis project Ga0105103, IMG submission 79107) | Freshwater sediment microbial communities from Prairie Pothole Lake near Jamestown, North Dakota, USA - PPLs Lake P7 Core (6) Depth... | ecosystem: Environmental > Aquatic > Freshwater >...
CGGGACCAGCTGCCGTAGCGCTCCAGGATCGGACCGCGCCGGATGCTCAGCCCTGCCAGCGCGGCGCCCACCAGCAGGCTGAACAGCAGCGTGGGCCTGTCCGCCTGCAGCAGCAGGGCCGACGCGGCCAGGGCCACACCGAGCAGCAGGTTGAGAAAGCGCACCGGCCGCGCGACCTCGGCGGCTGCGATCGAAACCACGGTCAGCACCAGCGAACCGATCACATGGTGCGCATGCGCCGGCGTGCCGTCGGCGCCCAGCAGCGGCCGCGTGAACAGCAGCAGCAGCCCCAGCAGCGCGGCCAGGCCCAGGTTCCACGGCAGGCTGACCCCGCCGAACACCGCCGCCTTCAGCACGGCGCGAGGCGGCCGATCGAACTCGTCTGCCAGTGCGGGCGCATCCGGCGCGCGCGCTGTCTTGTCGACCTCGTCGGTGTCACCGACGAAGAAGATGCGCAGCCAGTTCTGCCCGGCCTGGGCGCGTCGGCGCAGGAACTGCAAGGTGGCCAGCAACTCGTCCAGCGAATAGGGGATCTGCACCAGCACGGCCACCGCACCGATCAGCGCGACGGTGCTCCAGGTGCCCAGCAGCACCGGCTGGATGATGATGAAGAAGATGGTCGTGATGCCCAGCGGCGCGATCATCAGGCCGAACAGCACCACCAGCCAGGGCATCGTGCGCCAGCGCAGCGTCGAGCCTGCGAAGCCGATGACGATCTCCAGCAAGTAGGTGTAGGCGCCCACCGCGGCGTCCGACACCGGCCAGGCCCTGGACACCCAGGAGGTGACGATCTCCTCGGTGCCGTTGCGCGGATCGTCGGGGTTGCCGGCGAAGAAGGGGTCGGCCACCGCGGGAATGTGTTCGAGCTGGTAGGCGGCCAGATAGCGCGACACGTACAGGCCGATCAATGCGAGCACGATGATGGGCAGGCGCTGGGTCCATTCCGAAGGGTTGTAGCTCCACCCGGGCGGTATCGCTGGTCCGGTCAGTGCGGCCAGTGCACTGGGGCCCGGGTCGGGCTTGGTGCACACCGCCAGGCCGAAGATCAGCGTGCCGACCAGTGTGTCGGACAAGTAGGCCGCGGCATTCGCGGTCGAGAACAGGAAGGGCGCAGCCATCACCAGCGCGCCGATGCCGGCGCAGACCCAGCGCGCCCACGGCATGCGCCAGGACAGCGACAGCGTGGCGAAGACCAGCAGCGCCGCACCCAGCAGCATCTCGGTGCGGCGCAGCCAGGGCTCCTGCACGTCGGTCAAGAGCGGCTGAGTGAGCAGCCAGGTAGCCAGGCAGAGGTTGACGAAGTGCGCCCACCGGTTAGCGCCCAGCTCGGTCTTGCTGTGCGCCTCGTGGCGCGCGCGCAGCTTCTGCGGATTGCGCCCGAGGTCGTCGGCATCGCTGACCCATGCCGGGGGTGGCACGCCGTTGCGCTTATACCAGGTGAGCGGATCCTTCTTCAGCCCATCGACCAGGCGCGGCAGCCAGTCGATCAGCCGGTGCCGCGGTTCCCAGCCGAGCATCTCGCGCGCCCGGCCGGTGTCCAGCGCATAGTGGTCGTCGGCCATCGCCACCATGAAGGGCTTGATGAACGGTTCCTCGCCGCCGTCCACGGCGTCGGGAATCACCGGTTCGAGCTTGCCCTGCGCCCACGCGCCGGCCGCGGCCAGCGGCTTGGGTACGTGCAGCGTGGTCCATTCCTGCTCGCCGTGCAGCAGTGCGCCCAGTTCGTCCTGCAGCGCGCCATAGCCCATCGCATCGGCTTCGCCGATCAGGATCTCGGCAAGAGGAGGCAACGTGGCGCGTCGGTCGACTGTGCGGCGGAAGGCATCGAGCATGTCGTCGCGGTGCAGCATCGACTGCCCGACCAGCGTGCTGCCGGAATAGAAGTAGCTCTGCAGGTCACGCTCGTAGATGCGCGCCATCTGGTGCGCCAGCGTGGGCACCATCGACTGTTCGTCGTAGACGCCGGCCAGGCGCAGCAGCACGGCGGGTATGTGCCCGCGCGCCTCGCGCACCACCGCCTCGGCCTTGGCCTTGGACTGCGGATAGGCCCAGCGCGGGTCGATTGCTTGGCCTTCGTCGATGCGTTCGCCGGGGTGGCAGGGCGCATGCACGAGCATCGTGCTGGCATAGACGAACTGGTCGACGTCGAACCCCTGCAGCGCCTGCAGCAGCCGCTGTGTCCCGTCGACATTGACCGACTGGTAACGCGGATCGTCCTCGCCGCTGAAGTCGAAGTAGGCGGCCAGGTGAACGACGCTGGCGATGTGCGAGCCGAAGCGCTTGCGCAATGCCTGCAGCGCCTTGCGCACCGCGACGTCAGACGTGAAGTCGCAGGACAGCACCGTGAACCTGCCCTCGTCACCGCGAAGGTCCAGCCCTACCGGCTGGTAGTCGTGCGCCAGCACGGCGGCCACCGAGCGGCCCAGGTTGCCGCTGGCACCGGTGATCAGGACGATGGGCTTTTGCACTCGGCGCGGTGGCGGGCTTGGCGTTGCGGTCACCGCAGGCGCTCGTCAGGCGGGTCCTGGGTTGTGGACGGCCTTCGATCGACATCGTCGTCCGCCGCGTCGCGCACCGGCTGGCTGATCGCTGCGCCCAGCGCCTCCAGCACCGATGCGTCGGCGGGCTGCATATCGGGCGCGACAGTGTCCTTGCGCACGTCCGACTCCGACGCGGTCCTGGGCGGACGAATGCCGGAACGCTTCGAGCCGGTGCGCTTGCGGGACTTGCCGGGGTCAGGGTGGGTGGAAGTCATGGCCGTAGCGCTCCTGCAGGTGGCGGTTGCCTTCGACGGCAAGGCGCGGGCCCGCGCGGTTGGGGCGGGCTGGCACGTGCTTTGCCGCCCGCTGATCACCGAGCGTGTCGGGCCCCACCCCGGCAAGGCGCAAACGGTGTCGGCCCGATGCCATGGCACGCGGTTTGCTGCGGTGCCAGGCCGCTTTGGCAATCCGAGGTGCTCAATGACCGATGACAAGCCACCGCCACTCGACCTGTCGACGCCACCGACGTCGTTCACGTCCTTCAAACCGGTGGGACACATCGTCATCGGTTTTCCTGACGACGACACCTGCGCCCGGGCTGTGAGTGCACTCGAAGATGCCGGCATCGGCGAGGTACAGCAAATCCCGTCCGATGACATGCGCAGCAAGATGGCCCAGATGCTCGACATGGCCAGCGGCAGTGCCGAGTTCGGCCACGAGATCGTCGAGATGCGCAAGTACCTTGCCCTGTCGGCAGTAGGCTACGGCTGGCTCATCGCGCCCGCGGCCGACGATGAGGCGATGCAGCACATCGTCTTGCTGGTCGAACCCATCGGCGCCCGGGTTGCGGTCAACTACGGCCGCTTGCTCATCCAGGACGTGTTGTAGCCGGGCTGCTCGCTGGGCGTCAGTCGCCCCCGGCGTCGCCGGCGCGCTGCCGGTCCGGCGCCGCGTCCGCCAGGTCCGTCCCAGAAAGACGCACGGCAGGCGCAACGCGTTCGAACCAGTGCTGCAACACCCGCGCGGCGGCAGTCAACTGCGCCTGGGAAATGCGGCGCGCGCTCTCGCGATCCTCATCGGGGTGTGCTGTGTTCATGCGGGGAGGTGGGCAATCCGATGCCTGGGGCAGGGGACGTGCCCAGTACCGGGCCGTCCGGGACGGGTCCGCAACATGGCCTGAGGCTCAGCGCTTGGCCAGCAGGGCTTCGATGCTGTCGACCCCGGCCGGCTTGGTCAGATGGTGATCGAAGCCGGCGGCCTGGGTGCGACGCCGGTCGTCTTCGGCGCCCCAGCCCGTGACGGCAACCAGCAGCGTGCCCGCAAAACGGCGGTCCTTGCGCATCTGGGTGGCGAACTCATGGCCACTCATGCCGGGCATGCCCAGATCGCAGATGACGGCATCGGGCAGGAAGTCCGAAGTCGCGTCCAGGGCCTCCCTGGCGCTGTACTGCACGCGCACGACGTGTCCGTTGAGTTGCAGCAGCATCGCCATCGCGTCGGCCGCGTCGGCGTTGTCGTCGACGACCATCACGCGCAGGCGCCGCAGCCCGGGCGGGTCGCCGGCGGCGGCGTGCGCATCCGCCGGCACTTCGGTGCGGGTGACTGCCGCGGCTGGCAGGCGGATCTCGAAGCAGCTTCCCCTGTCGATGCCCGCACTGCGGGCCGTCACCGTGCCGCGGTGCAGCTTGACCAGGCTGCGGACCAGCGACAGGCCGATTCCCACACCGACTTGCGATCGGTCGAGCGTGCGGTCGACCTGGGCGAACATGTCGAAGACCCGGCCCAGCATGTCCGGGGGGATGCCGGCGCCCGAGTCGGTCACCGTCACCACCGCGTCCGGTCCCACGCGCAGCAGGCTGATGCCGATCGTGCCCCCGTTCGGTGTGTACTTGATGGCGTTGTGCAGCACGTTGCCGACCGCCTGCGACAAGCGCGAGACGTCGCCGAACACCAGGATCGCCTGGGGCGGCATGTCCACGCACAGCGTGTGCTGCGCGGCGCTCAGCGCGGGCTGAGCGGCCTCGACCGCCTGTTCGATGACCGATTGCAGATCCACCAGGTCGCGCTGCAGCGCCACCTTGCCGGTGGCGATTCTGGAGACATCGAGCAACTGATCGATCAGCTTGACCAGTTGCGTGAGCTGTCGCTCCATCATGTCGAGCACGCGGGGCTGCCTGTGCAGGCACTCGGCCGTGCGTTTCAGCACCTGCAGGCCGGTCGCGATGGGCGCCAGCGGATTGCGAAGCTCATGGGCCAGGGTGGCGAGGAACTCATCCTTGTGCTGGTCGGCCTCGCGCAGTTGCGCCTCGGCCCGCTGCTGTGCGACCCACTGATCGCGGATCTGGTACTGCCAGCGACGCCCGCGCAGCGACGCCTGGACGGCACTGAGCACCGAGCGCATCGACGCCGGGCGGTCGAGCACGGTGACGTTGCGCAGGCGTTCGAAACCGCGCTGCAGGCTGGGCACACGCTCCCGGTCCTGCTCCAGAAACACGATCGGCACGCTGGACCAGGAGGGTTGGCGATCGAGCGCCGCCTGCAGGGCTTCGAGCTCGGGATCGGCGAGGATGCGGTCGGTGAGCATCAGCACGCCGACGCCGTCGTGCATGCGGGCGACCAGGTGGGCCAATGAACTGCAGATCGTGCAGACAAGCCCGACCGAGGCGAGCGCGCGGCAACTGACATCGGCGTCGCGCCGCGTGGGCGCGACCAGCAGGATCCGCTCGTCGTAGCTGGGCGCCGCCGCTTCAGCCGCGTCCCGCGAAGCTTCAGGACGCAACATGGGCAGGCGTCAGTGGCTGCTCGATGTCGGTGGGCACGCCGGTCAGCACGCCGCGCAGATGCAGCAGTGGATCGCTCAGGTGCACACCTTGGCCATCGAACCAGATCTGGCGCACCGATTCCCCGTGGGCACCGCTGCGCTTCTTGAGCACCGAGATGGCCTTCTTGACTTCACCTTGATGTTCGAACATGCGAAACGCGACCACCGTGTCGGCCAGATAGCTGGCGTCGACGGCATTGCGCATCGTGGGGCTCAGCAGGCTGGAATGGGCGGCGACCAGGAACGTGGCCACGCCGTGGTTGTTCAGGAAGCTCAGCAGCTCGTGCAGTTGCACGATCAGGGCCCGCTCCTCGGGCATGGCGTTCATGTAGCCGTTGAGGCTGTCGATGACCACGACGCGCGCGCCGTCCACCTCCACCGCACGGCGCACCATCTGGGAGAACTCGCCTGGGATAACCTCGGTGGGGTCGATGCGCCGGATGTTGATCATTCCCGCTTCGCTGGACGCTCGGACCGGGATGCCCAGGCCGGCACAGCGGTCGAGCAGCAGCTCACGAGACTCCTCGAAGGTGAACACCGCCGCGTGATCGCCGCGGCCTGCCGCCGCGGCTGCGAACTGCAGGGCGACGGTCGACTTGCCGGTGCCTGGCGCGCCGACCAGCAGCGTCGCCGTGCCGCGGTCGATGCCGCCGCCGAACAGGCGATCCAGCTTCTCCACGCCGCTGGCGACGCAGTCGCGCACGAAGGCGGTGCCGTGTTCGGCCGCGGTCAGGCGCGGAAACACCTCCAGCCCGCCGCGAAGGATGCGAAAGTCCTGCAGTCCGGAACGGAAGTCGCTGCCGCGGAACTTGACGACCTGCAGCTGGCGCAGCGCAGGGCCGTAGTTCGGCGCCTTGTGTTCGAGCGAGATCACGCCGTGGGCGATGCTCTGCAACTGCATGTCAGGGCCTTCGGCGGTGCGGTCGTCCAGCAGCAGCACGGTGCAATGCCGGCCCACGAAGAACTGCTTCAGCGCCAGGATCTGGCGCCGATAGCGCAGCGAGCTCTGGGCCAGCAGTCGCAGCTCGGACAGCGAATCGAAGACCATGCGCTGCGGCTGCAGCCGGTCGACGCCGTCCAGCACCTTCCTCGTGGTTTCGGTGAGCTCGACCTCCGATGGGTGGTACATCGTCAGCCCTTCCTCGCCGGGCAGGTCCTGGCCTTCGGAGGTGAGTTCCAGCACCTCGATGCCCAGCAGCGCCCAGCCATGCGACGCCGCGCTGGCGGCCAGTTCATCGGCGGTCTCGGACAGCGTGACATACAGGCAGCGCTCGCCCACCCGCAGGCCCTCGCGCAGGAACTGCAAGGCCAGCGTCGTCTTGCCTGCACCCGGATTGCCGTCCACCAGGTACAGCCGTCCGGGGATGAAGCCGCCGGAAAGCACGTCGTCCAGGCCTTCGATCCCGGTTCGACTGCGTGAAGGCGGTTCGGGTGCGGACATGCTGACGCTCCGTGTGGGACATGCCACCAAGGGGTGGGCGCGGCAATCGGCATGCCTGGGACGCACAGTCGGCGCGGCACTGCGCTTGCCAAGGGGGCTCATGGACGCGCTCAGCACCTTCTTTGCCGCCCTGCGCAGCGAGCTCCTCGACCTCGACGATCTGCATACGGCAGGGACAGCGGCGGCACGGCTGTTGCTCGCGGGTCTGCTCGGCGGCCTGCTCGGCTACGAACGCGAACGCAAGGGAAAGGCCGCCGGACTGCGCACGCACATGCTGGTTTCGATGGGGGCTGCAACCTTCGTCATCGTGCCGCTGCTGGGCGGCATGAGCGACGTGGACCGTGTGATCCAGGGGGTGGTCACCGGCATCGGTTTCCTGGGTGCAGGGGCCATCCTGAAACATCACAACACGGAGGATGTGGTGGGCTTGACGACCGCAGCCGGCGTGTGGATGACGGCTGCCATCGGCGTGGCCTGCGGGCTGGGTCATGGGTTGACGGCCATCGTTGCAGCCTGTCTTGCATTCGCCGTGCTCAGCACTCTGCAATGGCTCGGCCGCTCGATCCCGAAGGAAGGCTGAGAGCTCAGGGCTGGGCTGCGCCGTCGCCATCGCCTGGCGCAGTGGCCGGCAGGCTCAGCACGCGGAAAGGGGGGCGATCGCCGAAGCAGCGCTGCAACAGCGGGCGTGCGACGTTGTAGACGGGCACGCCGTTGACGGTCTGGCCTTCCAGCGTGCCGCGATGGGCATGCCCGTGGACCACGAAGTCGACAGGGTGGCGCAGCAGCGGGTCTTCGAGCCGGCTGCTGCCCAGGAAGGCGAAGATCTCCGGCGGCTCCCCCTGCACCGTCGCGGCAATGGGCGCGTAGTGCAGCATCGCGATGCGGTGCCGCGTGCGCAGCTTGGCCAGCGCGGATTCGAGCTTCAGGGCCTCGTGCAGCGCTTCTTTGACAAAAGCCTTGACGGCCGGTTCGCCCCATGCGCCCAGCGATGCCCGTCCGAAACCACCGGCGAAACCCTTGGCGCCGGCAATGCCCACGCCGTGCAGTTCGATCGCCTCGCCATCGAGCATGTGTACGCCCGCCGCCTGCAGGATCCTGCGCACCTCCTCCGCTGCGTCGGACTCGTGGTCGTGGTTTCCCATCACCGCCACCGTCGGTACACGCACCGCGCCCAACTCCTCGGCCAGCACCTTCGCTTCCTGGGGCTTGCCGTAGTCCGTGAGATCGCCACAAAGCAGCAGCACGTCGGCCGCCTCGGCGGCCTGGGCGAAGAAGTGCCGCATCACGCCGGCGGCCGATTCCGTGACATGCAGATCGCCGACACAGGCGAATCGAACTTCAGTGGGTGTGTCCTTCATGCAGTCGCCTTTGGCGGCTCGAAGCAATCCGCGGGCCTGCGGAACACGGCTTGCCGCCTTGGCAGGCGATGATCTCGACCTGCTCGACCGATACGGCCGATGACGATGGCAGCAAGGCCTTCTACGGACAGGTGCTGCAGCGTCTGCGCCTGGAACGCTTGCCCTTTCTGGTCGGCGGCTCCTTCGCATTCGCATATTTCACCGGCATCCATCGGCGCACCAAGGATCTGGACCTGTTCATCCGCAGGGCCGACTGGGAGCGACTGGCAGACGCCGTGGTCGACGCCGGCTGGCGGGCCGATCTGAGCTATCCGCACTGGCTCGGCAAGATCGTGCAGGGCGAACACTTCGTCGACGTCATCTTCAATTCGGGCAACGGCCTGTCGCCGGTAGACGACGAATGGTTCGGCCACGCCGTTGCGACGCAGTTGATGGGGCATGAGGTGGCGCTGGTGCCCGCCGAGGAGAGCCTGTGGACCAAGGCCTTCATCATGGAGCGCGAGCGCTTCGATGGTGCCGACGTCGCGCATCTGCTGCTGGCCTGCGCGCAGGTGCTGGACTGGCAGCGCCTGCTGCGGCGCTTCGGCGTTCATTGGCGTGTGCTCTTTGCCCACCTGGTGCTCTTCGGCTTCATCTACCCCGGCGAACGCCATCGGGTTCCGGCCTGGCTCATCGGAGAACTGACGGCCCGATGGCTGGCCGATTCGCAGCCCGGCGCGAGGCCGCAGTTGTGCGCCGGCACGTTGCTGTCGCGCGAGCAGTACCTGCCCGACGTGACGCAAGCCGGCTATCTCGATGCCAGGTTGCTGCCGCACAGCACGATGATGCCTGCCGACATTGCCGACTGGTCGTCGGCCATCGACGACACCGCACCGGGCCCGGCATCGGCCTGAGCGGCACACGGGTTGCCGGGCAGCGACATGCAGGGAGATCGGAGCGACGCGATGGGGTTCGTTGGAGGGAACGGGGCTGGGCCGCGGGCGGCGGCTCGCAGCCGGTGCATCTGCCAGGGCCTGGTGCTCGGGGCCGCCGTGGCTCTGACCCCGGCCCAGGGCCATGCCCAGGTTCTGACGGTCACGCTCCGGCTGGTCACCACCAGCAGCGAGGGTGAAATGATCGGCGGCATCCGCATCGAGCAGACGCGCTACGGCCTGGTGTTCCACCCTGCGCTCACCGGGTTGACACCGGGCCTGCGCGGCTTCCATGTGCACACCAACCCGACCTGCGCGCCTGCATTGAAGGACGGCAAGATGATGCCCGCCGAGGCCGCAGGAGGGCACCTGGACCCGCACGACACCGGCAAGCATGGTGCGCCGTGGGGCGATGGCCATCTGGGTGACCTGCCTCCTTTGTATGTCGACGGCGACGGCAATGCCAGCCAACGGGTGCTTGCGCCCCGGCTCAAGCTCGCCGATGTGCTCAACCGCTCGATCATGGTGCATGGCGGCGGAGACAACCATGCTGACCACCCCGAGCCGCTGGGCGGTGGCGGGGTGCGGGTGGCCTGTGGCGTCATTCGACGCGAACCAGCAAAGGAGTGATCCATGCCGCAATCCAAGTGGAGCGCCAAGCGCGAGCGCCAGTACGAGCACATCAAGGACAGTGTCCGCTCCCGCGGCAAGTTGGAGGACAGCGCCGAGCGCATCGCCGCAGCGACGGTCAACAAGGAGCGCGCTCGCGCGGGCGAATCCGATAACGCGAGCCCGAGTTCCTTGCGCGGCCCCTCGTCGTCGCGCCGCGGCGGGCTGCATTCGCACGATGGGGGCGCCGGCCCGACCCGCGATGCGCTCTATCGCGAGGCCAAGGCGCGCGGCATCAAGGGACGCTCGAAGATGTCGAAGGCCGAGCTGAAGTCCGCGGTCCGCAACTGAATGACCCTTGTCGCGGCGAACGCGCCATCTTTGAGGTCCTGCTGACCTCATTCTTGGACCCATGGCCGTACAGGGTGCAGCAGCCTGGTTTGCAGCGGTCCTTGCATGACGGGCTCGAAGCTCGCCGGCCCTTCGCGCTGGCGCGTGCTCGGGCCGTTTGCGGCCGCGATGATCGTGCTGCTCGGGCTGAGCATCGGCGGGTACCAGATGCTGTCGGCGGTGCGGGCTTTCGTCGGGGGCGAGAGCCTGTGGTCCAAGGCGCGCAGCAGCGCCGTCGCCCAACTCCGGCTGTTCGCCGACACCCGTGCCCCGCAAGCCTACGAGCGCTTCATCGCGGCCTTGGAAGTACCGCTGGGCGATCGGCAGGGCCGCGAAGCTCTCGATCGGCGACCCGCCGACTTTGCGCAGGCCCGCGCGGGCTTCCTGCGCGGTGGCAACCATGTCGACGACGTCACGGGCATGGCGTGGCTCTACCACGCCTTCAGCGACACCGCCTTGATGCGTTCCGCGATCGGCGCGTGGATCGAAGGCGACCGCCTCATCGAGGAGTTGATCGCCGTCGGCAGCGCCCTGCAGCTGACGCTGGCGCAGCGCGGTGCGCTGGCCGCGGGGGAGCGCGACGCGCTGCATGCGAGGCTCGACGCGATCGACAGCCAGTTGGTCGGAGTGGAGAAGCGATTCTCCGCGTCCATCGGCCTGGCCTCGAGGCAAGCGGTGCAGCTGCTGGCGATCGCGAACCTGGTGTTCGCGGCCGCCATGAGCGCGGCCGTGCTGGCCTACGCCGGCCGCGTGCTGCGCCATGCCGAGCACAGCCGGCGCCAGCTGGCCGAAGCCAACCAGCGCTGGACCCTGGCCACCGCCAGCGACAGCATGGTTCTGTTCGAAGCGCCGGTCCGTGGCGACAGGCTGATTCTCGATGACCGGGCCGCAGCGCTGTTTGGCCTTCAGGTGGGGCCCGACGGCCGGTCGATGCGCTTCGATCAACTGCGCTCGCTGTTGCAGACCGAAGACCTGCAGGCGATGCGCGATGCACTGGGCCACGCCTTCGCGACCAGCACGCTGCTGAAGTTGCGCCTGCGCGTGCGGCGCACCGATGGCGGACTGCGCCATGTCGAAGCCACCGGCATCGTGCAGAACGAAGGCGCGGACGGCGCGGCTCGCATCGTCGGCGTGCTGCGCGACGTCAGCGACGAGGTGCTGCGCGTCGAGCTGAGTGCCGAGAAGGCGGCGGCCGAGCAGGTGGCCCGGGCTCGCATCGAGTTCCTTTCCCGGCTGAGCCACGAGCTGCGCACGCCGCTGAATGCCGTGCTCGGCTTCTCGCAGCTGCTGCGGATGGACGCTTCACTGACGTCCGCCGCCGCCACGAAGGTCGGACACATCGAGCAGGCAGGCGAGCGCCTGCTGCGTCTGGTGGACGACGTGCTCGACATCACCGGCATCGACTCCGGGCAAGCAGGGGTGACGATGGCGCCGGTCGCGTTGCGCCCCGTCCTGGATGCAGCCTTGCTGCTGGTCGAGTCACAGCGCGCGGCAATGGCCGTCACCATCGTCGACAAACTTCCCGCCATGCCTGCAATGGTGCAGGCCGATGCCCAGCGCCTGAAGCAGGTGTTCGTGAACCTGCTGAGCAACGGATGCAAGTACAACCGCAGTGGCGGACGGTTGATGCTGTCGCAGCGCATCGACGGCGACCACCTGCTGATGGCCTTCGAGGACGAAGGGGAAGGCCTCGATGCTGCAGAGCTTGCGGCGCTGTTCCAGCCCTTTCACAGGTTGCATCGTCATCAGGCCATCGAGGGCACAGGCCTGGGGCATGTGATCGTGAAGACCTTGCTGGCGCAGATGGGCGGTGACATCACGGTCAGCAGCGTGCCAGGCCTCGGTAGCACCTTCACCGTGCGATTGGCGCGGGCTGCCGCAGTCTGACGCAGTCAGGCGGCTCGCAAGCCCAGGGTGTGCAACCTCAGCCGGGACAGCGGCAAGTCTTGCCGCAGTTTCTGCAATGGACCCGGCTGTGGAGCCCTGGGACCGCCGCCTATCTGGGTCGACGCTTCGGTCCCTGCGTGCCGGTGCGAGCGGCGGCGCGTTCGGAATCGACCTGGGCTGGCGCTCGCGGCGTGTCGACCATGCGTGCACGCCGTGTCGCATCCAGGCCCGGCGTGGCCCGCATGTCGGTGTCCACCTGTCCGTCCGCGAGGTCCTTGGCAGCCTGCTCGATCACCGGATCCGGCGTCGCTGCGACCTGGCCCTGGCTCTGGTCGCGTTCGTGCGGCATCTGCAGGTTGTCGTCGGACTGCGTACCGGTGGCCGGTCCCACCATGCCCTTACCGCTGCTGAGCGTTTCCGAAGTCGGCGGCGGATCCGCTGACGGGAGCTGGGGTTTCGATAGGCGGCTCATGGTGATCTCCTTGCACTTTCGGCGTGTGGCACTGCACGCCCCCACTGTGCCGGCTGACACAGCCTCGGCGTGTAGGCGCAACGCACCAGTTTGCGTAGGCCACCGATGAGTAGGCATCTCCTTACAGGCCAGCGGCACCTCTGCCGATGCCTGCGGCCCCAGGGTCGCTGCAAGCTTGCAGCACGGCCCATGGGGGGCCGCGCAACGACAGGAGTGAACATGAATCCCGCCAACCCAAGCAAGAATCCCCCGCCGCAGCCTGCCGAGGGCGATGCCGTCGAAAGCGGTGCCCCCGATCTGCAGGGCGAAGGCAACTACGAGGCCGCGCGCAGCCATCGCAAATCGCTGAAGCGCTTCATCGACGCCGACAAGGTCGACTCCGCCGCCGCGGCGGCCGCGCCGAAGAGCGCGGAAGAAGAACGCGACATGAAGGCAGCGGAGAACGCCGGTCTGTCGCGGGGTCGCCACTGACCATGGCAGGGTCCAGGGTCTGGAGGTGGTCCGCCGCCTTCCTGACTGCAACGCTGTTGCTGCTGGCGCTGGGCGAAGCCAGCGGCTGGCCCTTCCTGCGCCGGCCGATGCAGCAGGCGTTGGCGAGCGCTGCCGGCGTGCCGGTGAGCCTGGACCCGGCCTTCCGCATGCGGCTGCTGTGGCGGCCGATGCTGCAGGTCGACCATCTGAACATCGCGTCCGGCGCCGGCGTGGACGCGCCCTATCTGCTCGATGCGCGCCGGCTGGACATGGGCTGGCGCTGGCTCGATCTGTGGCAGTGGCGGCGCGGTGCGCCGCTGCGTCTGCAGCGTCTGCACGCCGACCGGCTGCAGGTTCACCTGGTACGCGACCAGGACGGACGCGCCAGTTGGCAGTTCGGTCGCGCCGTGGTTTCGCAGCCGCGCGACGAAGGATTGCCGCGGGTCGGCTCGCTGCGTGTGCATGACGGCCAGATCCGCATCGACGACGTGCTGACGCAGACCCGGCTGCAGGTGGTGCTGCAAGGCGGCGAAGGAGAGCAGGCGGCGCCACAGGCCACGGGCTACCGCATGTCCGTCGACGGCAGCTATCGCGGGCTGCCGCTGGCACTGAAGCTGCAAAGCGGCGGCGCATTGCCACTGTTGCAGGGTCCGCAGCGCGACGCCCCTGTCGCCGACGTGCCCTTGCGCATCGAAGGGCAGGCCGGGGCGACCAGACTGCTGTTCGACGGCAGCGCCGGTGCCTTGCTCGGCGATCGGCGCCTGCAGGGCGCGCTGCGCCTGCGCGGACCGTCGCTGGCCCAGGTCGGCAGCCCTTTGGGTCTCGTCCTGCCGCAGACGCCGCCTTTCGACCTGAAGGCGCAGCTGAGCCACGCCTCCGGCGTGTGGCATCTGCAGGCCGAACGGGGCGCCATCGGCAGCAGCCTGCTCAACGGCGATTTCCGGCTGGACACGCGCACGCAGCCGCCGCGTCTGCAGGGGCGCCTCGGCGGGCGACGCCTGAGCCTTGCTGACCTGGGGCCGGCGGTGGGCGTGCCGCAGCGCAGCGCTGCCTCGGGACCGCGCGAGCGGGTGCTGCCGCAGCGGCGCTTCGACCTACCCACGCTGCGCGACATGGACGCCGACGTGCGGGTGGCGGTCGACGAACTCGATTTCGGCAGCGATGCGCTGAACCCATTGCTCGACCTGCGCACGCAGTTGCGCCTGCAGGGGGGTGTGCTGCAGATGCAGGAGATGAGGGCGCACGTGGCCGGAGGGCGCTTTCGCGGCACGACGGTCCTCGACGCCAACGTCGAGCCGGCGCGCTGGAGCGTGGATGTGCGGTTCGGCACCGTCGACATCGCCGGCTGGGTGGCGGGCCTGCGCCCCGACAACGCGGCCAGTGCGCCGGCGCGGCAGAACAGCCCCGCCTTGCAGCAGCAGCGCCGCCAGGCACGCAGCGGCGCCGAGCAGCCGGTGCAGTCCTACCTGACCGGCGCGCTCAGCGGTGCGGTCAAGGCCAGCGGCCGGGGCCGTTCAGTGGCCGAGATCCTCGGCAGCCTGGACGGGCGCGCGCAGCTGATGCTGCGCGAAGGCACGCTGTCTCATCTGGCCACCGAGGCCGCCGGACTCGACGTGGCGGAAGCGTTGGGTGTGCTGGTCAGCGGTGACCGGCCACTGCCGCTGCGCTGTGCCTGGCTCGATCTGGCGCTGCAGGACGGCGTGGTACAGCCACAGCGGGCGGTACTGGACAACGACGACACCGAACTGCGCGTCACCGGCACCGTCAACCTGCGTGACGAAAGCCTGGCCCTGCGGCTGGTGGCCCGTCCCAAGGACATCTCGCCGTTCACGTTGCGCACCCCGGTCACGTTGGGCGGCACGCTGGCCTCTCCAGATGTCGGCATCGAGACCGGGCGCCTGGCCGGCAAGGCGTTGGGGGCCGTGGCGCTTGGCGCAGCCATCGGGCCGCTCGCGGCGTTGCTGCCTTTTGTCGACCTGGGCGTGGGCAACGAGAACGACGCCTGCGCCGCAAAACCCCCTGCGCCGCCGCGGCCCGCCGGGGCCGCGCCGCCGGCAGCCAGCGCCCCGCGCGCTCGGCCCTGATCCGGGTGACGGATCGCACCAGGTATCCCGATTGCCGAAGCGCTCGCCGTGGACATCGATTCGATCCCGTTCTTCGTCGACATCGCGGCGCGCACTGTCGCGCTGCGGCGGCGCGCTCGCTGAGGCTGACGCGATGGCGCAGACCTACGGCATCGAGGCTCAGCCTTCGCCACGCTGCGAAGCGCAGCTGCCGCCGGTGCGCTACCTGGTACTGATCGATGCCGCGGCCCAAGGGAGCCGGCTGGCACGGCTGTATCTGGCTTCGCGCGAATCGGTGGCCGAATTCGACGCCAGCGCGCCCGAGGTGCTACTGATGCTGCGCGACCTGGCGCCCAGTGCCAGCGCCGCAGCGCCCGAGTGGGACGCGGCGCTGGGGCAGCACAGTCCCGAAGAGCGTGCCGGCGCCGAGGTCTATACGCTGGAGTGAGCGCGCTCAGCGCCACGCCGGAGGCAGTACATTCGGCGCCGGCTGCTTGCGCAGCGTGTTGTAGGCGGTCTGGGCCTGCAGCAGGTGTGCGCGCAGCGTCGGCAGCGTGCGCATGGCAAAGGCCTTGACCTCGGCATCCTGGGCCGATTGTGCCGCCTTCTCGAAGGCCGCGACGTCCTTCTTGTCGTCGTCGATCATGTGCTTCATGTAGGCCATGTCGAACTCGATGCCTGATAGCTTACCCAGCCGAGCGGCGTCCATCGCGTGACTGTGGCTCGGTTGTGCGGGCAGCGGCACGCCCTTGGAAGAAACCAGTTGCAGCAGTTTGGCGTTGGCCTTGCCATGGTCGACCAACATGCGCTCACCGAAGGCCTTGACCTGTGAATGGGCGGCGCGTTCCTGGGCCATGCGACCCAGTTCGACCTCGGCCTTCCCGCCCTGGGCCGCGTTTTGTACGAAGTTGCGGTCGCTCAGGCTCAGCGCGCTTGCCACTTGCGGGGCAGCGCTGCCGTCACGCGCTGAGGGCGGACCGGCGCCTTGCGCCAAGGCGCCCATGCTGCTCGCCAGCAGCGCCGACATCAGTGCGCATCGGCTCAGCGATCGGATGTGGGCCATCGTTCATCTCCGGTTGACAAGGGTGCAGCACACCGGCAATCGACGTGCATGCGCCAACGGCGCCCTTGGCCGCGCGGGATGGGATCGGAAATTGCCCCGCTTGACCCACGGCGTGCGCGATCGCCGTGGCCCGCCCGACGCAATGCACCCTGGGCGAGGCGCGTGTGCTGCGGGGCTTTCGCTAGCGGACCGGCTTTGGGGCTTGACCCGCCGGGCCGGCCTTCAGATCAGGCTGTGGCCGCGGCTGAGCCACGCCGGCGCCACCAGCCCAGCAGCCCCAGGCCGGCCAGCATCAGCAGCGCACTGCGGGGCTCGGGTACCACCTGCACCACCTTGCCGTCGTAGTCGACGATGAACAGCGCGCCATCCGCACCCTCACCAAAGGAGGCGATGTTCGACAACGGCCCGCGGGCGCCGGCGTTGAGCGCGGCAGTCAGTTCGGTCGCGTCGGTCATCGACTGCACACTGCCGTCGCCGTCGATGGCCCAGATGCGGCCGCTGACGAAGTCGCCGAACACGTACTGCCCTGACAACGGCGAGCCCGCCTCGCGCACCACGTAGCCGCCGGTGATCGCGCCACCGAAACTGCGGCCATAGGCCAGCAGCGGATCGCTCAGGCCGCCCGGATCCTCATCGCCGATGCCGGGCGTTCGGATATCGCCTTCGCGGATGCGCCAGCCGAAGTTCTGGCCGCCCGCGCTGGAGGCGCTGATGAAGTTGATCTCTTCGCGCTCGCCCTGGCCGACGTCGGCGATCCACAGGTTGCCGTTGGCCCGGTCGAAGCTGCTGCGAAAGGGATTGCGCAGTCCGGTCGCGAAGATCTCGGCGCGTGCCCCAGGCGTGCCGGCAAGCGGGTTGTCGGCGGGCACGCCGTAGTTGCGGTCGGCCTCGCTGGGGAAGTCGTTACGGTTGATGTCCACGCGCAGCATCTTGCCGAGCAGCTGGCCGTTGTTCTGCGCCAGATTGTCCGGGTCGTAGCCGCTGCCGCCATCGCCGGTGGCGATGAACAGGTGATTCGCATCCCCCGGCTTGAAACCCAGCCACCCGGCCTTGTGATTGGTGCGCCCCGGCGGCTGGTCGATGCGCAGCACCTCGACACGGCTGGCGCTGTCGGCCAGCAGAGGGTCGGCGCTGCTGCGGTAGCTGGCCACCACCGTGTCGAGCGTGCCCGGATCGATGTAGTTGACGAAGAAGCGCCGGTAGCCGGGGGACGCGGCGTTGCCGTAGCCTGGGTCGAAGGCCAGCCCGAGCAGGCCCTGCTCGCCTGGCGTGGCCACGCCGATGTCGAGGAAGTCGTAGGGCACGCCACCTAGCACGGATTTGATGCTGCCGCCCATTTCGACCACGAACAGCGGGCCGCCGGCCAGCGGCTGGGTCGCGAACAGCGGTTGCTGCAGGCCCGAGGCGAGCAAGCGTGTGTCCAGCGCCGACGCCGGTGCGGCGACCAGCGAGGCCACAGCCGCGGCGGCCAGCGCCCTGCGCCAGCGGCCGGCCTGGCAACTGGCGTCCAGAGGGTGCGTGTCGCAGCTGTGTTGCAGGGTCGCGGCAAACGGTATGGCAGGGTGGGTCATGTTTGGCTCCCGAAAGCTGCGTTGCAGCAAGGGCCGCAATGGGCAAACAGGATGCTGCCCTGCTCCGCGACTAGGGCACGTGAATTGCTGAACGAGCGCATGGATACCTTTGCCACCGATCGTGGCGAGCCGCAGCCCGTCGCCCTGTCCGGGCGGCAGGTGATCGAGCAGGTACGCGACCATGCCATGTTCCTTCTGGATCGCCAGGGTCGCATTGCCAGCTGGAACGAAGGCGTGCGGCAGATCCTCGGCTGGAGCGAGGACGAATGGATCGGCCAGCCGGCTCACGTGGCCTTTACACCGGAGGACGTGCGCGCCGGCGTGCCCGAGCGCGAGCTGCGCACCGCGGCCGCGCAGGGCCGTGCCGACGACGACCGCTGGATGCAGCGTCGCAACGGTGAGCGCTTCTTCGCGCTGGGCGCGATGACGCGCATGCTCGACGAGCACGGTGCCTTGGTCGGTTTCGTGAAGATGCTGCGCGACTTCACCGTCCCGCGGCAGTTGGAGGAGGAGCGCGAGCGCTTGTTGGCCTCGGAAAGGCGCGCACGCGACTGGGCCGAGAACCAGGCGGCTGCGCTGACCGCGGCCATCGATGCCATCGCCGACGGCGTGTGCATTGCCGACGACCGCGGCATACGGCGTTCGAACGCCGCGCTGCTGCAGCTGCTGGGCGTGGCGTCACCGCAGGCGCTGCAGATCGGCCTGGACGAACTGGTGCAGCGCTATCGCTTGCGACGCAGCCAGGACGGGCCGCTTCTGACCAGTGCCGAATTGCCCTTCACGCAGGCAGTGGCCGGCCAGGCTGCGTCGACCGAGATCTGGGCCACCCAGGCCGACGGCGGCCACGACGTGTGGATGCGCTTTGTGGCCGCGCCGATCCGCGTCGACGGCCGCGTGGTCGGGGCGGTCGCCGTGCTCAGCGACCTGACCGAACGCCTGCGTTTGCACGAGCAGGGTCGCGACCTGTCGCGCGTGCAGACAGCGCTCGAAGAGCGCACGGCCGAACTGCGCGCGCTGACGGACAGCGTGCGCGACTATGCGATCTTCACCATCAACACCGAAGGCCGTGTCGCGTCATGGCACCAGGGGGCGGCGCAGATGAAGGGCTACAGCGCCGAGGAAGCCATCGGCATGCCGTTCGCGCGGCTGTTCACGCCCGAGGACCAGCGCTTCGGGCGGCCGGCCCGTGAACTGGAGCTGGCCGCGCGCCACGGCGAGTACAAGGGCGACGGCCAGCGGCTGCGCAAGGACGGCAGCACCTTCGAGGCGGCCGTGGTGCTGACCGCGCTGCGTGGCGCACGCGGCGAACTGCTGGGCTACCTGAAGATGACCCAGGACATCACCGAGCGCAAGCGCCTGGAGCGTGAGCTCGAGGCCATGCTGCTGGAGGCGCAGCAGGCGCGCCAGGAGGCCGAGCATGCCAGCCAGTCCAAGGACGAGTTCCTGGCCACGATCTCGCACGAACTGCGCACGCCGCTGTCGGCCATCCTGGGCTGGGCGCATGTGCTGGAGCGCGGCGTGTTCGACCCGGAGACGGTGCGGCATGGCCTGCTGGCGATCTCGCGCAACGCGCGCACGCAGGTCCAGCTGATCGAGGACCTGCTGGACATGAACCGCATCGATAGCGGAAAGCTGCGCCTGGATCTGCAGCGCATCGAGCTGGGCGGGGTGATTGCCGCAGCCATCGACTCGGCGCTGCCTGCGGCCACCGCCAAGGGCATCGGGCTGCGCACCGTGTTCGGCGCGCACAACGGCTCGGTGATGGGTGACGCCACGCGGCTGCAGCAGGTGGTGGCGAACCTGCTGAACAACGCCGTGAAGTTCACTCCCTCGGGCGGACAGGTCAGTGTCTCACTGACGCAGATCGACGGCAGCGCGCAGATCGCCGTGGCCGATACGGGGCAGGGCATCGAGAAGGAATTCCTCAGCCACCTGTTCGACCGTTTCCAGCAGCAGGACGCCAGCACCACGCGCCGGCATGGCGGGCTGGGCATCGGCCTGTCGATCGTGCGCCACCTGGTCGAGCTGCATGGGGGCACAGTGCAGGCCCACAGCCTGGGCGCCGAGCGTGGTGCCACCTTCACGGTGACATTGCCGACCATGGCCGCCGCGCCGGCCGCCGCGCCTTCGAGCGCCGTCGACAAGCCCGCGGCCGAGACGCGGCTGGACGGCGTGACGGTGCTGCTGGTCGACGACGAGCCCGATGTGCGGGCGGTGACGCGGCAGGTGCTGCAGAACGCCGGCGCCGAGGTCGTGCTGGCCACCAGCACCGAAGAGGGACTGAAGCTGCTGCGCGAGCGCCGCCCGGAAGTGATCCTCAGCGACATCGGCATGCCGGTGGCCGATGGCTACGAGCTGATCCGCCGCGTTCGCGATCTGCCCACAGCCGAAGGCGGGGACACGCCGGCCGCAGCCTTCACCGCCTATACCCGTCCTGAGGACCGCGAGCGCGCGCTGGCCAGCGGTTTCCAGATGCACCTGCCCAAGCCGGTGCTGCCGACGGCGCTGGTGGGA
>Ga0105103_10000623_pt1 | contig 20043 bp, 18 predicted proteins | sample PPLLaktember2015_2_FD_79107 | JGI IMG/M metagenome (GOLD analysis project Ga0105103, IMG submission 79107) | Freshwater sediment microbial communities from Prairie Pothole Lake near Jamestown, North Dakota, USA - PPLs Lake P7 Core (6) Depth... | ecosystem: Environmental > Aquatic > Freshwater >...
GCGCATCGTCGCCGCCACCAACCGGCCGCTGTCGATCGAGGCCGAGGCCGGACGCTTCCGCCGCGACCTCCGCTATCGGCTCGACGTCGTCCGGCTGTCGATCCCGCCGCTACGCGAGCGGCTCGAGGACGTACCCGCTCTGGTGCGGCATGTCTGGGCCGGGTTATGCGAGAAGACCGGAAGCCGCGCCACGCTGTCGCCGGCGGCGATGGCCGTGCTCGGTCGCTACGACTGGCCCGGCAACGTCCGAGAACTGCAGAACGTGCTCGCGTCGGTGATGGTGACCAGCCCCGCTCGTGGGACCGTCCCGGCCTCGCAGATTCCGGCGCACGTCGCCAGAACGGCGGCACTGGCCAGCGCACCGTCACTGGCCGACGCCAGACGCGAGTTCGAGGCCCGTTACGTCAAGGCCGCGCTGGCCCGGGCCCACGGACGCCAGGCACTCGCCGCGCGAGAACTCGGGGTTTCGAGGCAGGGCCTCGCCAAGGTCATGGCGCGCCTGGGGCTGACCGAGTTGTCAGCCCGTCCACAGACGGGCGTGTGAGGAACCGCCATGGTACGGATCCTCGCTCGACGCGTGGCCCTCTGGCAGGCGCTGCGCCGGACGATGTGGTGGCGTGCTGGTGTTCAAGTTCCTGGGAGACGCACTGCGGGACTGGCTGGATCCGAAGCGACGCGACGTCTGAGCGCCAGCAGGCCGGGATCGTCGGGCGCCAGTTGCAGTCCCTCGCTGACAGCCGCCCGCGCGCGGGCGGCATCGCCGCCCCTCCATGCCGCGTCGGCGAGGCGGGCCAGCAACAACGGAGAGGGCCCGGCTTCGTCGATGGCGCGATCGAACCAGCGCACGGCGAGCAGTGGCTCGCCAATGCGGACCGACAGGTCGGCGATGCGCGTGGCCACCGCGACCAACGGCTCGCGATCCCCGACGAGCGCGGCGTACTGCAGCAGCGCGTCACGCGCTTCGAGCATCCGCCCCTGACGTTCGGTCACGGCGGCCAACCGGAGAAACGCCTCGGGCGCAACCGGGAGGCGGGTGACTGCGGCTCTGAGGGCTCGTTCGGCCGCGGGCAGGTCGCCCGACAGCGTCCACGCCCGCCCCAGGTCGCTCAACGCGGAACTGCTGGTCGTCGAGTGCGTCGCCGCCTCGGTGAGCGCTTCGATCGATTTCATCAACGCCACCCGATCCGTTCGGCGCTCGGCGATGCTCAACCAGACGTGCCCCAGCGCGGCGTGCGTCTGCGGCGCGTCGGGAAAACGTTCCACCGCGCGTCCCAGTACCAGCACCGCCTGATTGTCTCGGCCACTCCTCGCCTGCGCCAGGCCGACCGCCACGAGACGCTCGGGGCGCGTAGGATCGAGGGCGCTGAGCGCTTCGAGCTGGTCGATGGCGCGGGGGTGTTCGCCGAGAGCGGCGTGCACCTCGGCAAGCGCCTCGCGCGGGCCTGGCGCCGCGGGCATCTCGTTCACCACGAATTCGAGCGTCGTCCGGGCGGCACGAAGTTGACCGAGGTCCCTCTGGCAGAGCCCCAGCAGGAACCGCGCATCCGTGAGCGATCCGTCCAATCGGATGGCGGCATCCAGCGAGGCTTGCGCTTCGGCCGGGATGCCGGCCCGGTATTGGGAGACCGCCAGCTTGTAGAGCACGCGTGCGTTGTCCTCGTCGACGGCGATGTAGCGATGGTAGTACTCGGAGGCTCGATCCAGCCTGCCAAGCTCGAGGCTGATGTCCCCAAGCCATTCGAGGGGGCGAGTGGCGGACGGGTCCAACTCTGCCGCACGGCGAAGGTCCCGGAGCGCCGCGTCGAGTTCTCCCTGCTCCTGATACACGCGCCCACGCTTCAGGTAGGGGACGACCGCGTCCGGAACGAGTGCCAGAGCGCCGCTGTAGGCCTCGAGCGCCTGGAATGGGCGGCCCGACGCCGCCGCCTCGTCGCCTTCCGCGACCAGGCGGACGAACTCCCGTTCGGTGGTGTACGACGAGTAGCCCAGCGCGCCTGCCACGGCCACCGTCGCCACCAGCGCGAATGCCACGAGCGTTCGACGCATGAGGCCGATGTTAGCAAACCCCGGGCGCCCGGGAACTTTTCGCCCGGCTCGGGTTCTAACTGCGCTAGACTGACCATGAGTCCACGATTCGCAACCGAGGAACTGGTGAAAGACGCAGGCGCACTCGGATGGTCTGACCTCGCCGGCGGAGAGGCCGCGCTGATCCAGCGCTGCGTCGCCGGAGAGGAAGTGGCTTGCGCGGAACTGGTCGCCGGGCACGAGCGCATGGTCTACACGCTCGCCCTCCACCTCCTGGGTGATCGCGACGAGGCCCTCGACCTGTCGCAGGAAGTCTTCCTGCGTGTCTTCCGCACTATTCAGGGTTTCCGCGGTCAGTCCGCCCTCAAGACCTGGATCTACCGCATCGTCATCAACCAGGCCCGGAACCGGCAGCGGTTCTGGCGCCGCCGCCGGCGGTCCGACCAGGTCTCGCTGGACCAGCACGTCGCCGAGCACGGCGATCTCACCCAGCCTGGCGATGGCACCTCGCCCCACCGGGCGCTGGCGCGGAAGGAGCTGGCTTCCCGTCTGTGGTCGGCGTTGAACGACCTGCCGTTCGACCAGCGGACGGTCATCGTCCTGCGCGAAATCGATGGACTGAGCTACGAGGAAATCGCGTTCTCGCTTGGTGTGGCTGTCGGTACGGTGAAATCCCGGCTGACGCGGGCCCGCCAGGCCTTGCGCGTCCAGTTACGGGAGAGCCGGTCATGATGCACGCCGTTCGCTGCGAGGACGTGCAGAACCGCCTCGAGGAATTCCACGACGACGAGCTGACGATCGAGCAGCGCGTCGCCATCCAGGGACACTTGCACGACTGCGTCACGTGCGCACTCGTCGCGTCCGAATTCGACGAAGTGCGGGTGGGATTGCGCGAGGCCGCGCAGCGGCTGCCCGACCGGGGCGCGCCCGAAGCGGAGCGGCTGCCGCGTCAGGTGATCGAACGGCTGCGCGTCGAGGAGCAACTGTCGTGGAGCGCCGAGATCCGGAGCCTGTTCCAGGACATGCACCTGGTCTGGGCCGCGCTTGGCGCCACGGCCGCCATGCTCATCTGCATCATGGCGTCACTGGGCGTGCTGCACGCGGCGAACCAGCAGCGGCCCGACTCGCTCGCGGGGCTCATCTCGTTCCTGGCCAACCCCGGCTCCAACGAAAACCCGGTACGGCTCGATACGCGCATGCTCGCGCCGCGTTCACGCACCGATACCGACTCGTTGTTGCCACTGCCGCCCATGCCTGCCGACGATGCCGTGTTGGCATTGTCCGCCGTGGTCACGCGCGAAGGCCGCGTTCAGAACCTTGAGTTGCTGACCGTCGAGCGCGCGCTGGGCGTCAAGGTCCGGCCCGATATCCTGCTCGCCATGCTGCAGGCTGCCTCGCAGGTGGAGTTCGAGCCTGCCAAGGGCGCAACCGGCGCCCCCGTGGCCGTCAGCATGGTGTGGCTGCTGGCCAGCACCACCGTCAAGGGGCAGGTGATCGACGACGTCGTGTTGGTGCGGAGGCCAGTGACCTCACGACTGGACCCCGGTCCGGTGGAGCCCAAACCGGTTCGGCCCGTGCCTGTCAATCGCCCCGCGACCGACGAGATGTCCTCGCTCTAGCGAGGCGCCGCCGGTATCTGGACCTGGCCGGCGCTGACGTTGTTCAGGCTGTCGGTCGCCCGCACGACCAGCATCCTGCCAGCCGTATTCGCATCCAGTCGAATCTCGAAGCTCTCGCGGCGCGAGTCGAGGATACCGTCCCGCGGGAAGGCGCTCTGCCACTTCTGCGCGTCGAGCGAGTACTCCACCTTCTTCAGTGCCGAGTCGACATCGCGCACGTCAACCGGGACGACGAAGCGCGAGCCATCACGCCCGACCGTTCCGATCGAGACGGAGGGGGGCGTGTTGTCGATGTCGAAGCTGGAGCTTTCCAGTTCGCCGCTCAGTGCGAGCTCGGCCGGGTTCGAGCCGGCGTCGGATGCGACGACCTTCAGCACGTAGGTGCCGTTCGGCGTCGACGAGGTGTCCCACACGGTCAGCGTATCGGTGAGGCCGGTCTTGAGGCTGCGCCACGAGGTCTCGCCCTCGCGCCGGTAGAGGACGCTGTAGGACAGGTCATCCTGGTTCTCGTCGTCAGCCTTCCATTGAATCGTCTGCAGGCCGCGCTGATAGATGCGACGGCCGAGCGAGGGACCGCCCGCCTGCGCGGCGGAGCCTCCGCCCTGACTGGCGAGACGGCGCTCGATGGGCTCTTCATCCAGCCCCGCAATCTCTGCTTCGCCCGTCGAGAACGGCTTCTGGAAGGCGACGCCCGGGGGATGGACGGTGATCGATTCCACGCGAGGCCTGACGTTGCGCTGCAGGTACGCGGCTGATACGGACGTGAGCAGGGGAGTGGCGGAACCGCCCGTCAGCACCGCGCGCCACTGCAGGTAGCGCGCCTTCGGGCTGGTGATCGGCGAGCCTTCGGCCGTCGCATACGGTGCCGACCAGTCGCTCCAGGCCTCATCGGGCGTGCGGGTGTTCCCCGAGCGCGTGGATACCTCCACCGTGGTGCCCGCGGGCGTCGTGGCGCGCCAGGACACCGCCCCCCACGACGCCACCATGCGCGCGTCCTTCACATCCGATTCGTAGGTGCCGCGCGCAGCGCGGCTGTTCGACATCGCCACCAGCAGCCCCGGGTTGGCGGTGGCGAGCAACGTGCGATCGCCCACGCGCGCGAGGACGGTGGCGTGCTGCGCCGGCACCCGCGAGACCAGCACCGGCTGCACGGGCTCACCGGCGAGCCGGAACACCTTGCCCTTGTTGCCCGTGGCCACCAGCACCGCGCCGCTGGATTCGATCGTCAGGTCGTAGGGCGAATCGTCTTTCGATTCCCAGAGAACGTCCGAGAGCCCGTCCGGCTGGATGCGATAGACCGCGCCCGCGGTCGTCGAGCGCGCTTCGCGCGTGCTGGTCGAGCCGCTCGTCTGGGGCGTGACGGGCACGTCGATGATCGCGAACGACAACACCTCGGTGGACACGCTCGGTGTGGGCGGGGGTGTGGGAGCGGTCGGCGTATCGGGGCTTTCGTTGCCGCCCTCGGACGGCTGGCCGTTCAAGGCCGCGGCGTACACGACCCCCTTGCTGTCGAGGCGAATCGCGCGCACTTCCTGATACGGGGTGTCGAGCGCCAGGAAACCCTTGCCCGCCGGGTCCACGCGGAATACGCGGCCCGGCGTCCCGGTGCCGACGAGCATGGTGCCGGATGGCTCCATGCGCAGCGTCATCGCGTGAACCGCCTTTGTCTGGAAGAACACGTCGCCCTTGCCGTCGGGCGTGATGCGGTAGACGGTGCCCTTGTCACCGGTCGCAGCGAAGAGCACGCCTTTGGCGTCGGTCGCGAGCGACCAGATGTACTTGTCATCGGGATCGAAGAAAGGTGTGGCGCTGCCGCTGGCGTCCACGCGGTAGATACGGCCGTCAGGTGACGTGCCCACGTACAACCCTCCGTTCGGCGCGGCCGCGAGCGCATGGACCTCGAGCTCCGGACTGTCGTAGAACACCGTGCCGTCGCCGTCCGCGCTCACCTTGAACACCTTGCCGTCGTTGCCCGTGCCGAGGTACGTGGTGCCGTCGGCGAGCGTCTCCATCGTCCAGATGACCGAGACGGCGCCGTCGAACAGGCGCCGGACCTCGGGCCCGAGCGTGAGGCGGCCGTGCTCGTCGATCGAGAGCTGGTCCACGTCGCCACGCAGGAAGTCGGCTTGTGTCGCCACCTGCCAGAACCCAGGGGCGGCGGCCAGCGCGAGCGTACAGAGAGAAACGGCAAGGCCTGCGGCCAGGCCGCGGCGAACGAAGATTCGTGTCATCAGGGTTGGTTGAGGGAGAGCGTCAGCTGCCGCGAGCCAGAGACGGCCAGGTCGAGGGGGACTTCCCACTCACCGCGGAGGGCGGAACGCAAGGTGGACACGGTGCCGGTGCTGCGATCCGACTCGAGCACGCCGAGGACCGACGGGGGCAGCCCACCCATGGGCTCGCCGCTGACGACGGCACCCGCGTCATTGGTGGAGAGCCGGACGTAGAGTCGGTTGCTGCGGCGTGCACGATTGAAGGTGCGGATGATCTGCGACGGGCGCTGCGTCTCGGCGCCGCGTGACTCCCGGCGATCGTCGGCGGCGGCGCGAGCGCTGTCGGCGACGAGCAGCTGCACCGAGCCAGTGAGGTTCGCGGGAATCGTGATCGGCACGCGCTTCAGGATTTCTTCGCCCTTGGGCCCGCGGAGTGCGACCGACACCACCGCGGACGCGCCCGCTCGAGGACGCGTGGTATCCAGCCACACCCGCTCGATACGTGCCGATCGAGCCTCTTCCCGTGCCTCGATGGTGAGCGCGATGCGCTCCACGTCGACCGGCTCGGACGTGTTCTTGAACAATTGCGTCAGCGGCCCGGCAATATAGGCTGCGGCCGTGCCCACCGGCTGGTCGCCAGTGAAGACGTCCTCGAACTCCAGCGCGTCGTGCGCCCGGATGTCGGCGGTGCCGCGGATGGTGAACGATGCCGGCCCGGTGGCCCGCTCGTACGCCGTCAGCACGTTGGCGACCGCGAGATAGGCGAGCAGCGGCGTGAACGTGGTATCGCGCACCACGCCGAAGGTGAACGTTCGGGCGCCGAGCCGATCGGAGTTGAGCGACACGGTCATCGGAATCAGCTGGGGACCGGGGCCGAGCCGTCCGGCGATGGCCGTCGCGCGATCCTGCTGCAGCGTCCCCACCACCGGGCCCAGGCTGGCCAGCTTGCTCGACTGCATCAGGCTGGGCAGCACGACGAGCACGTCGGCCGTGGTCATCGGGAACTCGGTCGGGCCGAGGTTGTAGAGAGGGTGGCCGAACGCAAAGACCCGGTTGCCGTCCACGTGTGTGACGGTGCCGGTGGCACCCAGCTCGAAGTCGCCGGACAGCAGGGCCACGCCCACGGCGTCACCCGGTGCCAGGGTTCGCGGCTTTGCGGTGGAGACCGCGGTGGCGGTCGGGGCCTGTCCCGTCACCGGCAGGAAGCCACCCGCGCTGAAGGCCCCGGCGAGCGGGTCCATCACGCCCGGTTCGAAGCCGCTGGCCATCAGCGGCACGGCGATCGGGCGCAGCGTGGCGCCGGCCGAGATCGCAAGGCCGGGGACGGCATTACCTGCCAGCGACACGGGGTTGGCCATTCCGAGATCGCGCGACCAGACCGCAAAGAGCTCCGCCGGCTTGAACGGCAGCGACAAGGCCACCGGGCGGGCGGCCGGCGCCGGTCCACCCATCGTGGTGGCGTCGGTCATCTCCGCGATCGGCGTAATGCCGGCGATCGGCTCGGTCGCGAACTGGCCGAGGGCGTACGACACCGCGCCGATCAGCCGCCCGTCCACATAGACCGGGCTGCCGCTCATGCCGGCGATGACACCGGTCTTCGCCAGCGGTCCGCCTTCGAGACGCGCCAGAATCAGATCGCGGTTGGGGGCGATGACGTTCCGAAGGACCCCGAGGATGTGGACCTTGAACTCCTCCAGCTGGGTACCGGCAAAGACCGTCCGGCCGACACCCACCATCCCCGGCTTCAACTCGTCGATCGACATCAGGCGGGTCTGCGCGCCTGGCGCAGCCACGAGCATCAGTCCGACGACAAGGGTGACAAGAGCCGACAGGCGAGTAGTGGTCATGATGTCAATCGGGGAGAGCCGTGTCCTTGTCCCATACTACGCGATGTGTTACTGTTTCGACGTTCCCATGCGCTCTCGAGTCTGTGCCTCTGTGTCACACCCGTTCCGCGGCCACGTTGGCCTGCCGGGCGGCGTCGTGTACGCGGGGTGGTGGTATTGGCGTCCAACTGAAGAGGCAGCCTAGGTAATCGTCGCACGACACCGATACCCAACGCTCGATGAAGCGCCTCTTCAGCCCCGGTTGAAGAGGCGCTTTTTGCATTTATGGACCACGCCCCACTCTGCATCACCGTCGCCGCCCCCACGATGGCCATCCTCCGGCAGCGTCGAGATCACCACTCGGACAGCCTCGTGGAACTGCGCCTCGACGCGGTGGATCGCCCGGACGTCGCCGGGGCGCTGGCGGGGCGGCGTGGCCGCGTGATCGTCACGTGCAGGCCGATCTGGGAAGGAGGCTGTTTCAAGGGCAGCGAGGAGGACCGCCTCCGCATTCTGGAAGACGCGCTGGCGGCCGGCGCGGACTACGTCGACGTGGAGTGGAAGGCGCTCACTCCGGCGTTCGCAGAGGGGCGTCACCGGCAACGCGTGGTGGTGTCGATGCACGACTTCGACGGCGTGCCGGCGGATCTCGACGCCCGGGTGGACGCCATGAGCCGCACGGGCGCTGGCACGGTCAAGATCGCGGTCATGGCGCATCGGCTTGCGGATTGCCTGCCGTTGCTGGACCTGGCGTCCCGGCGGGGCGGCCCCACGTCGGTGCTCGCCATGGGCGACGCCGGCCTTGCGACGCGGGTGCTTGCCACCCGCTTCGGCTCGTGCTGGACCTACGCCGCCGACGAGACCGTTGTCGCGCCCGGCCAACTGAGCGCGGCTCGCATGCGCGGCGAGTTCGGGTTCGACCGTCTCGGCCCGGAGACATCTCTTTACGGCATCATCGGCCGTCCGGTCAGCCACTCGGTCTCGCCGGCGATGCACAACGCCGCGTTCCGGGCGGAGGGCATGGACGCGGTGTACCTGCCGCTGGCGGCGGCAAGCGTTGAAGACTTCACCACGTTTGCTCGGGCCATGAACCTGCGGGGCGCCAGTATCACCGCGCCGTTCAAGGTGGACGCGTTTGCGCTGGCCGGGGCGTCGGACGAGGAGGGACGGCGGTCGCAGTCGGTGAACACCCTTCGCCGGACGGGCGACGTCTGGGAGGGTCTGAACACCGATCTGGCCGGCTTCATGGCACCACTCACCGGCCGCCTGCCGCTGTCGAACGCGCGGGCCACGGTCCTTGGCGCCGGCGGGGCGGCTCGCTCCGTCGCCGTCGGACTGCTGAACGCCGGCGCGGTAGTCACGGTTGTGGCACGGCGGCGAGATCAGGCCGACACCGTGGCCCGTCTGACCGGGGCCCGAGTGGGTGAGTGGCCACCCGCGCCGGGCTCGTGGGATCTGCTCGTCAACGCGACGCCCATCGGCACGCATCCGCACCACGACCAGTCCCCGATTCCGGCAGCGGCGCTGGACGGACGGCTGGTCTACGACCTCGTCTACAACCCACCCCGCACACGGCTGCTCGCGGACGCGGCCGCGCGGGGGTGCGACACCATCGGTGGGCTCGACATGCTGGTCGCCCAGGCCCAGGCACAATTCGCCTGGTGGACCGGCGTGCAGCCACCGGAACGTTCCATGCGCGAGGCCGCCCTCGCCCGACTTCACGAGACCAGCACCGTATGAAACAGACCTCCTTCGAAGAGTTCGTCGATCTCGCACAACGGGGCACCTTCGTCCCGGTCTGCAAGGAGATCGTGGCCGACCTGCTGACGCCGGTCTCGGCCTTCCTGAAGGTGGCCGAACACTCGGACTACGCCTTCCTGCTCGAGAGCGTCGAGGGCGGCGAGCACGTCGGGCGCTACTCGTTCCTCGGCAAGGACCCGTTTCTGATCCTGCGCGGCCGCGATGCCGATACGACCATCGAGCAGGCGGGGACCACGACGACCGCCGAGAAGCCCTTCATCGACACGCTGCGTTCGTTGATGAACGGATTCCGCTCGCCGTTCGTGCCGGGTCTGCCGCGCTTCACCGGTGGCGCCGTCGGCTATTTCGCTTACGACGCGGCCACCTGGTTCGAGCCCTCCGTCGCCGACCAGGAGGCCGGTCCGAGCGACGATGACCAGGCCGGCTTCATGCTGTTCGACACCGTGCTGGCGTTCGACCACGTGCAGCACCGCATCCTGCTCATCGCCAACGCGCGCATCACCGGCGACGAGGATCTGCGGGCGCTCTATCAGTTCGCGTGCACCAAGATCGAGTTCCTCGAGCGGGAGCTGGAACGCGCCCTGTCGCTGACGCGGCCGGCCAACGCCCCGCCACTGGCGTTCTCGTCGAACGTCACGCAGCAGGTGTTCGAGGGCATGGTGAAGTCCGCCAAGGAGCACATCGCCGCCGGTGACATCTACCAGGTCGTGCTCTCGCAGCGCTTCGAGGCCGAGATCGACGCCGACGCCTTCACCGTGTATCGCGCCCTGCGCCACGTCAATCCCTCGCCCTACATGTTCTTCATCCGCATGGGCGGGCGGTCGATCGTGGGCTCGTCGCCGGAGATGCTGGTGCGCGTGGAAGGTCGGCACGCCGTCACCCATCCGATCGCCGGCACCCGGCCGCGCGGCAAGTCCGAGGAAGAAGATCGCCGCCTCGCCGAGGAACTGAAGCGCAACGAGAAGGAGAAGGCCGAGCACGTGATGCTGGTGGACCTCGGGCGCAACGACATCGGCCGGGTCTGTGACTACGGCTCGGTGCGGGTTCCCTCGTTCATGGCGCTGGAGCGCTACTCGCACGTGATGCACCTCGTGTCGGTGGTCGAGGGCACCCTGGCCGAGGATCGCGATCGGCTCGATGCGCTGGTCTCCTGCTTCCCGGCGGGCACGGTCTCGGGAGCGCCGAAGGTGCGGGCCATGCAGATCATCAATGCCCTCGAGCCGGCCAATCGCGGCATCTACGCGGGAGCGGTCGGGTACCTCGATTTCGCGGGCAACCTCGATTTCTGCATCGCGATCCGCACCGTGGTCCTCGAGGGCGGTCGCGCCAAGGTCCAGGCCGGCGCCGGCATCGTCGCCGACTCCAACCCGACGGCGGAGTACGAGGAAACGCGTGACAAGGCGAAAGCGATGATTCGCGCGCTCGAGCTGGCACAGGCGGGGCTCTGAGGTCGCGCATGGTCCTGGTCATCGACAACTACGATTCGTTCACCTACAACCTCGTCCAGTATCTGGGTGAGCTTGGCGCACGCCTCGAGGTGCGCCGCAACGACGAAACGTCAGTGGCGGCGATTCGCGCCCTCGCACCGGAGCGGATTGTGATCTCGCCAGGGCCGGGGCGTCCGGAGCACGCGGGCATCTCGCTCGACGCCATCCGGGCCTTCGGACCTGAACTGCCCATTCTCGGCGTGTGCCTCGGGCACCAGGCCATCGGGCTGGCCTTCGGCGGACGCGTCGTCCGCGCGCCGCTGCCCATTCATGGCAAGACCTCGGAGGTCGATCACGACAATCAGGGCGTGTTCGCCGGCATGGGCCCCGGCTTTCAGGCGGGGCGCTATCACTCGCTGGTCGTGGCAGAAGAGGGGCTGCCCGAGGATCTGACCGTCACCGCACGCACGCGTGGCGAGGGCATCATCATGGGCCTGCGTCACCGCGCCTGGCCCGTGCACGGTGTGCAGTTCCATCCGGAGTCGGTGCTTACTCCCGAGGGGCGGCAGCTCCTCAGAAACTTTCTCGAGCTCAAGTGATGTTCACCGAGCTGATCGAACGACTCCGTCGGCACGAGGATCTGACGCAGGCGCAGGCGTCGGCGGCAATGGCCATGATCATGCGCGGCGAGGCCGCGCCGGCACAGATTGCCGGGCTGCTGGTCGGCCTCGCGATGAAGGGCGAACGCCCCGACGAGCTCGTCGGCCTCGCCACGACGATGCGCGAGCATGCGGTGAGGCTGGCGCGGGCGCCCGGGCCCGTGTTCGACACGTGCGGTACCGGAGGCGACCGCTCGGGAAGCTTCAACATCTCGACGGCCGCCGCTCTGGTGGTCGCTTCGTGCGGCGTCCGCGTCGCCAAGCACGGCAACCGTTCGGTCTCGAGCCTGTGCGGCAGCGCGGACGTTCTGCAGGCGCTGGGTGTGGAAGTGCAGATGTCGCCCGAGCACGCCTCGCGGTGCCTGGTCGACGCCGGCATCGCCTTTCTGTTCGCGCCGACGTTTCATCCCGCGATGCGGCATGCGGCACAGGCACGCAAGGACCTCGGCGTTCGCACCGCGTTCAACCTGCTCGGCCCGCTCACGAATCCGGCGCGTCCCACGCGGCAGGTCGTCGGGGTGCCGCGGCCCGAACTGACGGAGCTCATCGCCCGCACGCTCCTGCGGCTTGGCGCGGAGCGAGCGTGGGTGGTGCACGGCGCCGATGGCCTGGACGAGCTCTCGACCACTGGCCACACGAAGGTCTCCGAAGTCCGGAATGGTGCGGTCCACACCTTCTACGTGCACCCGGCGGATTACGGATTGCCGAAGGCCTCGGTGGGGGCACTCGCCGGCGGCGACGCCGCGGCCAACGGCGCCATCATCGAACAGGTGCTGGCGGGCCGGCCCGGGCCGGCCCGTGACGTGGTGTTGCTGAACGCGGGCGCCGCATTGCTGGTCGCCGGTGTCGAAGACTCGGTCCGTGGCGGCATCGCGCGCGCCGCCCAGGTGATCGACAGCGGCGCGACACGCGAGACGCTGAGCCGTCTGGTGCTGGCCTCACGGCCACAGGGGAGTGCTCCGTGAGTGGGACGCCTCCGGATCTCCTGCACGCCATCATCGCCGCGACACGCGTGCGGGTGGCCAACGCCCAGGCTCACGAGCCGACGCCGGCGCTCGAATCGCGTGCGCGCCTGGCGACGCCGCGGGGCAACGCCTTCCACGGCGCACTGACACGGGCCGGACGGCTGAACGTGGTCGCCGAGTGCAAGCGGCGGTCGCCCTCGCGGGGTGTGCTGCGGGCCGCCTACGATCCGGTCGCCATCGCCAAGGGCTATGCGGCCGCTGGTGCGGCGGCGTTGTCGGTGCTGACCGAGCCGATGTTCTTCGATGGATCGCTGCAACATCTCGCGGACGTCCGCGCCGCGGTCACCATCCCGCTCCTGCGCAAGGACTTCATCGTCGATCGCTATCAGATCCTCGAGGCGGTCGCCGCGGGCGCCGACGCCGTGCTGCTGATCGTGGCCGCCCTCGACGACGACGACCTGCGGCGGCTGGGCGAGGAGGCACGCGCATGGGGGTTGGCCACGTTGGTCGAGGTGCACTCGGAGGAGGAGCTCGAACGCGCCCTGGCGACCGGCGCCGCCATTGTCGGCGTGAACAACCGCAACCTGCGTACCCTTGAAGTGGACGTCGATCTGTCGCAACGCCTGGCGCCGCGCATTCCGTCATCGGTGGTGGCGGTCAGCGAGAGCGGACTGAAGACACCTGCGGATGTGACCCGGCTGGGGGCGCTCGGCTATTGCGCGTTCCTGATGGGCGAACGCTTCATGACGACCCCCGATCCCGGTGCCGCGCTGGCGGGCCTGCTGGCCGAGGTGAGGCAGTGACCACGCCCGTGGCCATCAAGATCTGCGGCATCACGCGCCTCGAGGACGCCCTCGCGGCGGCGAGCCTCGGTGTGCAGGCCCTCGGCTTCGTACTATGGGCGAAGAGCCCTCGCGCCACGACGGCCGGCGCCATCGGGCCAATCCTGGCGGCGCTGCCACCGTTCGTGACCCCGGTCGGGGTGTTCGTCGATCCCACGGCGGAGGAAGTGGGCCGTGCTCGCGAGGCTGGCATCCAGGTGGCACAGGTCCACGGCGCCGTGCCGGCGTTGCCAGCCGGCATGCGCCTGCTCCGCGCTGTCTCGCTCGGCGTCGAGGATGGCGCGATCGACCCCGAGGTGCCCGGCACGGGTGCCGTGCTGGTCGATGCGCACGATGCCGTCAGACGCGGCGGAACCGGACGGACGGTGAACTGGTCCCGCGTGCGCCTGGTGGCCGCCGGACGGCCGGTGATTCTGGCCGGCGGCCTGACCCCGGAGAACGTCGGCGCGGCCATTGTGGAGGCGCGCCCGTACGCGGTGGATGTCGCGTCGGGTGTGGAGCGCGCGCCGGGCCTGAAAGATCACGACAGACTGGCGGCGTTCGTCGTCGCCGTGAGAGCACACGCATGAGCATGAACTGGTTTGGCCGGCGCGATCCCGATGCGCGCGGATACTTCGGCGCGTTCGGCGGGCGCTTCGTGCCCGAGACGCTGGTGGCGCCGATTGAGGACCTCGAGCGCGAGTATCTGTTGGCGCGGCAGGATCCGGCGTTCGAGGCCGAGCTCGCACGCCTGCTGCGCGATTACGTCGGGCGGCCCACGCCCCTGTGGGACGCGCGGCGGCTGCAGGCGTCGTGCGGCGGCGCCCGCGTGCTGTTGAAGCGCGAAGACCTCACCCACACCGGCGCGCACAAGATCAACAACGCGTTGGGCCAGGCGCTGCTCGCCGTCCGGATGGGGAAGACCCGGGTGGTCGCCGAGACCGGGGCGGGCCAGCACGGCGTGGCCAGTGCGACGGCCTGCGCGCTGCTCGGGCTCGAGTGCGTGGTCTACATGGGCACCGAGGACATGCGGCGTCAGGCGCTCAACGTCTTCCGGATGCGGCTGCTGGGGGCGCGCGTCGAGGGCGTCGATTCGGGCAGCCGGACCTTGAAGGACGCCATCAACGAAGCCATGCGCGACTGGGTGGCCCGGCCGGCCGACACGCATTATCTGCTGGGCTCCGCGCTCGGGCCGCACCCCTACCCGCTGATGGTCCGCGAGTTCCAGTCGGTGATCGGACGCGAGGCGCGGCAGCAATGTCTCGATCAGGTCGGCCGCCTGCCGGACGCCGTCATCGCCTGCGTCGGGGGCGGCAGCAACGCCATCGGGATTTTCGACGCCTTCGTCGAGGATCCTGGGGTCGCGCTCATTGGTGTCGAGGCCGGTGGCGAATCGATTACCGCCGGCCGGCACGCCGCACGGTTTGCCGGCGGCGCCGCGGGTGTGCTGCAGGGCACGCGCACCTGGGTGCTGCAGGACGAACACGGCAACATCGAAGCGACGCACTCGGTGTCCGCGGGGCTCGACTACGCCGCGGTCGGGCCCGAGCATGCCCACCTGCAGGCCACCGGGCGTGCCGAGTATCACTACGCGTCGGACGCAGACGCGCTCACGGCCTTTCAGGATCTGGCGCGCCTCGAGGGCATCATTCCCGCCCTCGAATCGGCCCACGCCATCGCCTACGTGCGCGCCGCGGCGGAGCGCTTCGGCTCCGACGCCGTACTCCTGGTCAACCTCTCGGGCCGCGGAGACAAGGACGTGCAGACCGTCGAGGGCATTCTGAAGGGAGCCGGCGATGTCGCGAATTGATGACGCGTTCGCGCGCCTGCGGGCGGACCGGCGGACGGGACTGGTCACGTATGTGACGGCCGGCGATCCCAGCCTCGCGATCACCGGCGAGATCCTGAAGCGCCTCGATGCGGCGGGGGCCGACGTGCTCGAGGTCGGCGTTCCTTTTTCGGATCCGCTGGCCGACGGCCCCGTCATTCAGCGCGCGACCGAGCGAGCCCTGGCCGGAGGAGCCCACCTCGACGGTGTGCTCGACATGCTGGCCACCGTGCGCCCGCACATCAAGGCGCCGATCGTCATCTTCAGCTACGCCAACCCAATCCTCCGGATGGGGCTCCAGGCCTTCGCCCGCCGAGCGCGGGCCGTGGGTGTCGACGGGGTGCTGACGCTCGACGTGCCGCCCGAGGAAGCGGGCGAACTTCATGGCGTCTTCACGGCGGCGGGGATTGATACAATTTTCCTGTTGAGCCCCACCACCAGTGCCGAGCGGATTCGCCGGGCCGCCGCCTTGGGCAGCGGCTTTCTGTACGGCATCTCGCGCCTCGGGGTGACCGGCGCCAGAGCCGAAGTGGCCGATTCGGCCGAGTCGCTCGCGGGCCGGATCCGGCAGGAGACGGCGATGCCCCTGGCCCTCGGGTTCGGCGTGTCGCGCCCCGAGCACGTGCGGGCGATCGGCCGGTGGGCCGACGCGGCGGTTGTCGGGAGCGCGCTGGTGAACGTGATCGCGGAGCACACGGGGCAGCCCGGCCTGCTCGACGAAGTGGAGCGGTACGTGCGATGGCTGAGGAGCTGAGCCTCGAAGCGCTCCGCGACGAAATCGACAAGCTGGACGAGGTGATCGTCCGGCTGCTCGACCGGCGCGCGCGCTGCGCGTTTGCGGTCGGGCGGCTGAAGCAGGCGCAAGGCCTGCACATCTACGAGCCAGGCCGCGAGAAGGTGGTGATGGCCCACGTCAAGGCGGTCAACGCCAGCCTCGGCGGCCCCCTCACGGAAGATGCCATCGAGCGGCTGTACGAACGAGTGATGGACGAGGCAAGACGGATCCAGCGGCTGGAGTCCGAGCGTCATAACGCACAGGCACGAGAGACTGAGAGCTGAACATGGTTGTCGTGATGAAGGAACGGGTCTCGGGCGAACAGGTGGAGCACGTCATCGCCCACCTCGTCGAACTTGGCATGGACGTGCACCGGTCCACGGGCGCCTCGCGCGTAGTGCTGGGGGTGGTCGGCAGCGGCAAGGTGGATCCGCGGCTCATCGAGCTGATGGACGGCGTCCACGAAGTGCTGCGCATCAGCGAGCCCTACAAGCTGGCCAGCCGCACCTTCAAGCAGGAGGACACCGTCTTCAACGTCGGCGATGTTCGGATCGGCGGCGACGAGGTCATCGTGATGGCCGGGCCGTGCTCGGCGGAGAACGAGGCCCAGGTGAACGCGACGGCGGCTGCCGTGAAGCGTGCCGGCGCGAAGGTGCTGCGCGGCGGCGCCTTCAAGCCGCGCTCGTCACCCTACAGTTTTCAGGGGCTCGGTGAAGAAGGCCTGCGCATGCTCCGGGGCGCCGCCAGCACCCACGACCTGAAGCTCGTCACCGAAGTGATGGACATCAGCCAGATTGAGGTCATCGATCGCTACGCCGACATCTTCCAGGTCGGCGCGCGCAACATGCAGAACTTCACACTGCTGCGCGAGCTCGGGCGCACGCGCAAGACCGTGCTGCTGAAGCGCGGCATCTCGGCGACGATCGAGGAATGGCTGCTGTCGGCCGAGTACGTGCTCGCGGGCGGCAACACGCAGGTGATTCTCTGCGAGCGAGGCATCCGCACGTTCGAGACATCGACGCGCAACACGCTCGACATCTCGGCCATCCCGATCGTCAAGCAGTTGAGCCACCTGCCGGTGTTCGTGGATCCGAGCCACGGCACGGGACGCCGCGACAAGGTGGCGCCGATGGCCCGCGCGGCCGTGGCCGCCGGCGCCGACGGCCTGCTCATCGAGGTGCACTGCGATCCCGACAAGGCGATGAGCGACGGCGCCCAATCACTGTTCCCCGGGCAGTTCGATCGGCTGATGGCGGAACTGCGCATCATCGCGCCGGCAATCGGCCGCAGCATCTGCCTCGAGCCCGTGGCGCGCAGGGGATGGGCCAGATAGGGTGGGCGAGCGCGTCGCCATCGTCGGTGATGGCCTGATCGGGCGTTCGATCCGGCTGGCCTGTCTGCGGCGGGACCCATCCGCCGCCGTCATCAGCCTGGACCGGGGCGACAGCCTCGAGGCGCTCGCCAACGCAACCGTGGTCGTGCTGGCGGCGCCGGTCGACGCCATCCTCGCAATGCTGCCGTCCCTGCCGCGGTTGGCGCCCGCCGCCCGCCTGCTCACGGATACGGGCAGCACGAAGCGCCAGATCGTGGATGCCGCGCGTGCGGCCGGCCTCACCCGGTTCGTTGCCGGACATCCCATGGCCGGTGGCACCTCCACCGGTCCCGCTCAGGCGCGTGACACCCTGTTCGATGGGCGCAGCTGGTTCCTCCTCAGCGCGGGCGCGCCGCCCGAGGCGGTGGCGCTGGCCACTCGCTTCGTGAGCGACCTTGGCGCCGTGCCCGTGCTGCTGGACGACAACGGTGAGGAACACGACCGGCTGGTGGCCGCCATCAGCCATCTGCCTCAGGTCGTGGCCAGTGCGCTGCTGGCGACGGTGGGGGAGACGGTGGGCGCCGACGGGATGCGGCGGGCCGGCGCCGGGCTTCGCGACACCACGCGCCTGGCCGCGAGTCAGGCGTCCGTGTGGGCGCCGATTCTCGCCACCAACGCGGCGGCCGTCGCGCCGCTGCTGAGGGCGCTCGCGCGTGAGCTCGACGCGGCCGCCGACAGCCTCGCCGACGCGCATGCGATCGAGCGGCTCTTCGACCGCGCCCATCGCTTCTCCTTCGATCCATAATCAGCGCATGCAGAAGGTGATCGACACCGCCGATGCGGCGGTCGCCCTGATTCCCGATGGCGCCACGATCATGATGGGCGGATTCGGGCTCGCGGGCATTCCCGAGAATCTCGTCGCGGCGCTCCATCGCCGTGGCACGCGCGACCTCACCATCATCAGCAACAACGCGGGCGTGGACGGCTTCGGCATCGGGCTGCTGCTCAAGGCGCGCCAGGTACGGAAGATGATCTCCACATACGTGGGCGAGAACAAGGAGTTCGAGCGCCAGTTCCTGCAGAAGGAAATCGAAGTCGAACTGGTGCCGCAAGGCACGTTCTCGGAGCGCATCCGGGCGGCGGGCGCGGGCATCGGCGGCTTCTTCACGCCGACGGGCGTGGGCACGCTGGTGGCCGAGGGCAAGGAAACGCGCGAGATCAACGGCCGCCAGTACGTGCTCGAGATGGCGCTTCCGGCCGATTTCGCGTTCGTGCGGGCGTGGACCGGCGATCACGTGGGGAACCTCGTCTACCGGAAGACCGCGCGCAACTTCAATCCGATGATGGCCACGGCTGCCCGCGTCACGATCGCGGAGGTCGAGCACCTGGTTCCCGCCGGCGGCATCGAACCCGACCTGGTCCACACGCCGGGCATCTTCGTGCAGCACATCCTGCTCGGCCAGCAGTACGAGCGGCGCATCGAGAAACGGACCACCAGCCATGGATAAGCGCGACCGCATCGTCGCCCGCATCGCACAGTCGCTGCGCGACGGCGACTACGTGAACCTCGGCATCGGCATGCCCACGCTGGTGGCGAACCACGTGCCGGCGGGCGTGCAGATCACCCTGCACTCCGAGAACGGGATGCTGGGCGTCGGACCCTACCCAGCCGAAGATCAGGTGGACGCCGACCTCATCAACGCGGGCAAGGAGACCGTCACCGAGTTGCCCGGCGCCTCGTACTTCAGCAGCGCGGATTCGTTCGCGATGGTGCGCGGCGGACACGTCGACGTCACCGTGCTCGGGGCGCTCGAGGTGGATGAAGAGGGGAACCTCGCCAACTGGATGATCCCCGGCAAGATGGTGAAGGGGATGGGCGGCGCCATGGATCTGGTCGCCGGCGCGCGCCGCGTAATCATCGCCATGGAGCACACCACGCGGGATGGCGGCCACAAGATCCTGAAGCGCTGCACGCTGCCCCTGACGGGGAAACGGGTCGTCCACCAGATTGTCACCGAGCTGGCGGTCATCGACGTGACGGCCGTCGGGCTGGTGCTCCGGGAGATCGCCATCGACACCACCGAGGACGCCGTTCGCGCCGCCACCGGCGCGAAGCTCCAAGTCGAGGGGACCGTCGGACGATTCTGAAGGAACTTCGACGGCGACCCGCACGTCTGTCCAGATAGCGTGCGACACATTCTCCTGCTGGCGCTGGCCATCACCTGCGCGCCCCTCGCAGGGTGGGCGCAACCGTCCCCTCCGGATGTCGATGCCGGAGAGACGCGAGCGCGCACCTACAAGCTCACCGGCACGCGCGTCGCATTCGCGCAGAACGTGCGCATCGCGGCCGACGAGGAGATCACCGACGGCGTTGCCGTGTTTGGCGGATCGCTTCGCGTCGACGGCCGGGTCAGCGACGGCGTCCTGGTGGTTCGCGGCGATGTCCAGCTCGGGCCGACAGCGGACATTCGCGGCGATGTCGTCATCGTCGGCGGCACGCTCATTCGCGACCCCGGCGCGCGGCTGGCGGGAAGCGTCAGCTACGTTTCGCTTGGCGACTGGTCGCGCAGCACGGGCCTGCTGGAGTGGCGTCCCAGCCTTGCACTCGGGGAGTCGTGGCGATGGCTGAGCCTGGGGGCCACGGTCTTCCGGGTCGCGGCGATCGCCGCATTGATGATCCTGATCCTGCTCGTCGCCCGGGCGCCGGTCGCTCGCGTGGGCCGCGCCGCCGCGGCAGAGCCGGTGCGGGCCGCGATCGTCGGACTGGCCGCAGAGGTGCTGTTCCTGCCGCTGGTCCTCATCTTCTCCATCGCGC
>Ga0105103_10000625_pt1 | contig 20008 bp, 17 predicted proteins | sample PPLLaktember2015_2_FD_79107 | JGI IMG/M metagenome (GOLD analysis project Ga0105103, IMG submission 79107) | Freshwater sediment microbial communities from Prairie Pothole Lake near Jamestown, North Dakota, USA - PPLs Lake P7 Core (6) Depth... | ecosystem: Environmental > Aquatic > Freshwater >...
AATTCCGAACAACGCTTGCACCCTCCGTATTACCGCGGCTGCTGGCACGGAGTTAGCCGGTGCTTCTTCCTGCGGTACCGTCAAACCCTGCAGTTATTCGCTACAGGGCTGTTCTTTCCGCACGAAAGGGCTTTACAACCCGAAGGCCTTCATCACCCACGCGGCGTCGCTGGGTCAGGCTTTCGCCCATTGCCCAATATTCCCCACTGCTGCCTCCCGTAGGAGTCTGGGCCGTGTCTCAGTCCCAGTGTGGCTGGTCGTCCTCTCAGACCAGCTACCCGTCATAGCCTTGGTGGGCTCTTACCTCACCAACAAGCTGATAGGCCATGGACTCATCCTCAAGTGATAGCTCATATAAATATAAGCCACCTTCTACCCCGTGGCATATGCCATGTGGTCTTATCCGGTATTAGCCCCACTTTCGCAGGGTTATCCCAAGCTCGAGGGAAGATTATCCACGTATTACTCACCCGTCCGCCGCTCTACTTGCCCCCGAAGGGACTTTCTCGCTCGACTTGCATGTGTTAGGCACGCCGCCAGCGTTCGTTCTGAGCCAGGATCAAACTCTCAGATCAAACTTAAAATTGTTCATTACTTGAACGAGGACCTGCTATTTTTTGTTTTCAAAGAACAGTAACCCAACTGCTTAGAAGCAGTCATAATTATACTTATTTTTGCGCTATTGTCAAGCGATTACATAATTATTTTTTTTCCCTGTAATATGGATAGGTTGAAAGACGCGATCTTTGTTAAAAACCTTATTCTCCAAGCTTTTAAAAATTATCAAAGAAAAAATACTTCGACAACCCTGTATACTTTTTTCATCATAGACATGATGAAGTATTTGAATGTCTGCCTTTTCCATTCTATAATCTCACTATGGGAAAGCATTCTAAAATACATACGGGCATTTGTCAAGACATCGGCTACCGCAATGCGATGGAGGATGAGCACGCTATTTACCAAAACCCTGAAAAAGGGTTCTTTAGCGCTGAGGTATATGACGGCCACGCAGGAAGAAGGGCTGCGCAGGTTGCCGCTGAAATGGTTACCCCCCATTTTCTTCACGCCTGGTCGAGAGATTCTGAGAAACCCCTGAAAGAACAGACTCCCAAGGATGAACTACTCAGAAACGCCTATCTCGCGGTTGACAGGCATATGATTGAAAGCGGGCTTGACAGTGGCACAACTGCGGCCGGCTTTTATCTGTTTGATGACCATTTTTATGCAGTCAATTGCGGTGACACGAGAATTGTCATTGGCGTGCATGACGGCGTCTCCGCTCTCACCCTTGACCATAAACCGGACTTGCCGGAAGAGCTTCAACGTATCGAAGAGGACGGAGGATACGTTGTATCTTTTGGTGTCGCCCGGGTTCAGGGCTTACTTGCAGTGAGTAGAGCCATAGGTGACGGATCTTTGAAGCCTTACGTCATCGCTGAACCGAGGATCGCTGAAGGATACCTTGGCAGAGAAAATGATTTTCTGGTCATTGCCTGCGATGGTGTGTGGGATGTCCTCTCCCCTGACATTGTCTTTGCCATGGTTCGGGCTGCGTTTGATGTCCAGTCAGCTGCCGAAACTATCAAAACTACCGCTATTGACTCTGGGAGCACCGATAATATAACGGTTATCGTGCTGGATTTGAGAGAGTATACTGCAAATCTTAGTCGCGAACAGATGAAAATAGTCAGGATTATTGACAGAGCGCTGGAAAACAAGGATTAGGGATTAGAGGATAAAGGGGTAGTTTTCACAGGATAGCAAAGATTTTAGCCGCTTGAGGCGGTAAATCGTATATTGCATTTCGTATATTGCAATCGCAAGTTTGAAGTGCTCAAAAAAACGTTGTATGCGGTTCTTCGACCACTATATACGAAATACTCTAATTTCTAAAAGGATTATTCAAAATTATGGTGCTTTCGCGCTCGGGGCCGGTTGAAATAACATCAATCCGGGCATCAACAAATTCTCCTAATTTCTGGAGGTAGCGCTTTGCATTCAAAGGAAGGTCTTCATACTTTGTAATACCCCGGGTAGACGACTTCCAACCATCCACTTCCTCATATACGGGCTCATATCGCGAATAATCGACAATACTCATGGGAGGCTGGGACACTGTTCTTTTCCCTACGCGATATCCGGTGCAAATCTTTATTTTGTCGAAGGTATCGAGAACATCGAGCTTCATCATGGACAAGCCCTTTATGCCGTTTGTTTTTATAGCCCTTCTTACGATGACTGCATCAAACCATCCGCAGCGTCTTGGCCTACCTGTGGTTGCTCCGTATTCGTCACCAATTTTTCTGATCCGTTCCCCCTCTTCCCCGAACAACTCAGTAGGGAATGGACCTTCTCCTACCCTTGTAGTGTATGCCTTACAAATGCCCAGGATGTAGCCTACCGATGTTGGTGGTGCTCCTGAACCTGAGAACATGTTGCCCGAGACGGTGTTCGATGATGTTACATAAGGATATGTGCCATGATCAATATCGAGATACGTTCCTTGTGCTCCTTCAAAGAGAATAGTTTTTCTTTGCTCGATGCATTTGTGGAGAAAGGCAGTTGTGTCAGCAACATATTTCTTGAGGAGCTTTCGATATTCACCAAATGTTTTGAGAATATTTCGTGCCTGAAACCCTTCATCCTTGTAATATTTTTTTATCATGAAATTCTTGATTTCAAGGTTTTGCTTCACCTTTTCTGAAAATACCTTTTTATCAAGAAGGTCGATCACGCGAATACCCATTCTGCTAATTTTATCTTCATACGCAGGGCCAATGCCACGTCCGGTCGTGCCTATCTTCTTTTTCCCCTTCGATTCCTTAAGGGCATCAAGTTTCTTGTGGTACGGCATGATAATGTGGGCTAGGCCACTTACCATGAGCTTCTTGTCATCCGTGATAAATCCGAGCCCTTTTAGCTCACTCACCTCTTTTTCAAAAACCTCGGGATCCAGGACAACACCATTCCCGATTATGCAGTATTTGCCTTCATGTAGGATGCCGGAAGGGATGAGATGAAGAACGATCTTTTTGCCACCTGTTACGATCGTGTGGCCTGCATTCGCTCCTCCCTGAAAACGAACTATGACATCAGCATAGCTGCTCAAGATATCAATGATCTTACCTTTCCCCTCATCACCCCACTGAACCCCTACCACACCTACGTTTGACATTGAGAAACCCCTTATCTAGTATTATTGTGCAAGACAAATAGTTCTAATACACTACATGAATAAAATCAAGAAAACTCGGTGTTTCATGGGGTAATTGGGTTGCGTCGCCTTAAGATTCCAGCTCCCCATACCACGGAAACTTCATAAACATCCTATCTTCCATGTCTTTTAGGATTAATGAAGCCAGCTCCATAGGTGTCTGTGCCGACTCCCACCCTGCGGGATTATACTCCTGGCCCGGAAGGAGATCGAGAAAATTCATTACCCGTTGGGGACGCCATGTGACCATACCATGCAAAGTCTCAGCCACCGACTTCTCAATCTCCCCGCCGCCGCGTTCAAAGGTCCAGTAAATAAGGTCTAGGCAGTGTAGACGGTCAGGATCAGGTTCCTTTCCCACGGATCTGAGCATCTCCGCGGCAATGCGATTTATCGCCATGCAATTGAGGTCTTGAATATCAAACATAGATTCTGTATGAGATTGCCACGTCACACACACTCCTCGCAATGATCATGCAAGATAACTTGGGGGGACGCATCGAGGGCGAGCTGCCTTCTCTAAATAGCTCCCGGAAAATCCCGCAACTGGGCAAGAGAAAATACCGGTCCATCCTTGCAGATATATTTTGAACCGAGGTTGCACCGGCCACAGATCCCGATTCCGCATTTCATCCTCGCCTCAAGGGTTGTGATGATATTCTCATCCTTGAAGTTCAGCTTGGCAAGGTTCTGGAGTACGAATTTAATCATAATGGGCGGGCCGCAGGTTATGGCTATTGTATCCTCCGGCGATGGCGCCACCTCGTTCAGGACGGTAGGCACAAAGCCTATCCGTTTGTCCCAACCGGGGTACTCGGCATCCACCGTAAGGATAAGATTCACATCGGATCGTGCTTCCCATTCCTTGAGGTCCTCTTTGTAGCAAAGATCAGGAGGGGTTCTTGAGCCGTAGATTATGGTTATATCTTTGTAATCACCTCTGTTATCGAGCATATAGAGAATCAGGGTTCGAAGAGGGGCCAGTCCGATACCGCCGCCGATAAAGAGGATTTTCTTGCCCTTCATCATGTCGTAGGGGAACCAATTCCCCAGGGGCGCCCTGAGACCCATCTGATCTCCGGGAAAAAGCTCGTGAAGGGCTGCCGTTACTTCCCCGGCCTTCATCACGCTAAACTGGAGGTATTCCATCCGCGTGGGAGGTGAATTGATTACGAAGGTAGACTCCCCAATACCGAAGACTGAAAGCTGTCCGACCTGGCCTGGCTCAAATTTGAAGGCCTTCATTCTTTCGGGATCATTAAAAACAACTTGAAAGGACTTGATATTGGGCGTTTCTTCTATTATGTTCGTGATGGTAACCAGTTCAGGTACGTAGGGGTTCTTGTTACTTGCCATCGCTTGCGCTCCCTGTCTGCTTCTGTAAATTTGAAACTATTTCGCTTATATCAACTGACATGGGGCAGTACCGGATACACCGGCCACACCCACAGCAGGCAATCACACCGTTATATTTTTCAGGATAGAAGACGAATTTATGCCCTACCCTGTTCTTGAACCGTTGATACTTTGTTGGCCTTGGATTGTGACCGCTCGTCTCAAGGGTAAAGTGATTATACATACACCCATCCCAGCTCCGGATACGCTCACCCTTATCGAAGGTCTTCTCGTCCGTAATATTGAAGCAGTAACATGTGGGGCAGAGATACGTGCATGCTCCGCAGCTCACACACTTCGCCACTGCCTCCTGCCAGAACTCGTCGCTCTCGAATAGGTCAGGAGATATTTCAGGTTTTCCATTGGCGCCGATTGGATCCTTGACCCTGGAACGGACTGCATCCTGTTTTTTTTGCGCTTCAGCCTCATGGCTGCTGCCGCTTTCAGCAACGCTCTGCTGCAAAATTTCCTTGCCTTTTTCTGTAATGGCTTCAATAAAATAACCTGAATCCAATTCCGTAACCAGGACATCCGACCCTTCCCTGTCTGCCGGTCCACCGCCCACTGCTGTACAGAAGCAGCCTGCTGAAGGCGATTGGCAGGACATGGTTACGATGGTGGTCTGTTCCCTCCTACCTTTATAGTAAGGATCTGGGGTATCCGTTTCCGTATAAGGCCTGTCGTATATGAGGAAACCCTTTGCATCACAAGGACGGGAGCCAATGACAACGGTCTTGGGAAAATCGAGTTTTTCATCAAGCTCGACCATGACTTTCTGAGGATTCTCCGGGTCCTTGTTAAAAGTAAAGGAAAAGAGCCTATCGCTCTGAGGGAAAATAACTCCTTTGGGAGGACTGTTGGCTGGTCTTTCGAAGCATAGTGTCTGATCCTTGCTATAAGGCTTGAAGATGACAACGTCGCCATCAAGGCACGGGACCCAAACCTGGGCCTTTGCCGCCAATCCCTCGATAAACGCTCCCCATTTCTCTTTTGGGATAAAACCTGTGTCTGCCATTAGAGTTTGTGCTCCTCTATATTCTTTTCTTCTACGCTAAACGTAAACATAGGAGGCTTGTCCTCCGGCTTCACTCCCGGCTCATAACCGAAGAGCGCCTTCATGTCGCTGTTGATCTTCTTTTTCAGCTTATTCACGGGAATACCCATAGGGCAGACCCGCTCGCATTCTCCACACTCAACACAGCGTCCTGCAAGGTGAAGGGCATGTATCATATGAAACATCGTTTTCTCAGTAAGGTTTGACTTCTGGCTTATCCAATGGGGTTCACGGCTCTCTGCAATGCAGCTGTCCTGACACACGCACATGGGGCACGCATTCCTGCATGCATAGCAGCGAATACACCGGTCAAATTCCTTTTCCCAGTAAGCCTTTTTCTCTTCCAGGGATTTCTTGTCAAACTCTTCCACGTCCTTGAACACGCTTTGGGGATCCTTTGTTGACACAATGGGCTCACCCGCCAGGTGGTCGTAAACAACAGGCGTGGGATACAAACAGGTACCGCACTTATCAGGCGCAACCTCGGAAAGGGCCATCTTTGTTTCACCCGATGGCGTCTTCACGGTGATGGAGCCTTCTTCGCCGAATTTTACTTCCTCGATGGATTCATGTTTCACCTTATCGAGGATTTTTTTTACGCTCACAACGCCAGTACAGGGTATTCCAATGACCACAACCTTGCTCCGGTCAATCAGTCCTTCCTGCATGTACTGGACGATGGTTCGACTGTCGCAGCCCTTTACAACCACTGCGACTTTCTTTTTCAGGGATGGGAGGAAACTGGCAAGATTCTGAACGCAGAGAGGATTCCAGATGATCTGATCGACCTGTTCGGGTTTTGTAACAAAACATGGAGTCGCGTGGAGAGGATCAAAACCCTGCTTGTACCCTATGACAACATCCACATCCTTGAGCACATCGGTTATAATTTGTTTCAGTTTATCAACGCTCACGGTTGTGCCTCCTTGCCTGAATGGAGCGGGCCTAACCTGTGTATCTGCTTGGTAAAGTCGGTCACGGTCCGCTGCCACCGCTGCCCTTCGGAGGCCGATATCCATGTGTAATGGAATCGTTTGTCGTCTATACCCAGGAAGGGAAGAAGCCGCTTTAGCATCTCGAGCCTTCTCCGTGCGTAAAAATTACCGTCCGTGTAATGGCAATCACGGGGATGGCATCCGGACACGAGAACCCCGTCTGCTCCATTGAGCAGGGCCTTTACTATAAAAAGCGGATCCACGCGACCCGAACAGGGTACCCTGATTATTCTCAGGTCAGTGGGTTGTTTAAAACGGCTTACCCCGGCTGTGTCTGCTCCACCATATGAGCACCAGTTGCAGAGAAAACCTACTATTCTTAGCTCCTTGGGGTCTACTTCTGACATATAGCATTGACCTCCGCTAGCAATTGATTATCTGTAAAATGGGATAGCTGAATGGCGCCGCACGGACAGGTTGACGTGCAGACACCACAGCCCGCACAGACCGTCTCGATCACATTCGCCACAACCCTTCCTCCCCGGAGTTCCTTTTCCTGAATGGCTCCGAAAGGACAAGTTAGCTTACACTTAAGGCATCCCACACATGTGTTCTCATTGACCTTTGCAACAGCCGGATCCGATTCGAGCATATCCTTGGAGAAAAGAGCCAGAACCTTCGCGGCTGCTGCGCTTCCCTGCCCTACGGATGCAGGTATGTCTTTCGGCCCCTGGGCTGCGCCTGCCAGATACACGCCTGACGTATTTGTCTCCACAGGTCGTAACTTCGGGTGGCTTTCCACATAGAAACCAAAGGTGTCGTAAGAGATATGGAGTTTCTCGGCAAGCTGAGCAGCGCCAGGAGCAGCGGTCACTGCCGTGGCAAGCACCACAAGGTCAGCTTCTACCTCCACCTGGGTGCCAAGGAGCGTATCCGCCCCGACCACCACCATCTTCTTGCCCTTGGGGTAAATGCGGGACACCCTTCCTCTGACGTATTTTGCTCCGTAATCTTCCTGAGCCCTCCGGGTAAACTCGTCATAGCCTTTGCCCGGTGAGCGTATGTCCATGTAGAATACATAGGACTGAGAATCGGGAATATGGTCTTTGGTAAGGATCGCCTGTTTGGCAATGTACATACAACAGAAATTGGAACAATACGGTATACCCAGCGATTTGTCACGGGACCCTGCACAGGAGACAAAAACTATGGTTTTAGGCTCGGTGTGGTCCGAAGGCCTCACGATATGCCCCTCTGTGGGGCCGGAGGCATTCAAGAGCCTCTCGTACTGGATACCTGATATTACATCGGGATAACGACCTGCACCGTACTCGGGAAACTTGTCCATATCGATAAGGCCGTAGCCCGATGCCACCACAATAGCGCCAACGTCTTCGGTCACAATCTCGTCCTGCATTTCATAGTTGATAGCCCCTGTAGGGCATATCTTGGCACAAACGCCGCATTTGCCCTTGGTGAACTGGCGGCAGAAATCGGGGTCAATCTTCGCCTTTTTTGGAATGGCCTGAGGAAAAGGTATATTGATCGCCTTGGTAGGTGCAACGCCAAAGTTGAAATAGTCGTAAGAGTTTTTGGACGGACATTTCTCCATGCAGAGCCCACAGCCAGTGCACTTGGTCCAATCAACGTACGTAGCTTTTCTCCTGATCCTTACCTGGTAGTTGCCCACATATCCCTTTATGTCCTCAATCTCCGAATAGGCGTACAGTTTTATCTTGTCATGCTGGGCCACATCCACCATTTTGGGCCCCAGGATACAAATGGAGCAGTCTATGGTAGGAAACGTTTTGTCCAGACGGGCCATCATACCACCCACGCTGGGACTTTTTTCAACAAGCACCACTTCGAGCCCTCCGTCTCCACAATCCAAAGCCGCCTGCATGCCTGCCACGCCGCCTCCGATGACAAGGACTCTCTTGTTGACCTTAAAAGAGGAAGAATAGAGAGGTTTGTTCTGCATGACCTTGGCAACAGCCATCTTAATTGCATCAATTGCTTTATTGGTATTAGCCTCTTTATCGAGACCTACCCAGGAGATATGCTCCCTGATATTGGCCATTTCCAGGAAATAGCGGTTCAAACCGGCCTTTTCGATAGTTCTTCTGAATGTAAGCTCATGCATCCTTGGAGAACACGCCGCCACTACGATCCTGTCAAGCTTCTCCCTCTGTATTGCCTGTTTGATTTCATCCTGGCCAGGTTCAGAACAGGTGTACATGTAGTTTGTGGCAAAAGCCACACCCGGCACCTTCCTCAGCTCTGCTGCCGCCTGCGCTACATCTATGGTGCCCGCAATATTACTACCGCAATGACAAATAAATACGCCAACCCGCATGGATTACGTCTCCTCCGTCTTCGTGTTATCTTCTTTCGCTTTGGCCTTTTTTTCTTTTTCTGCCGCTTTGGCTACGGCCTCGGCCCTGGTTTCAGCCTCTTTCTTTTCCAGTTCTTCCACGGCAATCCGTGAGCGGACAACCTCATCCGCACTTACTACTAGTTTGTCCATACCAAGTTCTTTGGGTGATAGTCCGTAGGTGAGTCCAACTATCTGAGAAAAATAGAGAATGGGAATATTGAAGGATGCACCCATAGTGCTGTTTACCTGGCTCTGACGCAGGTCAAGGTTTTGCTGACAAAGGGGACAGGCCACGGCAATGCAGTTTGCCCCTGCATCAAGGGCCATGGATAACACCCTGTATGTGAGCCGGTTAACCATATCCTTCTTGGGCACACCAAATGCAGCGCCGCAGCATTCCATCTTGAATGCATAGTCAGCCACTTTAACACCAACTGCCTGAAGAATCTTGTCCATAGACATGGGATTCTCCGGGTCATCAAATTGTGCTATCTCCGGGGGCCTCGTCAGGATACACCCGTAGTAAGGCGCTACCACAAGACCAGGCAGGGCATGGGTTACCTTAGAAGCAACAGCGTCAAGACCGACATCCTCTATCATGATCTGAAGTGTAGATTTTGGGATCACCCCGCCGCCATACGGTTCATCCAGAAGCTCGTTCACCTCGTTCTTAAAGGACTCATCGGCCGTCATGCTCAGGTGGGCTCTCTTAAACGCCGAGAGGCAGGACGGACAAGGAACGGTTACGGTGTCCGTACCCATCTTTTCTATTATGGTAAGATTGCGGGCTGCCAGGGCTGCTGCAAATAAATGATCAACGGTATGAGCCGGCGTAGATCCGCAGCAACTCCAATCCTCAGGCTCTCTGATTTTGACACCGAGGGCCTTAAAGACCTGCCGCATGGACATATCGTATTCGACCGCGGTGCCCTCCAAAGAACAACCAGCGTAATATGCGTACTCTTTCTCAGCCATGTTTTTTTGCCTTCTCCTGGAATCTTGTAAAGATTTTTGCTACCTGATCCTTTCCTTTTATGTTCTTGGGGAAAAAGTGGATTTTCCCCTTTTCCAGGACCTTTGGGCCCAGATCCGCATCGGCAAAGTAGTGCCCTGACTTGAGATTATATGCGAGGAGCGTTCCCATCTCAAACAGCCTCCCGTGCTCCTTCATGGAGTCAAGGAATGAGTCGTAAAAAAGTTTGATATCCTTCTCCGATACCTTGTTTTCACGACGGGCGATGATCCTCAGCGTGTCCATTATCATAGCCACATCGATCTCGCAGGGACATCGGGTCGTACATGTTTCACATGTTGCACACAACCAGATGGCTTTGGAGGTAAGGATTATGTTCCGCTGCCCGGCTTGAAGGAGCCGCATAATCTGGCTTACCGGATAATCGAAGTAGTGGGTGTAAGGACAACCGGCAGTGCAATTACCACACTGATAGCAAAGGGAAGGATTTTGTCCACTCTCTCTGCTAACCTGTTCGATAAAATTTAAATCCATACTTTTCGTCAGGTTCAACGTATCCATATATTCACCTTAAAAAATTTACTTCCTTATAGAAGCAAATGAATTTTATCACAAGTTTTTTTTCTTTTCAACGATTATGTGTTGATATTAAAATCTACTCACATCACAACATGCTAGATCATCTTCTTCATTATATATATAAGTTATTACAGATGAAACCCGGCAACCACCTTTTCCGCAAAACAATGCTATTATCCGGAGTCCTCTTTGTGAATAAATTCATCAACTGTATACAGGGCTCACACAATCTTTATGTACCTTTTCCAAAACTTTTTTTCGTAGTTATCATCACACTTTCACATCATCTTTTTCCGCTCCCTGAATGGACAAGACGGTATTTAATATTGATTATAAGTTATTCTTATATATTATAAGATTAAATTAGTTGACATGATAAGTTAATGAGATACAATGCAATCATAATTCGTGAAAAGTAAATTTCAACATAGATCTCTTTTCAAGGTGGTTTAAAAAATCATTAAAATAATGACTGTGAATAAATAAAGTATGTTAAAATCATTAAACTAAATAAAAGGAGGTCTTTCATGCCTATTCTCTTTACCATCAGCTGGGACATCATACCGGGAAATGAACAGGAATACTCGGATTTTATCGCAAAAACATTTATGCCCGAGGTTACTGCAATGGGGCTCCTTCCCGTGGGAGGATACTATGTTGAGGTAGGATCTGGTCCCCGGGTTATAGGGGTTAACTCTTGCGAGAACCATGAAAAACTTGCAGGCATTGTCACGAGTCAGCGGTTTAAAGACCTTATCCTCAAACTTAAAGTGATGGTTTACAATTATCGTACGGCAGTGTTGGAACCAACCGGACGTTTCAGAAATGATCAGTATTCTATCCAGAAAGGGGTCTGGAAATTAAACCAATACTATGATCTTCGCCCCGGGAAGAAAGCTGAGTACAAAGACTTTATCCTGAATGTTCACCTGCCAACCATGGACAAGATAGACTACGTTGAGGTAACAGGAGGCTGGAACGTAGTACTCGGTGGAATCAGCGAGATCATTGCCGAGTTTACGGTAAAAGATCCGGTAGATATCGGTCGTCTCCTCAACAATGACGACTTCCGGAAGATAACGTTGAAACTGAAGACTGATTTCGTATGGAATTATCAAAGTCGTATACTCCGATGCACGGAGCGGTTTGACGAACCAAAGTGGTTCAAGCTTTAAAAACTAAGTAAAAAGGGAGGGTGTTTATGGCTAACAAGTTTATGGATCCACATGATGTTCCTCAGATTCCCGGTACCGAGGGCTGGGAGGAGATGTATCCGTATCAATACCAGTTTACAAAAGAAGACCCTGAGAGGGCGGCATATGAGAGTAGCCAGATCTGGTATTATGATGGGCTGCACTACCCTGAACCTCATTACCCCTTTGATCTCATCTGGGATGAGGCGTGGTACCTCGCGCTGTCGCAGTACAATACACGCCATTGGCTGATCCCGCCCGCTATGGGCATTGATCACCGCATCGTGAACGGCTATGTCTTCATCAGCCCGGTTGGTGTAGCAAACCCCGACGATATCCCCAAACGGGTGCCTCATTTCATGGAGCGCGCCGGCTACTATTTCCAAAACTGGGATGACCTCTATGAGAACAACTGGAAGAAGAAGATGAACAAAGTCATCGAAGACCTCCAGGCCATGAACTTCACCGAACTGCCTGAGATGGAAGACATAAGCGTTATCAAGAATGGCGTGGGCAAAGGATCTGGATACGAGCTCCTGAAAAAGTATGACAAGCTGATCGACCTCGGGCTTGAGTGCTGGCAGTACCACTTCGAGTTCTTGAACCTCGCCTATGCGGTACAGGTTACCTTCTTCCAGACTATGGAGCAGCTCTTCCCCGGCATTCCCATGGCAACCTTAACAAAGATGTCGGCTGGTTTTGATCCAATCCTCTTTAAGCCTGACGCCGAGCTGATCAGACTGGCCAAGCTTGCCGTTGAGATAGGCTGTGACGAGCTCATTATGAAGCCCATGAAGGCCGACGAGTTGATGAAGGCTCTGGCCGAGGACTCAATAGGCAAGGAATGGCTCAAGGAACTTGAAAGGGCCAGATACCCGTGGTTCCACATCTCAGTAGGTACAGGCTGGTATCACACACACATCAGTTGGAATGACAACCTGGAGATCCCCTTCGATAACATCAGGACCAACATAAAGGCCATAAAGGCAGGAAAGGTGCTTGGAAGACCAACCGACCAGATCCTGAAGGAACGGGACAGGATTGCAACCGAATATAGAAACCTCCTCAAAACAGATACGGACAAGGAGGCCTTCGACCAGGGTCTTGGTCTAGCCAGGCTGGTTCTGCCTTATGCTGAAGACCACAACTTCTACGTCGAACATTGGTTCCACACCCTTTTCTGGGCTAAGGTCCGCCAGGTCGGACAAATCCTCTCGAACGCTGGCTTTTTTGCAAGCGCAGACGATGTCTGGTTCCTGAAACGCGACGAGATCAAACAGGCACTGTGGGATCTGTGCACGGCCTGGGCAACGGGCGTGAAGCCAAGAGGACCGTCATACTGGCCCAAGAAGATCGATTGGAGAAAGGGTGTATATGAGAAATTTACGAAGTGGACACCACCGTCTGCCCTTGGGACTCCGCCTGACGTCGTTACCGAGCCGTTCACTATCTGCCTCTGGGGTGTCACGAGTAACGTACTCCAGACATGGCTTAAAGGCGACGAGGCCGGAGGAGATCCAAATGTAATTCAGGGTTCCCCCGGTTCGTCCGGTATAGCCAAAGGCAAAGCGCGGGTTCTGAAGACCGTGGATCAGCTCGCAGACTTGCAGGAAGGCGAAATCCTGGTAGCGACCACCACATCACCCAGCTGGGCTCCTGCCTTTGTGAAAATTGCAGGCGCTGTCACCGACGTGGGTGGGCCCATGTGCCATGCCGCAATTGTGTGCAGGGAATATGGATTACCTACTGTTGTGGGAACTGGGAAAGGTACTCAACTCATAAAGACAGGAGATCTTATCGAGATGGATGGCGACACTGGAAAAGTGACCATTCTCCAAAGAGCATAGAATTACCATTTTTAACGTTCAAGGGAATGGGGTTCAGGGTGACTGAATCCTATTCCCGAGAGACTGTATATCCTGGAGGAAAGTATGGGAGATAAGGAAACAAAATACATCTTGTGGTATAACGAAATGGAGGGAGCAGATTTTCCCTATGCAGGCAAAAAGAACTCCAATCTTGGCGAGATGATAAAGGCTGGAATTCCCGTCTCCCATGGGTTTGCTGTCACCATCTACGCGAACGATCAATTCCTCATTCTATCAGGCATCAAGGAGGAAATAGAAAAACAGATTGTCTCGCTGGGTCAGGTTACCTATGAGACTGCCAAGCAAGCGAGTGCCATTGCAATGGAACTTATAGAGAAGGCTCCGATGCCGGAAGTCATCGAACGTGAGGTACTCGATAACTATAAGAAACTGTGCGACCAGACCTGTATGAGTGCCTGTCCTGTGGCGGTCAGAAGCAGCGGTGCTGTGTCGATGCCCGGCCAGATGGAAACATATCTCAACATTTTCGGCGAGAAGGACCTCATTGATTACATAAAAAAATGCTGGGCAAGCGCCTATAATACCGAGGCGATTATGTACCGGATGAATAAAGGTATGCCTTTTCTCTTCAATATCGGTGTGGGCATACCAAAGATGGTTAATTCCCGCGTTTCAGGAATTATCTTTACCATTAATCCCGTTAACGGTGACCCTTCAAAAATATCAATTGATGCAAGCTATGGACTTGGCGAGGCTGTCGTGAGCGGGCTTGTAACGCCGGATACCTACCTGATTGACAAAGTTACCTTTGATCTTGTCAAAATGACTATAGGTAGTAAGGAAACCATGTGTGCTTACAGGGAACAGGGCAGCGATATTGTACAAAAAGATGTCCCTTTAGAGATGAGGGGACAATCCTGTCTGTCAAGCCAAGAAATCAAAGAACTGTCCAGAATAGGAAAACTCATCGAGCAATACTACGGAAAGGCATACGATATTGAGTTTGGTATCGATGCGGACTATCCATTCCCCGAGAACATAATTATCCTTCAGGTCAGGCCCGAATCTGTTTGGAGCAAGAAAGAAGCGACCGCAAAAGTGGAACCGAAAAAAGACCCTATGGAGCGTCTCCTCGGTCAATTGCTTACCGGGGTAAAGATAAAATGAGCATAAACGGTTCTCATTTACTCAAAATCTGTATTTAAGGAGGTGCCCAACCAGAGATAAACGAAATTGATTTTTGTAACTTACTTGTCATCCATAAAGAATGGCGTTTTAAATAGGTGGGGGATATCTTTTGATATTGGGATTTTTGGAAAAATCCCACAACAAACCTAAAAAGGGAGGATGTATTATGGAGCAACAAGGAGGGTTGAAACAACCTGCGTTAGGTATTGTAGGAACTGTTGTTTGCGTGTTCATTGCTTTCGGCATCATCACGTGGTTCAAGCCGGAGACGTTTATCCCCTGGGCAGGCGAGTTAGCCATGTGTCTCATACCCACTTCGATCATTATGGGTATGGTCTGGCAATCCAACTACCCGGCACCGGCGGCAAAATTAGAGCAACCTTTTAAAGGGGTGTATCTTCTCTTTTTCAACATGCTCATTGGAGCTTTGGTCGCCGGATATTCAATCAAAACCGTGGGAGCCTTTGTGACGCCCCCTACACCGCCACTTATATTCTTCACGATTATGACGGTTATCATGACATTCTGGTGCGTCGTTGTGTTTGGATGTTGGCCGGCAGCCGGTATCAAAGGCAATCACCCCGCTTTTGTGGGCTTTGGTACGCTTATCGTCTCTTACGCGGTCGCCTATATCCTCTGGAAGACATTGTTCAATTTTGATTTCATGAAGGGAGCTCCTTTCTATGCAGCGGTAGCGCCCCCAAGCGGAGCTTTCTTTGCGTTTTGGAGCTTAGGTTTCTTTCTCACGTGCCTTGCCGTCATCTTGGCATGGGTAGAACTTGACTTCTGGCCGCTAAGCTTGATCCCGCCCAAAGCTCCAGCATTTGGTAAACAACCTATCTGGGGTATTGTTGTAAGTATAATAGTAATAATCGTCTCATTGATAATACAACGGATCTTCGTAGAAGGCATAGGGATGGACATTTTTGTATACACGCTGAAGGTTCCTATCTGCATAATCTTTGGCGAGTTCATCATGCTACTCCTGATGCAGACCGCACCGGTTCAGACCGTAAAACAACCAGGGAAGGGGATAGTCTTGATCATTCTCAACATTATCCTTGCGGTGGTTATGTACTACATTTATTATTGGTTTCACACCCTCGTCGCCGGTGTTCTGCCAAGCGGAGGTGCCAACGGTTATGTGCAGGAGCTCTGGATTGCAACCGCCTTGCTCGGTTTTACCTTTCCTGTCATCGCCTCATTCACAGGCTTTTTCAACTTCTGGCCTTTGACTGAGCCAAAACCACCGCAAGGCTAAGGAAGCATTGTTGTGCCTGGGATGAGGAAGCAGCCCTGCGCTGTTTCCTCATCTTTTACAAAAAATCTTTGCAGACGGCAGACTATGCGGTATAATGAGATTGCAGGGCGTAACTCCATTCATGCCTGACCCGTAAAGTACGAATGCGGGAATGGCTATATGATGTTGTTTGGAGGTAATCCGCTAGGTTTGAACTTAAAGGGGGTGATAAATCTTAGAGATGAAGAGTGAATTTTCACAAATAAAAAAATAAAGGGGGTCTTATGGCAGAAGCAAAGAAATTTCCTTATGCAGAAGAAGTAGTTTTACCACCGGAAATGGCGGGTTGGGAGGAGATGTACCCACCTCAACGTTTATTCAGCAAGGACAGAGAGGATTGGGAGAAGAGGCATTTCTGGTATCAGGATAAGATCCATGACCCTGAAGCGTTGTATCCGCTCGACGATATTTTTAACGAGGCATGGCAGATAGCCCTTTCCCAGTATACCACAAGGGTTTTCTGTATCCCTCCTGCGCAGGGTGTACAGCAGAGGATGTTAGGTTGCTATATGTATATATCGGCTGTTGAGCCTCCGCCGCCGGATGTAATTGGAGAAAAGGCGGCACTCTTTGGGAAAAGGTTGCCCCATGTCCTCCAGAATTACGATATGCTATGGGAGAAATGGATTGAGAAGTTCATGGCCCTCGGGAAGGAGATGCAGAATTTAAAGGTGCCAGAAGAGCTTCCAAAGTACGTACCGGACGAGGATATTTTTCCCGTGACAAAGGGTTACACGCCGGCAAACGAAATGATGGCAGCGTTCAATACGCTGGTAAACCAGTTGTTCTTGGGATGGCAGTATCACTTTGAGTATCTGAACCTGGCTTACCTTGCCTATCTGATGTTTGTGGACACAGTAAAAAAACTATTCCCGAGCATGAAAGATAGTACTGTCATGGGAATGGTTACCGGTATCGATGCAGCCATGTTCCGTCCCGAGCAAGAGTTGTGCAGGCTAAGCAGATTAGCTGCGGGGCAGCGGCCTGTTGGAGACATTCTTAAGAAGGATATATCCGCCGACGAGAAGATCAAAGAGTTGAAGACCACAGAAGCCGGCAGGATATGGCTTGACGAGCTTGAAAGGGTAAAAGATCCGTGGTTCTTTGTATCATGCGCAAGCGGATGGTTCCACCATGAGGGGAGCTGGATAACCAAGATGGACGTGCCTTTCAGCTATATGCGGGGCTACGTGGAAAGGCTTGACAAAGGTGAGACCATCGAGAGGTCGCTCACAACTATTACAGAGGAGAGAGAGCGGGTCGTTGAGGAGTACAAGAAGCTCATACAGTCCGACGATGACAGGAAGACCTTTGAAGATGCCTATAACAATGTGAGAACCATATACCAGTTTACCGAAAACCACATCTTCTGGGTAGAGAACTGGTTCCACACGATATGGTTCGAAAAGGTAAGGGCCTTTGGAAGGCTGCTGTCGATGTATGATGTATTGAAAAAGACGGATGACATCTTTCTCTTCAACAGATTTGAAGTACCCATGCTTCTTGAGGATCTCGCAACCTCCTGGGCACTGGGTGAAGGCGCACCTACGAGAAGCAAGTATTGGAAGGGGAAAGCGGAGAAGCGGGAGAAGATACTCGACGCTGCGAGCAAATGGGTGCCCGTACCCGGACTTGGGGAACCACCTGAAGAAGTAGTCGAGCCATTTACCGTCATGCTCTGGGGTATAACGAGCGATAAGGTTGAAGAGTGGCTGAAGGGTGCGGATTTATCCGGAAACGAAATAAAAGGGTTTGCATCATCGTCAGGGGTAGTGGAAGGACCTGCAAGGGTAATCAAACTATCCAAAGATATCGTTAACCTCAAGCCAGGCGAGATTCTCGTGTGTCCGTCCACAAACCCATCATGGGCGCCGGTCTTTACCACTATAAAGGCTGCCGTGACCGACATTGGAGGGCTTACATGCCATGCTTCCATAGTCTCGAGAGAGTATGGATTGCCTTCTGTAACGGGCACCGGAGTTGCAACCGCTATGATTAAGACAGGTGACATAATTAAAGTTGATGGCACTATGGGCGTGGTCACTATCTTGAAGAGGGCGGAAACTTAAGAATTTGGACCAAATGGGGGTATGATTACATACCCCCATTATATTATTTAGCATCAAGGGGGTTTTACAATGTCGGAGAAATGGATTTATTGGTTGAAGGAGCTTGGCACTAATGACAACAACATAGTAGGGAAGAAGTGTGCCAACCTCGGGGAATTGACCCAAGCCGGTTTTAACGTACCACCCGGGTACGCCTTAAGCGTGGAGGCCTATAAAAGGTTCATGACAGAAACGGAGGTTACGGACCGCCTGTTGGAGTACCTGAAGGGTTTCAATGCAGACCCTGACAAAGTGGCTGACACCTTGAAATTCGACGAGGCATCGATAGAGATGAGGCGCCTCGCCGAATCCGTCGCCATGCCCCCCGATATGGAAGAGACGATCAAGCAATACTATCAGGAACTGTGCAACATTACGGGCTGCGTGAATCTTTACGTGGCCACGCGGTCCGCGGGCCCCGTGAGCCATCCTGGGCAGTATGAGACCTACCTGAACGTATGCGGCACCGACGATGTGGTGAGGAATGTGAGGCGGGTCTGGTCAAGCACGTGTAACGCCCGTTCCATTATCGCCAGGGCGCGGCTGGGCCTACCGCTTCATTATGACCCCATCGGCGTGGCGGTGCTCACCATGGTCGACTCAAAGGCTGCCGGCGTTATGTTTACCGTGAACCCCGTCAACGGCGACCCGTCGAAGGTGGCGATAGAGGGAAGCTTCGGTTTCGGCGAGGCCGTGGTGTCGGGAAACGTGACTCCCGACCGGTACCTTATAGATAAGGTAACCCTCGAAATAGAGGAGAGGGTCGTGTCGGACAAGCATATGGAATTCGCTCTGAACCCAAAGACCAAGGAGATGGAGTATATAGATTTACCGCCCGAAAAGCGGAAGATCCCATGCCTTGAGGATAGAGAGGTTATTGAGCTCACGAAGATCGCAAAACAGACAGAAGCATATTTCGGCAGCCCGCAGGACCTGGAATATGCCATATCCATGAGCCGTCCATTCCCTGAGAGCATCTTCCTCGTTCAGGCCCGTCCCGAAAGCGTGTGGGGCAAGAAAAAGAAGGAGTCAGTGCTGGGCAAGAAGACCGGCTTGGAGCTTATGCTCGAGAAGGCACTTACCCCTACGAAAGTCAAGATTTAGGAGTCAAAATGCAGAAACGCCTGCTTATCATAGCAACCCTGGATACCAAGGGCAGGGAAACAGAGTTCGTCCGGGATTGTGCACAAGGCCTTGGAGTACATCCTATAACCATGGATATCGGCACCCTCGAAAAACCACCATTCATTCCAGACATAACAAGAGATGACCTCGCACAAGCAGCCAGGGCTAATCTGCATGAACTGATAGCAAAAAAAGATCGGGCAAGCGCGGTAAAGGCGATGGAGGATGGTGGCACAATCCTTGCCAAACAGCTTCTTCATGAAGGCAGGCTTGACGGTGTGATCGGGCTAGGTGGCGGGACCGGTACAGCAATCGTGTCATCGATCATGCGTGCCCTACCCTTCGGGCTTCCAAAAGTAATCGTTTCTACCGTGGCCTCTCGGGATATTCGCCAGTTTATCGGCATAAAAGATATTGTTATGTTTCATTCCGTTGCCGATCTTCTCGGGATGAATGACTTCATTCGTCTCATCCTGAGACAGGCTTCCCATGCAGTCTGCGGAATGATGGGGGGCACAAGCAGTTTTGGCAACGAAAAACCGATGGTGGCCGTCACTGCTTACGGCATCAACTCCGATGTGGCCCTGAACGCCGAGCCTTTCTTGCAGTCAATAGGATACGAAATGCTCGGTTTTCACGCAAACGGTTGCGGTGGTATGGCGATGGAGGAGTTGATTGCCGAGGGTCGGATAGCAGGTGTACTGGATTTCACCCCTCACGAGATTGCAGATGAGA
>Ga0105103_10000626_pt1 | contig 20002 bp, 34 predicted proteins | sample PPLLaktember2015_2_FD_79107 | JGI IMG/M metagenome (GOLD analysis project Ga0105103, IMG submission 79107) | Freshwater sediment microbial communities from Prairie Pothole Lake near Jamestown, North Dakota, USA - PPLs Lake P7 Core (6) Depth... | ecosystem: Environmental > Aquatic > Freshwater >...
CTAAACCAAGTCCCGCCACTGAATCCCCTCTCCCCTAGCGATGTGGCGGCAGGCACGCCGCCCGACAACCTCATCCCACGCTCCAGGCGGCAGACCGACGTTGGGGCGCAGCACAGCGAGGTTCGCCCAACTGAACTCCTCGTTAGGCTCGATGTCCCTGGTGGCGATGATGCTTCTGCGGTAGTAGGCGTTCTCACCCTCCCGCAGTCCGTAGGCAGGTGTGCCAAGCGCAGCCCCTACCTCTCGCACCGCCCGCACCAGCTCGGCCATTTCCGCAGGCTCCAACGAGAACTCAGCGTCAGGCCCACCATCGGCACGGCGCAGGCAGAAGTGCTTCTCGATAACCTCTGCGCCAAGGGCGGTGGCGATAACCGCCGCCGTGTGTCCCAGCGTGTGATCCGACAGGCCCAACTTCACAGTCGGCATCCAACGCCGCATATCCGTCAGCGTGGAGAGGCGCATGTCCTCCACCTTGGCGGGGTAAGCAGAGATGCAGTGCAGTAGGGTGGGCTTGATCTCGCCCTTGCTCTGCACCACAACCTCGCGCCATGCGGCGATGATGTCGTCCTGCGTCGCCATGCCCAGGCTGATGTAGACCGGCTTGCCCTTGCGTCCGATGGCACCGATGAGCTGCAACCAGTTGTTCTCGAAGGAAGCCACCTTGTAGGCGTCAACCAGAGGCTCTAGGAAGTCCACCGCCTCTAGGGAGAACGGCGTGGAGATGCAGTCAAGGCCCTTGTCGTGCGCCAGGTCGAAGATGGGCTTGTGCCACTCCCAAGGCGTGTACGCCTGCTGGTAGAGACTGTAGAGGGTGCGGCCCCGCCACAGCCCGTCAGCGTGGAAGGGGAAGTCTAGCGTGATGGTGTCGGGCGTGAACGTCTGGAGCTTGATGGCGTTGCAGCCTGCGGCAGCGGCGAGGTCAACGAGGTCGAGGGCGCGTTCTAGGGAGCCGTTGTGGTTGGCTGATAATTCAGCGATTATGTACGGTGTCATTAGCCCTCCATGCCAGCCACATGCCCACAGGCATACCGATAGAGAACGCACACAACATGCCGAGCAGCATTAGCCCCTTCACCGCAGCAACAACTCCACTAACAAAGCGAATCCTATGCCCGCGGCAAATATATTCAGTTTCCAGCCCCTCTGAAATCCCAGATATAGATTGGCGCAAAACGCCAGTGTGTGGAACACCGCCCACGCCTCTCGGCTCACCCCGCCAGCCTCCTTAGTTCTTCTACCGTCAGCCACTCGCTGTTACTGTCGCTGCTGTACCGGAACCCCTCCGGCACAGGGACGCCTGCCACTAGGCGGCTTGACGGGTTGATGATGTACCTGTCTCCGCAGTCAACCACGTTGCGCGACTCGCCCTCGCTCACCAGGACTTCGTGCAGCTTCTCGCCAGGACGAATCCCGACAATCACATGCTTGGCCCCTGGCGCGATGGCCTCTGCCAAGTCCGTCACTCTCATGCTTGGCACCTTCGGCACGAATATCTCCCCGCCGAACTGCATCCCTAGGCAGGACAGCACGAAGGTCACGCCTTGCTCGATGGTCAACCAGAACCGCGTCATGCGCTCATCCGTGATGGTCAGGGTGCCGATCTTGGCCTGCTCCTTGAATAGCGGAATCACCGAACCCCTAGAACCGATCACGTTGCCGTAGCGCACCACGGAGAACCTTGGCCCCCGCGCACCGCCGTAGGCAGACGCACCGACAAACAGCTTCTCGGCGCACAGCTTGGTGGCACCGTAGAGGTTGATGGGGTTGACTGCCTTGTCCGACGAGATTGCCACCACCTGCCGCACATCGTTGTCGATTGCGGCCTCGATGACGTTCTGCGCCCCCAGCACGTTCGTCTTGGTGGCCTCGAAGGGGTTGTACTCGCAGGCAGGCACCTGCTTCAGCGCGGCGGCATGAACCACCACATCCACGCCATCGAAGGCGCGGTAGAGGCGGTCGCGTTCCCGCACATCACCGAGGAAGAAGCGCAGGCGCGAATCGGGAAACTCGCGCTGCATCTCGCCCTGCTTCAACTCGTCGCGCGACAGCACAATGATCTTCTTCGGCCCCAGCGTCAGGGCTTGGCGCACGAACTCATGCCCGAAGGTGCCGGTGCCGCCCGTCACCAGGACGGTCTGCCCGCTAAACATACTTGGTCACCCACGAGTCGAAGGAGAAGTAGAGCGAGTCGTACTGCTCCCCCTCCCAATACTTGCGGTTGGGCAGCGTCGTCCAGTAGCCGCGCTTGCGCTCCACCATCTTGCGCCAGAAGTCCACGGCGGGGTTGCACTCGTAGCACTCCCCATAGACCATCAGCAGGCGCAGTTGGTTGAAGGCGACGCAGAGGATTTTGTCCAGAGCCGCCTCGCCGTAGCCTTGACGGGCAAACTCTGGCCCGATTTGCAGGGCGACTTCGGCGGTGCCGTTCTCCCATTGGATGTTCGTCAAACCCACGACGCCGACAAACCCACTCAGGGAGTCAAACGCCACAAGGTCCAAATCGGTGTCCACCACGGCGAAGTAGCGACTATCAGCCTTGCGGTCGCAGACAACCTTGTCATACCACTCCCGCTGCATCTCGGCAGTCAGCATATAGGGTGTGCGCCAGGGCGAGAGGTCAAGGTTGCGCCATTGATGTATCTGATAGGCCCGCCAGGGGTCCATCGGCTCCAGCCTAACGGACACAGCGAATCACCTCGAACGCCTCGGCAAACTCATGCCCACACTGTGAACCGCGCAACGCTGCCAATACCCTAACCGCCCCTCCCGATCTCGGATGTGGAAATGCCCTCATCTCGGACTCGTAGTGCTTCAACGCATGGAACTTGCGGAGGAAGTTATCGAACGAAATCACGGAATACATCGTCGGCTTGAATCCCGCACCCCACTCGCTGCTACTCAGCACCTCGAAGGCGTATATCTCCTTCACCAGCGCGTTCGGCAGGGGGCGGCAGGCGGTCAGCACCGCTTGATGCACAATCCTGTGGTCCTCGTTCAGATCGCCGCCAGAATGGGTGTAGACGACGGACGGCTCATATATGCCGATGGCGGTTTCGATGTGCTGGATGATCGACAATAGGGGGATGGTGTCAAACTGCTGGTCAGGGCAATAGGCACTAACACCGGGGGATTGCACTCCCAGCAGAGCCTCGGCCTCTATCCTGGCGTGCCACAGGTTCTGACCCTCGCGGCCTGTACTGAGAGTGAAGGTGGCAATCTCATGCCCCTCGCTCACCAGCCGGTTGATGGTGCCGCCCATGCCCAGTTCGATGTCGTCAGGGTGTGCGCCAACGCAGAGTATCTTAGCCATTCTCTGCCAGCTTCTTCAGGGCGCGGTTCATGGCGACAAACTCTTTGAGCGGCCTCGCCCTGTTCCCCGCCACCGTCTGCCCGTCAGGCACATCCTTGACCACCACGGCACCGCTACCAATCGTCACGCCGTCGCCAATGGTGATGTGGTCGTTGATGACCGCGCCCAGCCCAATCCAGCAGTCGGACCCTATCACCGTCGAACCGCCAATGCTGGCCCCCGCCGTGATGATGGTGTTGCGCCCGATCCGGCAGTTGTGCGCGATGTGGACAAGGTTGTCCACCTTGACATCGGCCTCTAGGACGGTAGGGTCAATCGTACCCATCGCCACTATCGAGCCTGTGCCGATATCCACGCGCGGCCCCAACTCCACCCCGCCATAGTGCGGGATGCGGAGCGGCCTGCCGTGTTCGTCCTTCTCGAAGCCGAACCCCTGCCCGCCAATCACGGCGTTCTCGCGGATGATGCTTCCCGCGCCAATCACCGAGAAGTTGCGGATGATGGCCCCCGCCATGACGGTCACACCAGAGAACAGCACCGTGTCGCCCTCGATCATGGCCTCGTAGTCAAACTCGCAGTCGGGCGCGATGTCGGGGTCTTCGTTCGGGTACTCGACGATGTTGGACAGCACCGCCATCAGCTTCGCATAGGCATAGCGCGGCCTCTCCACCTCTGCGGTCAGCAGGTCCGGCACCAGCCCCACGTTCGCGCCGACAGGCACCAGCAGGAGCGAGTCGCGCACACCCTCCAACATCTCCGCGACGTTCGGCGTCAAGTCGTTGCAGAACATCAGGGCGTTGTTGGCGGGGTGGTTCAGGCTTGCGGCTCGGACCAGACTCAGATCGGACCAGGGAAGTTCCATGCCCGCTAGGGCGGCAAGTTCATCAACCGTGATCTTGAATAAGGCTCTCATCGTACCTCCCTAAAGCGAATAGACTAGACAAGCCAGACGATCTCACAGCGACAGTTTGTGTCTTCTTCCAGCACCCCGAACCCGCCAGGGTACAATGTCTTGGCACCGCTGGGCGACTCGAAATACTCGTCAATCTCCCGAATCTGCCCCTCCATGCCAACGTGCGTATCGCGCACTCGTTCGTCTGCCATCGTTACCCACACCTTGCGAAGCTCGACTCCCGCCGCCTTCGCCTCTAGCCCCGCCTGCCACCGCGCCTCGTTCAGCAACCTGTGCGCTTCGGTGTTCACCCACCGCGTAGCCCGCACCGCATCCAGCGAGAGCTGCTTCCGCACATCGGCCATCATCTGCGAGTAGGTGGCACCGCGCATCAGGCCCCGCGTCACAATCTGCCGCACCCTTGCCGCCAAGTCGTCGCGGTGCATAAATATGCGCTCTAGGATGCTCATGCCCGTGGTGGGCCTCGCCACGGCTTCGTCCACCAGCAACCCGCGCAACACCGCATAGCCAATGGCGATGCCCGCCGCTTTCTCCAGGGCTGCGCCGGTGTCGAAGTACATCTCGCGGTAGGCTTCTGCCAGTTCGCGCTCGGTCAGCCGCGCCGACTTACCGCCCAGCTTACGCAGTTCTTCACGAATCTCGGCCTCTAGCTTGGGCAGGCGGTTGTACTTCCGCATTTCCTCGTAGGTGAGTTTGCCGTCACGCGCGTACCGCTCGTAGGTGCCAGCCAGGATCATCCGCAGGGCAGCGTAGAGGGCAGCGTAGAGCGCGACTATCTGCCGCCGTGTGTCCCGCAACCGGGCGTTGTATGCGCGGTCGGCCTGCTTGTATGCGACTTCTGCCATGCCGCGCACCCCCGCTCACGCTAGACTTGCTTCTTCCGCGCCTGCTTGTTCACTCCAGGACTCGCATCCGGCGTCGAGGTGGTTATCTGCCCAATCCCCTGCGCTTCCATCTCCGCGCCCATCATCTCGCGCTCGAAGGCCGCAGCTTCTTCCTGCTCCTTCTTCATGGTGGTGATCTCGTAGGTGGGGTCATCCACGAAGGACAGCATAGCCAACCGCGTCGGTTCCGACACCATGCCCTTCAGAAGCGCAGTCGCCTGTGCCTCCTCCAGAATGTTCAGCGGGAAGTTGCGGGAGAAGTCAGCGAAGATGTTGAGGTAGCTTTCGCCGGGGTCTTTCTCGTTGAAGACAATCCCCTTGGCCTGCCACGCCGAGCACAGCACCCGCCATTGCTGGTTGAGTGCCTTCTTGAACTTCAGCTCAGTCGTGATGCACTTGCTCTCCAGCCCGAACATCTTGAACTTCAACGCGACGCCGCTCTGGTTGCCGGCGAACGCCTCGTCACCGAAGTTCACATGCTTGGCAAAGCGCAGGATGTTCTCCTCGATGCGGTCAAGGTGGTTCTCCACGAACACATCGTTGATTTCCTTCTCGATGAAGTTCACATCGGCGTCCTCGGCAATGCCGAACGCGCCAGTCTTCTGCGCCGCCTTCACCGTCTGCTCATCCACCGTATGGCCCTTGAAGACCATATAGGCCAGCCGAAGCTGATCCATCTCGCTGTTCACATCGGAGATCGCCCGGTCATAGGCGTCAATGAGGGCCAGCACCCGCTCGGCGTCGCCAAGGTACTCCTCGTTGTTCGGGAAGGCAATCAGGGGGATACGGTCAAACAGGTGGGCCTGCACCGGCGCGGACACCCATTCCTCGTTCGCCTTGTCCCACACCATCACGCTATCGTCGAGCGCGTACATCCCATCCTGGTCGCTGACGTAGTAGGTGACGTTCTTGTCGTCGTACCACTCCACCCGCGTCCGCGTCACCCATGTGTTGGCTTCCTGCACCTGCACCTCGTAGTACCGCATGGCATACTGTGGCTCGTTGATGCTTCTGTCGTAGACCCAAATGCACTCCCAGGGCGACACGTTCATCACGCGCTCTTTGCCTTCCCTGTCGATGTAGCACAGCCGCGCCGCCACACCGCAGATGGCTGACATCTTGCCTGTCTCGATGTCCAGGTCTTTGATGACGTTCCGCGCCAGGAAGTCGTCGAGCGTACCCTGCAAGCGGTCATAGGCTTTCTTGTTGACCCACTCGCCGCTCTCGTCGGTGTACTCCGTGCGGTCCACCATGTAGACGATTGGCCGCCCGAACATATACCCGACCTTCGTGTCCACACACTCGGCGTCGAAGGAGTTGTTCACCTTGTTGTTGATCTTGGTGGTGTCCTCGAACGTCCGCAGGAACACGGGCACGGTGTTCTCGTCGGCCTTGTAGCGCAGGTACAAATCCTGCATCTCGTCGTGGCGCGTCTTGGCATCGTCGATGAGGTCGCTGATGATTTCCGAATCCACTTGCCCTTGCGTGGCGGCAAGTCGCTGCATTGCTATCTCAATTTCTGTCATGTACTCACCGCCTCGAAGCAAATCAGGGTAGCTTATTCCGCGGGCTCTGCGGGGACATCAACATATTCGACGGTCGGGGTATAAGGGAAAGTCACATCTGTGCGGCTATCAAGGCTGGTATAACAGCACCCGTTTGGTTGCCGGAAAACCCTGCCCTCGATGTCGTAAACGTGACCATCGCGCTTGAACACATGAGAGCAACGATTATTCTGGTACTTGCCGTTGCCGAGATCGTTCCACTCATCATCCGTCCCAAGCAGGGGGGTGAGCGGTTCGTGTAGGGCAACGGTCCTAAACAGACCGGCCACCAAGGGGGCAGACATTCCGCTGTGACCCTGTTCCACAAAGACCTTCACAAGGTCCATTACCGCATCGCCCACCATGCCCGCGTATACCCCGTCCTTGCCGAACCATCCGGCCAGTCGCAATTCCCTTTCCGCGAAAGAAACCCCGTCCATCAATTTGCCTCCCATGTGATTTAGTAAATCGCCTTCACAGCTCTCACCGGGCCGCGCCCGAACACCGTCTGCAGGAAATACCTTTCAGCGTCTTTCGTATGGTCGCTCTGCTTCATCGGCCTGTCCTGGCCCTTCTCCTGCGCCTTCGCGTCCCACACATACCCGCCATACTCCCGAATCGTCTCCTTGCAGTTCCGGCACACATGGTACTTGCCAGCCCCCAACAACGTCGCCTGTGTCCTGATCCCGTCTACAACGTCGTTGTTCGCATCCTGCACCATCGGATAGCCCGCCCGCCGCAACTGCGTCTTGAAACTTGCCGCGCTCGGGTCAACCAGGATCGCCTTCGGCCTGATGTCGCCCAGGAAGTACCGCAGGTCAGTCACATATTCCGAGTCCGTCTTCTGCCGCCCCGACCTACTCGCATCGTAGTAGTACTCCTGCTCCATCCACGACTGCTCACCGTTCACCCCGAACAGCCCGAACACGGTCGGATTCCCTGTGCCGTAGTCAACCGACAGGTAATACTCCTGCGCCAGATACAAGGGCTTCTCCCACACATGCTTGTCCTCGCGCCACATATCGTAGACGACTCCCTCCGCGAGAACCCACAGCCCCAGCACGTACCGCTGATACCACAGCCCCGTGTACTCAGCTTTCAGCGACTCGACGTACTTCGGATCCAGATACGGGTTGTCGTCAATCGTGAAGTGCCAGACGCCCATGTCCAACTCGTTGCGCCTGTCGAGGTAGTCGGTCTTCAGCCAGTGGTAGGGAGAGTCGGGGTTTGTCGTGCCGTAGAACTTCGCGCCGGGTATGGACATACGACTCAGCAGCATCGTCCAGAACGACTCAGGCCAAGTCGTAATCTCATCCCCATAGGCCCCAGCCAGTGTCACGCCGCGAATCTTCATCTCGCTCCGCGCATCGTTCGCACCCGCCAAGTACACCCGTCTCCCCATGATCCACGCTTCGCCGCTTCCCTGTATCACGCGGCACTCCGCAGACCCCAGGTAGTCCAAGATCGGGTCCAGCACGTTCCGCTTCAGCGTCCGCTCCGTCCTGCCCACCATCATCAGTTCGCCTACCGGCCCCACACACATGAAGTACAACCACGACAGGATGCTGGCGACAGTCTTCCCGCTCCGCACACTGCCTTCCCAAATGTTTAGCCGACGCCGCGAACCTACAATGCTGTCCTTCTGCTTCCCCACAGGCTCCGCTAGTGTTGTCATCCTTACCTCCAACGCCCTAAACGGGCCAGTGAAAAACGCTCAAACCCGGTATCACGCACGGCAAACGCGAGACTTTGCCCCCACACGCAGAAAACGCCCCGCACCGCAAACGGTTCGCCCAACCCCCAGCACTCACCACGCATACGCGTCTACGCCATAGGCTCGGAGTTTTGTGCCGGAACGAAAGGTTGAGCGGAAGTTTTCTCGCCCGTCGCTAGGTGAGAAGCCGTGCGGAGACGACGGTAGTTAGGTGTTTCGGTCTGTGGAGCGTGTACGTTATCCGGCGATAAATCATCTGTGGTTCCAGAATAAAGCCCGATACATGGACACATTGCTTGAAATCGGGGCACTCTGCGGGCTTGCAGTTGCGACACTCCCCACAATGCTCGACCATGTCGCTCTCTATCTTCTCAGCAAAGTGCTTGCTCAATACGTCTGCTATCCTCTGTTCGACCCCCAGATCAGTCATGGCTACCTCCTCAAACGTGGCTTACGCTCGAACGACGCGAGACTTCAACACACGGAGAGTAGCAGTCCTGCCGGGTTATGGGGCAAAACGAAAGGTGCGGCGAAAGTTTTTCAGGGAAGACCTGCTAGAAGGGGCGGGAAAACCAACCCCCTTTAGGAGTTGAGTACACCCCCAGGCCCTTCCAGCAACTGCCACAGGATGCCCCACCCGGTCCCAGCCGGCACCCACACCCACAACCTGCCATCAGACGCACCAGGACGGGCCAGGACGCGTTTTGTGTACGTTGTCCGTGTTCGGATGCGTGTTGACTGTCTCGACGCAACAGAGACGCCTTCAAGCAACACACGACACAGAAGGAACACGGCCAGCACGCAGAGAACAGAGGGAGCGCACAGCACCCGATCAGCGACCACTGCACACTCTGTCAGTCTCAAAACAACGTCCCATAATGGACCTTATGTCCACTAGGCTGTATCCTTGACATTCTCTCGCTTACTAATGTCAACATCTTGTCTAACCATGCGGGACACCAGCTCAATAACGGCACCTTTGGTGCCGGCCTGTTCGGTTATCTCTTCCTGCCTGCGCTTGTCGTAGAGAATAGCCAGTCCCATTGCGTAGTTATAGAGCGACCCCGGCTTCTCCAGCTTCGGTAGCAGGCCCAACGCGTGGTCGATCACCATGTCCAATGCTTCTGCGCGACGAATGCGGTCGTAGACAATGCCCGTTTCTCTGGCTTTTTGCTGTGCAACCTGCTTGGTATTTAGACCATATTGGTTAGCAACCTTCGCCACTGTCGCACTTGACCTTCCCACACTCCTGCCAACCTTCTGGCAGCTCATGCCCTGCCTGAGTAGTCCAACAATCTGCTCCTCTTCCTGTGGCGTTAGCCTGATTGGTGGTCTACCCATAGCGAACACTCCCTGCGTTATTGTGGTTTCTGCGTCGAAATGTGTTGCGTTCTGTCGGTGTCTAGTGTTATATTATGAGTAGGTACAGACAAGGAGGAGGGGTCTTCAATGACAGACAACCAAACCGACAAGGCCGCATCGGGCGTTCGGTCTGAGGACGCATGGACGACATCGCGCGGCACACCGCGTGTCTACCACCTTTACCGCGACTGCTGGCGATTGGGTGGTCCGACCGGATACCGGCCAATACATTGTAGGCGTTCTTGGGCCGAAGGGCTGCTGCCCCTTTGCCCGGTTTGCGCCAAACGAGCACAGACGCAGAGCAGTTCTGTCGAGCAGTAGAGAACAAGAGGAGGGGAACACAGTGGACAACGAGGACCGCATTGCAGAACTGGTCAAGCGTGACCACATCAGCATGACGTGTCGGCACCTGGGATCGAGCATCGTTCGTGACACTTGGCACACTACTGCCAACACATTCCGCGACGATTGGACATGCACACTCCGTTTCGCCGGTCATCGGCTAACGACACCGTTTCACATGGGCAGTGGGCATAATGGCAAGGCACCGACCGTTGACATGGTTCTCGATGCACTCCTGCTCGATGCGAACAGCGTGAATGAGGCCAGGGACTTCGAGGACTGGTGTGCCAACATGGGTTACGAAAAGATCAGTGAATACCGCGCGGCACGGCAAGCCTACAATGCCTGCGTACGAATCGGCGAACGGCTAGAGAAGTTCCTTGGCCCCGTGCTCTATGTAGAGTACATGTATGGCGAATGTGAAGAGATCGCGGATGAGCCAACATGCTAAAGACTTGGGCGACCATCATTCGCCAATTCATCGCCTACCGTCACACCTGGCGATACATCGTCAAGTTTCAAACCGACGCCATGCCGCATCCAGGTGAGGCCTACTGCAACACGCTAGCAGAGGCTGAAGCGTTCACAATCGCGATCCTGCACGGAAAGGAGGAGTAGACAATGAATGCCATAGAACGTCGAGCAATCAAGGGAAAGCTGCTGGACAAGCTAGCCTCCGAAGGGTACAGCGTTCACTGCACCGATTCTTCGTATATTGCCATGTTCACCGACAAACCAATAAACAAGAGCAGCAGCTTCCTTCGGAAAGGATTAAACGAACCCTACCTGACTAGCTTCGGGCCTGTTACCGCTCTAAAATACTTGGACCGCAAATAATAGACTCACAAGGCAGGCCTTGACGGTTCGGGCCCGCTTCAGGAAGGAGGTGGAGAAGGTGGACGAATGGTTTGAGTCAATCAATCCGCATACATGCCCATTCTGCGGCACACCAGACGGGCCAGACATCGAATGGGTAAGGAACGGTGTCCAATGGTTTGAGTGCTCAGAGTGTGGTCGCCGGTTCTTTAGGGTGGCAAACACAGAAGACGTTGGCTAGCACCTGCCACACGGGCCGCAGGTGATTCGCTCCTGCGGCTTTCGTGTTCTCTCCTGCCGGTCCCGATCAGGCGACCGGCTCCCCCGCCATGCCTGCCATTCTTTCCCATTTCCACACCCTGCGCTCCCCGCTCCCTGCCAGCACCACGATCGCACCAGCTTGTGCCAGCGCACCACCGTCAGCGTTCCGGCGTTTGAGAGTTTGAGAGTTTCAGAGTTTCAGAGTTTGAGAGTTTCGCTTGCTCAGAGTTTCGGCATGTGTTACATTATGCGTAGGAGGTGTGCCATGCTCTACACAGTTGAAGACCTGGCCTTGCGCTATGGTGTGAACGGCAGTCGCATCCGTCAACTCCGCTTCGCGCGTCAGCGTGAGCTTGGTCGGCAGATCGGGCGCACTTTTGTAGGCGCACACGGATCGCCAACGGTATTCACGGAGGAGGAGGCGTTACTGCTGCGCCCACGCTTGCGCGGTAGGCCGGGGCAGTTGCGCTCGATGGTGCGATTGTCGGACCCCGAATTGTCGGACCCTCAGTTGTCGGGGGTCGAATTGTCGCGCCCCTAATTGTCATGCCCTTAGTTGCGCTGCCCTCAATGGTCAGGCAAAGAAATAGCCCCCGCTACTGCCGCACCTTGCGTCGCGCTAGGCAGACGCTTCCACATGGTTGATGCCGTTTGCGGGGGCCACAGTTGTCATTTTCTCCACCCCGTGCTCGCGCAGATGAGGGGCGGCACCTCGAAGCAATCGCACAGGTACTCGCGCAGGCGGTTCTCAATGATCGGGCGGTACTCGTTGTAGCGCGTCCACCTTGCGCCAGCGTTGTAGCGCAGCCACAGCTCAAAGGGGAAGAAGGGCACGGCGGTACGCTTCTGCTTGCGGGCGGTATCGCGCATAAGGGCGGTGTAGTGTTCGGCCCCATTCGTTTGCTCATACATGAACCTGTGGGAAGGGCATTTCCCTGACAAGGAAACGCAAATATCCCTAAGCCTGTCCTTCGCCCTCCTCAAATGGGTTTCCACACTGCTTGTGCTAACCTCCAATCTCTCCGCGATCTGTTCCTGAGTATAGCCGTCGAAGTAGTACAGTTCGATACATTGTGCCTGCCGTGGTGGCAGGTCATTGATGAGCGTGAGCAACGCACTCTGTGTCCTGCACTCATCCACAACCACACCATCGGCCATCATCAGGCCAACAGGTATCTCTCGCCGTTGCTGCCGAATGTCGGTGAACGCCATGTCCTCATCGAGTAGCCGTTGCGCCTCGGCCTCGTCAATCGCTCCCGCCTTCAGCATCACGATGATCTCGGTTGTCTTATCCATGTGTGGCCTCCTAGTGGGGGCCGCAAAGGAAAACGCGACCCCGAATACTCTTGGGGCCGCGCGTTTTTCGCTCTGGCCTATGCAGTTATTGAGTTTTTCGGTACGTCGCTATGGGCCGGGCTACTTCTCGTACTTGGCCTTTAGCCGCTCGAACTGCGCCCGCTCTCTTTGCTCGTCACAACGCTTCTGCATCTCACGCTTGGTTGCTTCCCACTCTTGACGCGCCTCAAGTGCGCCCGGAAACCCGTTCTCCTCAAGATCATGCAGATAGTCCCACCAATCGGGTACACAGCTCTCGTTGTCGCACTCTGACGTATCTGTGCCGGGGCGAAAGTTGCTTATATCCTTGGACTCGTCACCAAAGATGTGTTCGTGAAAGCACAACACGGTTCCGTCATCAAACAGGAAGTACCAACGCTGTGGAAACATCTGCTCCGCGAACATGCGGACAATAACCTTGCCTTCTACATCTGTCCACTTGATCGGGCGCGGTAGGTTGTGCTTGGTAAGTAACTCCCATCCATCCATCTCTCTCACCCCCTCGGCTTCTCGTTCGGACAGATGTCCTCAATCAGTTCGCTTACGTTGGTGTCAATCTTGACCGGCTCACTATGCCGCACCCTGACCGTGATCTCCACAAAGCGATACTTGTGGATGGTTTCCACAACCTTGTCAGCGATTGCCCTGTCTGTCGGTGTCCAATCGCTGCGGTCCACTTCCTGCGGCGGTTGCGTCATGCTGTCACTCCTTCCGATCCAGAACCCGACGCGCCCCAGCGATGACTTCGTTGTAATACCCGTCTGTGTATGGGCCGAACTCTGATTCCACTTGACTGTCTAGGTGGCACGCCTCCATCAGCAGGTCGGCAAGTGCCGCCTCCAGCTCCTCCACCCTGGCCTTTAGGGTGTCGCGCTCGGCGGTGGCTGCGTCTAGGGCGGCGAGGAGGGACTGGATGTGTTCTGCCGCCTCACAGTCCTCGCACTCATCGCCGGCATGAGGATTGTACATATCGCCCCTGTACAGTTTGCGCAGATACTCCCGTTCCTTTAGGGCCATAGCCAACCAAGCCCTTATCGCCTCGATGTCTGCGCTCACTCCTGCGCCTCCTTCTCCTTGCGGGCGGCGATGACACGTTGGGCGCGTTCGTTGTCCAACACCATCTGCTCTAGCGTGTATGGGCAGACTCGCTTGCTTGGCAGTTCAAGCAGGTCGTATAAGCACCGCCCAGCAGCATAGCGACTTGCTTTCTCGTTCCACTCACACCCGTCGCATCTCCACTCGCTCACTTAGCTTCGACCCCCTTGCGGGCGGCAATGATGGCGGTGACTGGCGTTGTACCGCAGAACGGACACGGCATCGGCAACGTGGCTTCGGCGGGCCACGCCGGTCCATAATCACCAACTCCGACCTTGGCTGCGCCGAGAAACTGTTGCCCACACACCACACAGGTCATCACAACTGTTCTGTCCTCGAACTCCATCACTCGCCCCTCCTTGCCTGCCATTCCCTCTCGTAGCCGAGCAACTCAGCGTGTCGCTCCTTCGTCAGCACATGCAGCTCCGGCACATGCGGCTCCTTCAGAATCAGCAACGCCGCCTTGCCGTTGTGCTTGGCAATCTCGACGATCTGCAACCAGGCGTTCATCAGCCACTTCGGGAATGATTCTCTTGACTTGCACTCCCCGCAGTAGTGCAGGCTGCGGAGGTCGTACCCTGCCTGCGTCGTGTTCGCCACTCGCCCCACCGAGGACACCCAGCCTGCGTTGCGGACGGCAGGATCAGGGCCGTCGTGATCCATCAGCCACCTGCCGCCTTCGCGTTCGACGTGCTTCCAGACGGAGTTGCGGCGACGCGACTTGGGCGATTCAGGCTTCGGAACGCTAGGCATGTTGTTGCCCATCCACGACAAACCCCAATGGCAGCGTATGCTTCGTTTGTTGGCGAGTGTTGGCGGCTTGCCACAGTAAAGCGCGGATATTGTGTCGCAACATCTCATCCCGCGTAAAGAATAGGTTCTTGTCTCGCGCCCCAACCTCGCCCTTCCTACCGAGCAAGCGACCATATCGAGCAGCGACCGTCCAGGTGGTTGAATCAACAGAATACAGTCCCATCAAGCGTGGTTTGAGTGTGCCAACCGCAAAACCGTGAAACCGCCTTATGGGATTGTCCGTTGTGGTTCTCTCTACCCACGACTCAAACAAGCCTTGTGGACGCTGGCTAGACAAACTGGAATTGCCGAGGCCGACGTACTCATAATCGGCAAGACGGTCCAACCATTCGGTGGGTTCGCCAAAGTGATATACGGGCAACGGCGAGAACCCCTTATCCTCAAGTTGTGTTTGGTTCTTCGCGGTCTGCGTTGGATCATCGCAAACGTCAAGATTGACATAGGCGTCCACGTGAGGGCCGTAGTCTCGTAGACAGGCCGCATACTCCGCTACGGTAATCGTGATCCCGCGAGTAAATGCGGAGTAGGCCCCGCTGTCGAGCATCACCCCAAAACCCATCGCCAAGGCGTTCTCCAGGGTCTGGCGAAAGTAGTCGCTGCCGTAAGCACATAGAATGTGGGTGGCCCCTTCCTCACGCAGCAAGGTCAATTCCCCCGGCCTGGGTGCTGCGAAGTAGATAATCAGTGACCTTCACCCCCACCAGCATCAGCGGCAACTCTGCTGCGAACACCGATGCCGCCGAGACTAGCCACGGCAACCCCACAACCCAATGCAGCATCGCGCCCACAGAAACACCCACCCATGCGGCGTAGACGGTTACGGCAAGCCACGGCATTGCACGGAGCCGATAAGCCAACTCGCCGCCCAAGTAACAGGCTAGAGGCATCAGCAAGAGTTCCCAAACGCCGATTTGCGGACTAGCAAGGTTTGCCAGAAACAGTCCTGCGGTCAAGCCTGCGATGTACTTGCGCCCCCTCAACGCGAGAGGCTTTAGTAGTTCTGATGCCCGAAACTGCAAGATACCAAACGCCCACGGTGCTATCGCCCATGTGACCACCGCATACAATGCAGCAACCAATGCGGCCCGCGTCCAGTCGCGCCTACTCACGCTTTCCACCTCCCCACCACTCATGCACCCACAGCCCTGTCGCGACAGACAGGGACAGGACGACGTAGAGGGACAGGAACCACGGCCATTCAGGCATTTATCCAGACTCCCCTCTTGGCAAGCTGCGTCGTCGTCACCTTGATCGCCTTCCTCGCTAACTCGCTGTGCTTCCGCACGTTGCGCCAGTCCTGCGGCACCTCGCCCCGGTAGGCCATCAGCCCCATCTCGTACACCAGCCAGCCCACTCCTGCCAGCGGCGCACCGCCTTGCCTCTCTCCATGTAGCGTTGGAGGCTCCATTTTCTTCTTCCTGCAACCATCGCCCCTGGGACGCCCCCGCTTCACACCAGCCGTAGCGTTTACCCCTGGCTCCAACTCCCACCCGTAGACATCGTGCAGCAGGGCGACTTGCCACTCCGTCAGCCGCTTCTTGCCGCGCTCGATGGCAGAGTAGTGGGCGCGGTCAACGGAGAGGGCGTTAGCCACCTGTTGTTGCGTCAGGTGCTTCTCAGCGCGATAGGCTTGGAGGTTCATCCCCGCCGCCTCGTTCCCGCATCGTAGTCGTCGTCAACCTCGACGCCGCGCATACCGCCGCCAATGTCCTTCATCTCAGCCAGCTCCAACGCCGTCTGCTCCGGCCCCGCGCACCGCACCATCGTCCACTCGTAGCGGATGGCCTCGCCCCCCATGTAGGGCAGCTTCTTGTGCTTCAGCCGGTGCATCTTCGTCCCGCCGTAGCCGTTGGGGTCGAACACATCTGGTTCCTCGCCCAGGTTGCACCGCCCGATCCTGCCGTCTGCCTGCCTGCGCCCTAGTTGGCACTTCAGGCATTGCTGTATCTGCCAGACGGCTTGGGCGATGGCTTCAGGGTCTTTGCGGATGTCCTCGTCCGTGATCTCAGGGAAGTAGCGGCGGGCAATCTCGCGCTCCTCGCTGTGGGGCAGCGAAGTCCAGGGCAGGATGCCGCGAGAACGCTTGTCTGCCATAGCCTGCACTTGGGCGGTAACGTCGCCTAGAGGTTGCGGGCCTTTGGTGATGCGGTCGGCGGTAATCACCGCGCACACCCATTGGGCCAACAAGAGTCGTACATGTCACAATTAGGACAACATGTGCAAATCGACTCCGCACCCCGCCTATCGTCGGCGGGTAGGGCGGTGATCCGCAGAATTGCCCTCAACATCAAGCCCCACTCATTCAGCGTTAGCCCGCCATCATCTGCCAACCTAGCTACCGCCGCAATCGCAGCGTCGCGACTAATCATGTCGCTCACTTCGCACCCTCCTGTCGCTCTAGTGCGGTAAGCGTGGTCCAAAGTTTGTGCAACGCTGCGCTTGTCCGCAAGGGGAGCGCACAATACACATCGCTTCTCTGGTTTGGGACGTAGACCATAATCATAGTTCCCCCTTCGGCGGTGAACGCAAACTCGTCCAAGACCTCGCGCACCGCCTCAATCAAACCCCTCGGCGCAGCCTCGCGGCTAACGATCTCGCTCACTTCGCACCCTCCCTCTCGCGTCTAATCTGCTCAATGCGTTCCTCCATCGTCCACTCCCGCACGACAACGGGCGGCGGGGCGGTGACATGCGATTGCGAGTACGTTGCCCCGTAGGTGCCCTCCAGAACCCGCGTTACTACGTCCTCGCTCTTGGTTGCCCAGTCAAGAGTAGCTTTCCATCCCCTGTCGTTCTCGCCACGGCAGAAGCGATAGTCCGCAATCCGCGCGAAGTACGCCCGCCACCACTCGGCGGTGCGGCCCGCCTCGCGGAGTCTGGCGCGGACTTGATCTAGGCGTTTAGGGGCGAGTTTCTGGCACTTGGGGAGGGTGTCGCCACAAACCTCGTTCCACAGTTCCAGAACCTCGTTTGGCTTGATGACACCACTAGGGGAGGCGGGGGCAACGTCAGTTGCCGAAGGGGTTTGACTTATGTTTTCTACGGTATTCGGAGTACGGTATACGGTATACGGTATTCGAGTCTCAATCGAATGCCAATCGAATGCCATTCGCATTGCATTCGCAAGGCATTCGCATTCCAATGTTGCCGCATCTAGCAGGTCTTTTAGCAGGTGTGTGAGGGGTAGGCCCCGCAGAACCTTGATTGCGCCCTCCACCTGCTTGCCCGTGCTTGGCGAGTCGTGTTTGAGTCCCTTGACGATTAGAATGACTTGCGCTTTCTCATCGTAGCGAATGAAGTCTGCACTCGAAAGCGCATCGAATGCCACTCGAAGCCGCTTCGATTGCCATTGAAGGTCGTTCTCAATGTAACAGAGAGGGCAATAGAACAACCCGACCATGTTGCGGTGTGGCGATGTCATCAGGTAGATCGCGAGGAACCGCATGTCCTCCGTCCACTCGTTGCGGATATCCGTGTCCTGCCAGAAGCGCGGCGTGATGCGGTAATACCGCCCGGTGGGCTTGTCGTTCACTTTGCCGACCTGTCCAGGTCAGCCTGCAGTTGTGTCCACACTTCCCCCGCACACCTGTACGGATCGTGCCATATCTCGGACCCTGTGAAATGAAGTACCTTGTGGCCCGCTTGCGTCAAGAGACGATCTCTGCGCTTGTCGTGCGCCGCCTGTGTCTTCGTCTTCTCGTGAAACTCGTGCCCGTCACACTCGACCAGCGTTGACACCAATGTCTCAGAGTGGTCGCCGAGGCGAACGAAAGTCACCTGAAAGTCCGCACGGTAATCACCGCCGTCGGTGTGTACCGCGAACTGCGGCGTCACCTCTACCCACGCACAGCCGGGAGTGTTGCGAACTGTGAATATGCGTTGACTCGCCAGAAGCGCCGCCATTAAGACCTGTTCGATGGGGGACCTGGCCCCGTCCCCGTCTGGCAACAACTCTTCTAGGCATCGGACCCACGCCGCAACCGTGATCTTCTGTGCTCTAGGGTCGAGAGCAAGTAACAAATCAACCCACTCCATCTGATCTTCGGTGAAGATGTTATCTAGCGTCTTGTTTGCCATTACTTCGTTCCTCCTGCCGCCATGATCGCCCGACCTATCTGCTCCACAACTTGCGGCACTACTGCGTTACCAAGGGCTCTAAGTCGGTCCACATAGTGGGGAATCCCATTACGGCCTCCGCAAAGCAGGGGTTGAGGTATATCGGGTCGGCAGCGCAAGTCCTCAATGCTTCGGACATCTTGGCACCACGAAAACTCGTTGAACCTCGGAACCGGTCCCTGCCAGAACCCCTCCATTCGCTGGCCACGACGGTAGGCAACGATAAAGACGCGCCGACGCAGGTGGGGCGCACCGACCGCCTTTGCCGATAACACCTGCCACTCCGCATCAAACCCGATGTCGGCCAGGTCTCGGAGAACGCTGCCCATTCCGAGAGAAAGCAACCCTGGCGTGTTCTCCACGAGGACGTAGCGAGGTCTAACCACGCGAAGTATTCTTGCGAACTCGGGCCACAACCATCGCTCGTCTGATTGTCCTGCCCGCTGGCCAGCGAGACTAACTGGCTGGCAAGGGAAACCTCCCGCAACGATGTCAACTGCCCCAACCTCGTCACCTCTAACCGTCTTGATGTCGCCGTAGCGCGGCACGTCGGGCCAATGCTTGGCGAGTACCTTCTGGCAGAACGGGTCGATCTCGATTTGCCATGCGATCTCCATTCCTGCCCGTTGCAGGCCGAGGTCGATGCCGCCGATGCCGGAGAACAGACTGCCGACCCTCATGCCGCACCCCACAGCCACGCATTGGGCCATATCCTGCTTGCCAGCCATGCGGCGGCGATCCCCGCGCACACGACGACGAAGAGCTGCATGATGAAGCAGGCGGTGTCCCAGTCGGCGTCGGTCACCGCACACACCTCGCCCACAGCACAACCAGGGCGACACTCGCACTCAGCGCAACGCCGAGGCCGATGCCCGTCGCGAGTGTCAGCCAGTCTGGCTCTTTCATCTCAGCCACGGACTTGCCGCCAGCCAGCACAGGCACCCCACCGCCGTCGTACACGCGCCTAGCAGCAGGCAGCAGACGACGACGAGCGCGGTGTTGTCCTCAATGTCTTGGCGGGTACGGGAAGGGGCGCGTGAGCAACGCACCCCACCCGCTGGCGCAAGGCGGCGAAGATAAGTGCCGCTATGAAGGACTGTATAATTATGCAGACCGTCCTGGCTGTCAGTATTCCACTGGAGGGTCATCGTCGCTCCCCCTCTCTACCATCCGAAGGCTATTGCCTAGTTGCACTAAGGCCCACAGGCTACCTGCGATATCGTCGAGGACACACCGCCCACGCTTCCAACCGGCGCAGGTGCATTCGCAGACGCGCACCTCATCAAACATGCAATAGCGCGGTGCTTCAGGTGGGGAGGAAGGGGCGGCAGTCATCGCGCCGCCCCTGTGCTCGTCCGCTCCGCTAGTTGCGTGTCGAGCAGGCCCAGTGTCCTCGCGTAGGGCACAACGTAGTTGGGATTGTTGGTGCGGGCACCCATCAGCTTCCCGTAGGCCGCATGTTGACCGTCTAGTGCCAACACCAGTTCCGCACCCTCAA
>Ga0105103_10000627_pt1 | contig 19999 bp, 21 predicted proteins | sample PPLLaktember2015_2_FD_79107 | JGI IMG/M metagenome (GOLD analysis project Ga0105103, IMG submission 79107) | Freshwater sediment microbial communities from Prairie Pothole Lake near Jamestown, North Dakota, USA - PPLs Lake P7 Core (6) Depth... | ecosystem: Environmental > Aquatic > Freshwater >...
CTGGTCGACATCGACCGCGGCATCGAGCGCGAGGGCGCGTTCTACCTGTTCACGCTGCGCCTGGTGCCGGTGTTCCCCTTCTTCATCATCAACCTGCTGATGGGGCTGACGTCGATGAAGGCCACCACCTTCTACTGGGTCAGCCAGCTGGGCATGCTGGCCGGCACGCTGGTGTACGTGAACGCGGGTACCCAGCTGGCGCAGATCAGTTCGCTGCAGGGCATCCTGAGCCCGGGGCTGATCGGCTCGTTCGTGTTGCTCGGGCTGTTCCCGCTGCTGGCCAAGAAGATCGTCGACCTGGTGAAATCGCGCAAGGTGTACGCCAGGTGGGCCGAGCGCAAGCCGAAGCGCTACGACCGCAACATGGTGGTCATCGGCGCCGGCGCGGCGGGGCTGGTGACCAGCTACATCGCCGCGGTGGTCAAGGCCAAGGTCACGCTGGTGGAGAGCCACAAGATGGGCGGCGACTGCCTCAACTACGGCTGCGTGCCGAGCAAGGCGCTGATCAAGACCGCCACGCTGGCGCGGCAGATGCGCCACAGCGCCGACTACGGCATCGCCTCGGCCGAGTTCAAGCTCGACTTCGCGCAGGTGATGGAGCGCGTGGCACGGGTCATCAAGGACATCGAGCCGCACGATTCGGTCGAGCGCTACACCGGCCTGGGCGTGGACGTGGTCGAGGGCCGGGCAACGATCGTCGATCCGTGGCATGTGAAGATCGCGCGTGCCAACGGCGGCGAGCAGGTGCTGAGCACGCGCAGTATCGTCATCGCGACAGGCGCGCGCCCCTTCGTGCCGCCGTTGCCCGGGCTGGAAGACGTCGGCTACCGTACCAGCGACACGCTGTGGGACCTGCGCGAACTGCCCGCGCGGCTGGTGGTGCTGGGCGGCGGGCCGATCGGCTGCGAGCTGGCACAGAGCTTCGCCCGGCTGGGCTCGGCGGTGACGCAGGTAGAGATGGCGCCGCGCATCATGATCCGCGAGGACGAGGAAGTCTCGGCCTACGCACGCAAGGCGCTGGAGGCCGACGGCTTGGCCGTGCTCACCGGCCACAAGGCGCTGCGTTGCGAGAAGGACGGCGAGCACAAGTTCATCGTCGTCGAAGCCGGCGGGCAGGAAAAGCGCATCGGCTTCGACCTGCTGCTGTGCGCGGTGGGCCGCGTGGCGCGGCTGCAGGGCTTCGGGCTGGAGGAACTGGGCATCCCTGTGAACCGCACGGTGCAGACCAACGAATACCTGCAGACCATCTACCCCAACATCCTGGCCGCCGGCGACGTGGCCGGGCCCTACCAATTCACCCATGTCGCCGCGCACCAGGCCTGGTATGCGGCGGTCAATGGCCTGTTCGGTACGTTCAGGAAGTTCAAGGCCGATTACTCGGTGGTGCCGTGGTGCACCTTCATCGACCCCGAGGTGGCGCGCGTCGGCCTGAACGAACAGGAGGCGAAAGAGAAGGGCGTGGCCTACGAGGTGACGCGTTACGGCATCGACGACCTGGACCGCGCCATCGCCGACAGCGCCGCGCACGGCTGGGTCAAGGTGCTGACCGTGCCGGGCAAGGACAAGCTCCTCGGCGTGACCATCGTCGGTGCCCATGCCGGCGACCTGCTCGCCGAGTACGTGCTGGCGATGAAGCACGGCCTGGGGCTGAACAAGATCCTCGGCACGATCCACACCTACCCGACGCTGGCCGAGGCCAACAAGTACGCGGCCGGCGAATGGAAGCGCGCGCACCAGCCGCACGGCCTGCTGAAGTGGGTGCAGCGCTTCCACGACTGGAGGCGAGGATGAAGCTGCGCCATGTCCTGCTGCTGTGCGCGCTGCTGCTGTGCGGCCCGTCCTGGGCGCAGTTCGACCACGTTCATGCCGGCTGGGACGTGCTGCTGAAGAAGCATGTGCGCTGGCTGCCCGACCAGAAACAAAGCCGTGTCGACTACGACGGCTTCAAGGCCGACCGGGCGGCGCTGAAGAAGGTGCTCGACGCGATGAGCGCGGTCACGCCCGCGGAGTTCGAGCGCTGGTCGCGCGAGCAGCAGATGGCTTTCCTGGTGAATGCCTACAACGCTTTCACGGTGGAGCTGATCCTGACACGCTGGCCGGACCTGAAATCGATCAAGGACCTGGGCACGCTGCTGCAGAGCCCGTGGAAGAAGAAGTTCTTCGAGCTGCTCGGCGAGGAGCGCCATCTGGACTGGATCGAGCACGAACAGCTGCGAGCGCGCTACAAGGACCCGCGCGTGCATGCGGCGGTGAACTGCGCGTCGATCGGCTGCCCTGCGCTGCGCAACGAGGCCTTCGTCGCGCCGAAGCTGGAGGCGCAGTTCGACGACGGCATGATGCGCTTCACGGCTGACCGCACGCGCAACCGCGTGGCCGGCGGCAAGCTCGAGGTGAACATGATCTTCAAGTGGTTCCGCGAGGATTTCGAGCAGGGCTGGCAGGGCTTCCGCAAGCTCGAGGACGTGTTCGCGCGCTATGCCGCGCAGCTCAGCGACCAGCCCGACGAGCAGCGCAAGCTGCGCGAGCGCGCGTTGCCGCCGAGCTTCCTGGACTACGACTGGTCGATCAACGCGGTGGGCCGGTGAGGCGTGCAGCCGCGGTGGGGCTGCTGGCGGCCGGTGCCGCGCTGGCGCAGCCGTCGTTGGCCCCTCTGGACGGGCCGGGTGCCGCACCGGCGCCGCCATGGCGCGAGGTGCTGCTGCCCAAGCAGACGCTGCCGCGCACGGGCTTTGCGATCGTGGAGCTGGCTGGCCAGCGTGTGCTGCGCATCGAGTCGCCGGGCAGCTACGGCAACCTGGTGCACGAGCTGGCGCTGCCCGCCGGTGCGGCGCCGGTGCTGTCCTGGCGCTGGCGACTGGACCGGCCCATCGAAGGCGCGGCGCTGCAGCGCAAGGGCGGCGACGACGCGGCGCTGAAGCTGTGCGTGCTGATGGACGCGTCGCTCGACACCATGCCCTTCGTCGAGCGCCAGCAACTGCGGCTGGCGCGGCTGCTCAGCGGCGAGGCGTTGCCCTCGGCCACGCTGTGCTATGTGTGGGACCGCTCGCTACCGGCCGGCAGCATGCTGCCCAATGCCTACACGCGGCGTGTGCGCTGGCTGGTGCTGCAGGGCCGCGACAGTCCGCTCGGCGCCTGGCGCGAGGAGCGGCGCGAGCTGCGCACCGACGTGCTGCACGCCTTCGGCGACGAGCTGGCCGAGCTGCCGCGCGTCACGGCCGTGCTCGTCGGTGCCGATGCCGACAACAGCGGCGGCCACGGCCTGGGCTTCGTGGCCGGGCTGGCGCTGCGATGAACGCGCCACGGCGCTTGCTGCTGCTGGGCGGCGGCCATGCCCATGTGCAGGTGCTGGACGCGCTGGCGCACGCGCCGCTGCCCGGCGTGCAGGTGACGCTGGTCACGCCCTATTCACGGCAGATGTACTCCGGCATGGTGCCGGGCCTGCTGGCCGGCCATTACGCGCCAGCGCAATGTGCGATCCCGCTGGCGCCGCTGGCCGCTGCGGCCGGTGTCACATTGCGGCTGGCGCGGGCGGTGGCGCTGGATGCGCGAGCGCGGCAGGTCACGCTCGATGACGGCCAGCGCCTGGGCTACGAACTGCTGTCCATCGACACCGGCCCGGAGACCGACCTGGACAGCCTGCCCGGCGCGCGCGAACACGGCCTGCCGGTGCGGCCGATCGAGGACTTCCTGCAGCGGCTGGAGGCCGTGGGCACCGTGGCGTCGGCCCTGGTCGTGATCGGCGGCGGCGCGGCCGGTGTCGAGATGGCCATGGCGCTGGCCCATCGGCGGCGTGGCATGGCGCGCGTGGCGCTGGTGGCCGGCGCCACGCCGCTGGCTGGCCTGGGAGCGGGCGTGCAACACCGTGCCTGGCGTGCGCTGGCGGCGCAGGGCGTGAGCCTGCACCTGCAGAGCGCGGCGGCTGTGGCTGCCGACCACGTGCGGCTGGCCGACGGCACGCAGCTGCCGTGCGACGGCGCCGTGCTGGCACTTGGCGCAGCGGCGCCGCGCTGGCTGGCCGGCAGCGGCCTGGCGCTGGACGCGCGCGGCTTCATCGCCACCGGGCCGACCTTGCAGAGCAGCTCGCATGCCGAGGTGTTTGCCGCCGGCGACGTGGCCACGCGCGTCGACGCGCCGCATCCGAAGAGCGGCGTTTATGCGGTGCGTGCCGGTCCGCCGCTGGCGGCCAACCTGCGCAGTGCGCTGCAGGGTCTGCCGCTGCAGACCTATGCGCCGCAGCGGCGCACGCTGTACCTGCTGTCCTGCGGCGAACGACGGGCCATCGCCTCCTGGGGTGGCTGGACGGCCGAGGGCGCCTGGGTCTGGCGCTGGAAGGACCGCATCGACCGCGCCTTCGTCGCGCGCTACACGCGCGTCCCTTAGCCCTGGGGTGTGAAGGTGATGACCAGCACCGGCGGAACGCGGCCGTCGGTGTCGCGCGGCAGTTCGCCGGTGCGGTCGATGGCGCGCAGCACCGCCTCGTCCCAGTCCTTGTTGCCGCTGCTCTTCACCAGCCGGCGGCTCAGGATGCTGCCGGTGGGCGAGGCGCGCACCTCCACGTCGGCGGCCGGGTTGCCGCTGACGGTCTCGGTCAGCACGATGTTCGGCTTGATGCGCGCGATCAGCTTGCCGGCGTAGCTGGCCGAGGGTGCGGCGTCCTTCAGCGCCGTGCCGGTGGCACCGGGCGCGCCGGTGGCACCGGCCTGGCCGAGCATGCGCTTCAGGTTGTCCTCGCGCTGCTTGGCCAGGCGCTGTTCCTCAGCCTGCTTCTCGCGCTGCTCCTGCTGCTCGCGCTTGGCCTGCGCTTCGGCCTTGGCCTTGGCGGCGGCCTGGCGCTCGCGCTCGGCTTTCTCGCGTTCGGCCTTCTCCTTCTCGGCCTTGGCTTGCTTTTCGCGTTCAGCCTTCTCGCGCTCGGTGCGCAGGCGATCGGCCTTTTCCTTGTCCTGTCGCGCCTTCTCGATGGCGATCTGTGCATCCACTGCCGGCGGCGGGGCCGGGGTCGCCACACGCGGCGTGGGCGCCGGCGCCGGCGGCGGAGGTGGCGGTGGCGGTGGCGCCTGCGGCGTGCTTTGCATCTCGCGCGGCGCGGCCACCTGCGGCGTGGCCGCCCAAAGCTCGGCACTGAAGGTCTGCGGCGTCTGGCTGCGCCAATGGACCGACAGCGCCAGCGCCACCACCAGCAGCCCGTGCACCCCGAGCGCCAGCAGCGCACCGCGGCCCATGCCGCCAGGCGACTGCGGCCGCAGCGCGTCGGCGCCCTGCAGGCTCAACGTGGCGGCGCCCATTCAGCCGCCTTGTTTGACGGACAGCCCGACACGCTGGATGCCTTCGCGCTGCAGCACGTCCATCACGCGCACCACGGCTTCGTACTTGACGCTGCGCTCGGCGCTGATGACCACCGGCACCTGCGCATCGCCGGCCTGCGCCTGCTTGACGCGCGCCGGCAGCTGCGCCAGGCTCAGCGTGCCGGCGTCCTTCTGGTCGATGCGCAGGCGCAGCTTCTCGTCGGCGCCCAGCACCAGCTCGATGACGTGATCCGGCCGCTGCTTGGCCTTGCCCACGCTGGGCAGATCGACCACGCCGGTGGTGATCAGTGGCGCGGTGACCATGAAGATGATCAGCAGCACCAGCATCACGTCGATGAAGGGCACCATGTTGATGTCGTTCATCGCGCGCCGCCGGCGCGAGCCGCCTCGGGGTGCAATGCTGGCCATTTCAGACCAACCCGCGGCCAGGCGCCGCAGGGCAAGAACGGCACCACCGCCGCCGAGCGGACGCAGCGGATCCGGCTTTGCCGGTCCGCCAGCGTCGCCCCCTTGAGGGGGAGGCGCGGAAGGCGCTGCGGGGGTGGGTCATGACTGTGCGCTGCGCTGCAGGATGTTGGAGAACTCCTCGATGAAGGTCTCCAACTGGATGGCGATGCGGTCGATGTCGCGCGACAGCCGGTTGTAGGCAATGACCGCCGGGATCGCCGCGAACAAGCCGATGGCCGTGGCCACCAGGGCCTCGGCAATGCCCGGCGCCACCGTGGCCAGCGTCACCTGCTGCATGTTCGACAGGCCGACAAACGCATGCATGATGCCCCACACCGTGCCGAACAGGCCGACGTAGGGCGACACCGAGCCCACCGACGCGAGGAAGCTGAGGTTGCTCTCGATCACGTCCAGTTCGCGCTGGAAGCTGGCGCGCATGGCGCGGCGTGCACCGTCGAGCTGCGCGGCGGCGTCCAAGCGCCGTTCGCGCAGCTTCATGAATTCGCGCATGCCGCTGCCGAAGATGCGCTCCAGCGGCGCGGTGGCGGGCTTTGCGGCGCTGGCCTCGTGCAGCTCGTTCAAGCTGCGGCCGGACCAGAAGTCGCGCTCGAACTCGTCGTTGCCCTGGCGCACGCGCTTCAGGCCGAAGAGCTTGCCGAAGATCACCGTCCAGCTGGCCAGCGACACGATCATCAGCCCGGCCATGACGAGCTGCACCACGAGGCTGGCATGCAACACCAGCGTGATGATCGACAGGTCCTGGTTCATTGGATTTTCTCGAGGATCGCCGCGGGAATGCGGCAGGGCCTGAAGCCCGCGGACGTGGCATCTTGCGCTGCCACGCAACCGATTCGGATCTCGCCTTCGGCCAGAAGTTCGCCGTCACGCCAGGCCTGCTGCGAAAGCCGCATCGACACGCGGCCGGCCTGGGCCACGGTGACTGTCACCTCAAGCAGATCGTCCAGGCGAGCGGCGCGCCGGTAGCGCAGCGCGGTGTCGGCCACGATGAACATCACGCCGTCATGCTTCAGCATCTGCTGCTGCGAGAAGCCCAGCGTGCGCAGCCATTCGGTACGCGCACGCTCGAAGAACTTCAGGTAGTTGGCATAGAACACCACACCGCCGGCATCGGTGTCCTCCCAGTACACGCGCAGCGGGTGGCGAAACGCGCCGTGAGGCGCTGCGGGGTCAGGGCTTGCGGGCAGGGGCGTGGCGTGCATCGGCGCGGCCGATTATGCGCGACCCCTCCCGCTGGCGACGTGAATCGCGCCGGCCCGCGACCGGGGCGCTACTGCGACAGGCTCTTGTACACCGGGCCCCATACCGGATGGCCGGCTTCGGAGCGGCTCAACGCAAAGCTGGCATCGGCGGCGCGGGCTTCGCGGAACTGCGACTGGCAGTCGGCGAGGCGGTCGCTGGTGCAGGTGATGAAGGCCAGCAGCTTGTGCGCGGTGGCGCGGTCGCGCGCGCTCTGCAGACCTTGCGCCAGCGCGTTGCGCAGCGCCTTCTCGGCCTGTGGGTACTGGCCGTCGTCGTAGGCACGGATGCCTTCCAGCAGCGCGCGTTCGGCAGGCCGCTCCATCACCTCGGCCAGGCCGGTGGGCGGCGGAGCAGGCGGCGGTGGCGCGGCGCAGCCGGCGGCGAGCGCGGCCGTGGCCAGCACGAGGAGTGACAAGCGGGTGCGATGCAGGAGCGTCATGATCCGAACCGATGCTTGAGGGTGACGGGCCGTTCAGGGTCGACCTGCACGCGCTGCGTGTAGGGCGGGAAGTCCTCGTTGCGTATGGTGATGGTGTGCGTGCCCTGCGGCAGCTCCAGCCGCGTCAGCGGCGGCGCGGTGCCTGCCGGCGCGCCGTTCACCTCCACCTGTCCCCAGGGGCTGATGGCGATGTGGACCAGGCCCTGCGCCAGCACCGGCGCGACCACGGCCGCCGGGGCGGTGGGTACGGTCTTGGCCGTCGGCTTGCGGGCCTTCGCCGGCGTAACGGCAGCCTGGGGCTTGTCCGCCACACGTGCCGGGGCGCTGACGTCCGCCACCGCGGGTGTCGCAGCGACGGTGCTTTCGGCAGGCGCCGCGATCGCGGCCGTCGCGGTGGGCTCGGCGGCCGCGGTCGGGGCCACCGGATTTGCGCTGGGAATCGGCGCGGCTGCCCGCGGCGCCGTCGATGGGGCCAGCGTGCCGGTGTCGGCCGTGGGCGGGCGCAATGACAGGTACAGACCCACGCCCAGCACGGCGGCCAGGCCGAGGACCAGTTTCAGGCGCCCCGTGTGCCGCGGTGGCGTGGCGATCTCGGGCGGGTCGCCGGTGGCCGGCTCGGACGATTCGGCGCCGGCCGGCAACGCCTGCTGCGCCAACCACAGGCGCAGGGCCTGCGCCATCTCCTGCGCGCTGGCGTAGCGTGCGGCCGGGTCGCGAGCCATGGCGCGCGCGGTGATGGCCGACAACTCGGGTGGCACGGCCGGGCACAGGTCGTGCGGCGGCTTCGGATCGTGCAGCACGACCGCCTCGCGGATCTGCTCCAGCGAGTCACCGTCGAAGGGCTTGCGGCCGGTGAGCATCTCGTACAGCACCGTGCCCAGCGAATACAGGTCGGTGCGCGCGTCGATGCTGCCGGCCTGCAGCTGCTCCGGGGCCTGGTAGTAGGGTGAACCGGCGACCACCCCTTCCAGTGCCGGCAGCGCCGCGTGGTGCGCCACCCGAGCGATGCCGAAGTCCAGCACCTTGGGCTTGTCGCGCCGCGTCAGGAAGATGTTCGCCGGCTTGATGTCGCAGTGCACGACGCCACGCGCATGCGCATAGGCCAGCGCATCGGCGACGCGCCGCACCAGCAGCGCGGCCTCGGCCGGGCTCGGCCGCCAGCCGCCCTGCAGCGCCTGGCGCAGATCACGCCCGCGCAGCCGCTCCATGGCGATGTACACGCCATGCGCCGACAGGCCGGCGTCGTAGACGGTGACGATGTGGGCATGATTCAGCCCGGCTGCGGCGCGCGCCTCGTTCAGGAACAGCGCATCGAGCGATACCCGCGAAGGTGTGTCGATGTCGAACTGCAGGGTCTTCACTGCGACCATGCGCGACAGCAGCGGGTCCCAGGCTTCGAACACGGTGCCCAGTCCCCCCTGGCCGAGCTGCTGCTTCAGTGCATAGCGGCCGATGCTGGACAACGTGGCTTGCGCAGCGCTGCCGGCCTCGTCGGCGGCAGGATCGATGGCCGAATCGATGCCCAGGTCGGTGAAGACGTCGGGCACGGCCGAGTCCGGTGGCGGGCCGAGCCCGGTCTCGAAGTAGGGTACCGAGACGACGGTGGCAGCGAACTCCGAGGCTTCGGCTTCTTCTTCGATGCGGCGCTTGAACAGGCTATGTCCCACAGCGCCGAAGCTTAGGCGTGCGCATGAGCCGGGGTGGCTCGAAAAGCGTGGCTTCTGCCCGTTGGTTAACTGCTTGTCACGAAATTTCGCACGCCTCGGGTGCCTTCATCCTTGCAGGCCGCGCTGCACGTGCAAGACACGCGCGGCCCTTCGCCAGCCGCGCACGTGTCCGCAGTGGGCTCGCGCTCGCGCGGGCTCAGGCCAGCACGCGAGCTAAACGCTGCAGCGCCTGCTCCAGCTCGGCCATCGAGCTGGCGAAGGACAGGCGCACGTACCGGTCGGCCGCATGCGGGCCGAAGTCGCGCCCCGGCGTCAGCGCCACGTGGGCGCGCTTCATCATGTCGAAGCAGAAGTCCCAGCTGCTGGGGTTGAAGCGGCTGCAGTCGGCCCACGCATAGAAGGCACCGTCGGGCAGCACCGGGACCTGCAAGCCCATGGCCTGCAGCGCGGGCACGACGAAGTCGCGACGGCGGCGAAACTCCTCGCGGCGGCGTTCGTACTCGGCGATCGACGCGTCGTCGAAGCAGGCGATGGCCGCATGCTGCGCCACGGTGGAGGCGCAGATGTAGAGGTTCTGCGCCAGTTTCTCTACCGGCGCCACCAGCTCGCTCGGCAGAACCAGCCAACCCAGGCGCCAGCCGGTCATGCTGAAGTACTTGGAAAAGCTGTTGATGGAGATGACATCGTCGCCCTGCTCCAGCGCGCTGTGGCCGAAGGCGTCGTCGTAGCTCAGGCCCAGGTAGATCTCGTCGACCAGCGTGACGCCGCCGCGCTGGCGCACCGCCTCGACGATGGCGGCCATCTCGGCGCGCGCGATCGAGGTGCCGGTGGGGTTGGAGGGCGAAGCCAGCAGCACGCCGCGGGTGTGTGTGGTCCAGTGCGCGCGCACGCCGGCGGCATCGAGCTGGAAGCGCGCCTCGGGCGGCGCCGGCAGCAGCCGTGCCGTGGCCCCGGCGGCGGCGACGAAATGCCGGTTGCAGGGGTAGCTGGGGTCAGGCATCAGCACCTCGTCGCCGGGCTCGAACAGCGCCAGGCAGGCCAGCTGCAGTGCGGCCGAGGCGCCGGCCGTGATCACGATGCGCTGCGGGTCGAGGTCCAGGCCGAAGCGCGTGCCGTACCAGCGTGCGATGCGTTCGCGCAGTTCGTGCAGGCCGGTGGCCTGCGTGTACTGCGTGCGGCCGCTGCGCATGCAGGCCTCGGCCGCGTGCACCACCGGGGGCGGCGCGCTGAAGTCGGGCTCGCCGATGTTCAGGAAGATCATCGGCTCGCCGCCTCGGGCCGGGTCGCACTCGGCGCTGTGCGCGATCTGCACTGCCGTCTTGGCGCACTCCATCACGTAGAAGGGCTCGATGTGCTCGAGCCGCGAGGCCAGGCGCATCATGTGCGGCGCGATGCGCGGGCGGCGGCCACCTCGGTGGGACGCAGTTCGCCCGCGGCCTTGTCGAGCACGCCGTTGACGTACTTGTGGCCGTCGGTGCCGCCGAAGCTCTTGGCCAGCTCCACGCCTTCGTTGATGGCCACCCGGTAGGGAATGTCGATGCAGTGCTTGAGCTCGTAAACGCCAATCATCAGCACCGCATGTTCCACCGGCGACAGCAGGCTGGTCTTGCGGTCCACATGCCTGGCCAGCAGCGCATCCAGCTCGGCAGCCTCGCGGATGCAGCCGTGCAGCAGCGCATCCAGGTGCACGCGATCGAGCTTGTCGAAGCTCTCCTGCTCCTGCAGGTGGGCCTCGATCTCGGCGCCGTCGGCCTGGGACACCAGCCACTGGTACAGGCCCTGCAGCGCGACCTCGCGCGAGCGCCGGCGCGCCGACTTCGCTGCCGGCCGTTTGCCCGCGGCCGGCTTCTTCGCCGCGGCCGGGCTGTCGGTGCTCATTGGCTGGTCCTCCGCGCTGCGCGCTGCGCAGTGAGTGCTTGGGAGCGGCCCGGCGCACTCACGATATGTCGTCCATCAAGTTGGCCATTTCCACCGCCACGCGTGCGGCATCACGACCTTTTTCTTCGGCACGGGCCCAGGCCTGGGCTTCGTTCTCGACGGTGAGGATGGCATTGGCCACCGGCAGCAGATGGTCGAGCGCCACGCGGCTGACCCCGGCGCCGCTCTCGTTGGCTACCAGCTCGAAGTGGTAGGTCTCGCCGCGGATGATGCAGCCCAGCGCGATCAGCGCGTCGTAGTCCTCGGTTTCGGCCATGGCCTTCAGCACCACCGGGATCTCCAGCGCCCCCGGCACCAGCACCTGGCGGATGTGGCGAGCGGCCACGCCCAGCGCGGCCAGTTCGTTGAGGCAGGCTTCGGCCAGCGCGCCGGTCAGTGCGTCGTTGAAGCGTGCACGCACGATGCCGATGCGCAGGCCCTCGCCGTCCAGTGCGGCGGACTGTCCCTTGTCGGCGTCCTGCATGGTCTTGGGCCTCGCTTCAGGAATGTGCGGCGACGAAGCCGGTGACTTCGAGGCCGTAACCCACCATGCTGGGCATGCGCCGCGGGCTGCCCAGCAGCTTCATGCGGGTGACGCCCAGGTCGAGCAGGATCTGCGCGCCCACGCCGTAGGTGCGCAGATCCATCTGCCGCGTGGCGGGGCCGGGTTCGACCTCGGGCAGCAGCCGCGACACCAGCACGTCGAGCTGCTGCGTGCAGTTGAGCAGCACGGCCACGCCGTGCGGCGCGGCGCGCAGCGCCGTCAGCGCGCGCGGCAGCGGCCAGGAATGGCCGCCCGGCCCGGCATCCAGCAGGTCCAGCGCGGTGAAGGGTTCGTGCACCCGCACCAGCACCTCGGTGCCACGGTCCCATTGGCCGTGGGTCAGCGCCAGGTGCAACCCGCCGCTGCGGTCGCGGTAGGCGTGGCATTCGAACACGCCCTGCGGCGTGTGCAGCGTGCGCGAGCCGGCACGTTGGATCAGCGATTCGTTGCGGCTGCGGTAGCCGATCAGGTCGGCGATGGTGCCGATCTTCAGGCCGTGTTCCTTGGCGAAGAGCTCCAGGTCCGGCAGCCGGGCCATGGTGCCGTCGTCTTTCATCACCTCGCAGATCACCGCGGCCGGCTCCAGGCCGGCCATGCGCGCCAGGTCGCAGCCGGCTTCGGTGTGGCCGGCGCGCATCAGCACGCCACCGTCCTGCGCCTGCAGCGGAAAGATGTGGCCGGGCTGCACCAGGTCGCTGGGCTTGGCATCGCGGGCCACTGCAGCGGCCACAGTGCGCGCGCGGTCAGCGGCCGAGATGCCGGTGGTCACGCCGGTGGCGGCCTCGATCGAGACGGTGAAGGCGGTGCCATGCTTGGTGCCGTTGCGGCTGGCCATCGGCGGCAGATGCAGGCGCTCGCAGCGCTCGGGCGTCAACGTCAGGCAGATCAGGCCGCGGGCATGGCGGGCCATGAAGTTGATGGCTTCGGGCGTGACATGCTCGGCGGCGACGATCAGGTCGCCTTCGTTCTCGCGGTCTTCCTCGTCGACGAGGATCACCATGCGGCCGGCGGCCATGTCGGCCACCAGCTCGGGGATGGGGGAGATCGGCATGCGAAGGATTGTAGGCGGCACCCCCTGCGCAGCGCTGTCGCTGCCGGGTCAGCTGCCGGGCGCTGCGACGCCGGCCGAAAGCATGCGTTCGACGTAGCGCGCGATCAGGTCGACCTCGAGGTTGAGGCGCGTGCCCACCTGCAGGCCGCCCAGCGTGGTCTGCTGCAGCGTGTGCGGGATCAGGTTGATGCTGAACTCGCAGCCGTCGGCCAGGTCGCTGACGCGGTTGACGGTCAGGCTGACGCCGTTGACGGTGATCGAACCCTTGTAGGCCAGGAAGCGCGCCAGTTCGCGCGGCGCAAGCACGCGCAACTCCCAGTGGCCGCCCAGGTCGGCGAAATGGCTGACGACGCCGATGCCGTCGACATGGCCGCTGACCAGGTGGCCGCCCAGCCGGTCGTGCGCGCGCAGTGCCTTCTCCAGGTTGACCGGGCCGGTCTGCCCCAGGCCGGCGGTCTTGTCCAGGCTTTCGGCCGAGATGTCCAGGCTGAAGCGCGACGCGGCCGCGTCGAAGGCGGTGACGGTCATGCACGCGCCGTTCAGCGCGATGCTGTCGCCGTTCTGCACGTCGTCCAGGTAGCCTGCCTGAGCCTGCACCGTCAGGTGCTTGCCCTGCGCGGCCGGGGCGGCTTCGACGATCTGGCCGATGCCGGTGATGATGCCGGTGAACATGGGCTCAATTGTCCAGGAAGCGCGCGCGGCCTGTCGGCCGGGCCAGGATGCGCAGATCGCTGCCAATGCGCTCGACCTGCGTGAACTCGAAGTCCAGCGCGTCGGCGAGCGTGCTCAGCGGTCCGAAGGCGGCCATCTCTCGGCCGATGCCCAGCAGCTTGGGCGCCAGGTAGACCAGCAGCTCGTCGACCAGGCCCTCGCGCAGCAGCGACGCATTGAGCTTGTGGCCGGCCTCGACATGCAGCTCGTTGATGCCGCGCTGCGCCAGGTCGGCCAGCAGGGCGGCCAGGTCGACCTTGCCGTGCGTGCCGGCCATCGGCACCAGCTGTGCGCCGCGCTCGCGCAGTGCCGCGGCGCCTGGGGCCGCATCGTCCGCGGTGTAGATCAGCACCTCGCCCGGCAGGTCCAGGATGCGTGCGTCGGGAGGCGTCTGCAGACGCGAATCGACGATCACGCGCAGCGGCTGCCGCGGCGTGGGCACCAGGCGTACGTCCAGGCGCGGGTTGTCCTCCAGCACCGTGCCGATGCCGGTGAGCAGCGCCGAGGCGCGCTTGCGCCAGCGGTGCCCGTCGGCGCGCGCGGCTTCGCAGGTGATCCACTGGCTGGCGCCGTTGTCCAGCGCGGTGCGCCCGTCCAGCGAGGCCGCGATCTTCATGCGCAGCCAGGGCCGGCCGCGCTGCATGCGCGAGAAGAAGCCGATGTTCAGCTCGCGCGCGGTGCGGGCGACTTCGCCATCGGCCAGGTCGACGGTGATGCCCGCGGCGCGCAGCCGCGCGATGCCCTGGCCGGCGACCAGCGGGTTGGGGTCGACCGCGGCCACCACCACGCGGGCGATGCCGGCGTCGATCAGCGCATCGCAGCACGGCGGCGTGCGGCCATGGTGGGCGCAGGGTTCCAGGCTGACCCAGGCGGTGGCGCCGCGCAGATCGGCGCCTGCTGCGTGCGCATCGGCCAATGCAGCAGCTTCGGCGTGCGCTGCGCCAGCCTGCTGGGTCGAGCCGCGGGCCAATTGACGGCCGTCCGAGATGGCGATGACGCAGCCGACACGAGGATTTGGGTCGCTCAGGCCGATGGCACCTTCGGCCAGCGTCAGGCATTCATGCAGACGTGCCCGGTCTGAATCGCTGATTGGCATGGCGCCAGTCTAGCGAGCGCGGATCAAGCCGGTGGGGGGGGAGGCGGCAGCAATTCGGGCGGCTGCAGGCGCCGGGTTCCCGCCGGGCAGGCATTGGTCAGGTCGAGTCTCTGGTCCACTACCAGGAAGTTCTGGTCGCGCAGCGATCGATCCAAGTCCGTGTAGACACGCGGGTGGTTGATGTTGCCCGGGGCTCCGTTGGAGTAACGGCACACGTCATGAACGGCCAGGTCAAGCTGTGGCACCGGCGGGTCGGCAGGCGGGTCCAGCGCGACAGGCGGGCCCAGCAGGACACTGCCGGTCCAGGTGCTGTCGGCACTCTGTGGCACCCGGCAGAGGTAGGAGGTGTAGGTCAGCTTCGGGTCCTGCACCGGCGTGACGAAGCAGTCGCCGTTGGCGAAGGCGTCGCCCACGGCAATGGCAAACATGCGCAGGTCGATCTGCTCGTCGGTCGGGTCGGTGGCACTCGGGTTCGGTCCGAAGGAGAAGCGCACAAAGCCGCTGATCAGCCAGGAAGGCTGTTCGAAACAATTGTCGGCGGCCACGAGCAACGACAGATCCTCGCCTGGAAAGGTGCAGACACTGGTGATCACTCCGGTAAGGGTGTCGAACACCCACACCGTTTCTTCGGGCGCGCCGGGGGGGCGATAGGCACTCTTGGTCCTGTCCCCCGCCAGGGGAATGGCCCCTTGCGGCACAGTGGGACTGCGACCCAACGGCAGACCTGCGGTGCCATTGGCGGGCAGCACTGACAAGACACCGGACAGTGCCGGATCGCTGCGACCGATGATGCTGCTCAGGGTCACGCTTTGCGCCTGGCCGGCACGGTCGACCCAAGACACTTCGACACGGATCGACTTCCACCCCTGCCCGGGGGTTACCGTGCGCTTCAATGCAAAGGTGGTGTTGGTGCCTGGCACCGCGACCTCGGCAAGAGCGCCCAGCGCAATATCGTCGTAGGCAGCCAGACCGGCAGCGGGTGCGATGACCGAGTACGCGCGCCACGACTCGATGGCATCCTCGGCGATGCGCACAGCCTCGGACCGCTGCTTGGCGACGTCGGAGTTCAGGCGCAAGGTCGACTGCAGTCCGACGATGGCCATCATGCCGAAGGCCATGACCGCCATCGCCACGATGGCTTCGACGAGCGAGACGCCGCGTTGTGCCTCGAGGCCGGCACGTTGTCCACCCATGGAGCGGCGCGCTGCCCGGCTCACGGGAAATCCCTCCAGCTGCCGGGCACACGAACGAACGAACCCGTGCTCAGCCGCAGCTGCGACAGGATGTCCGCGCGGTACTCGAGCCAATGGCTGCCGCCTCCGATGCCACTGGCAACAAAGTTGCCCTCAGCTACGGCCGCGCCCTGAAGCGTGACGTCATTGGGCCCAGCGTTGTTCCAGCCTGCTGCCTGGCTGTAGAGTAGGCCGCAGATTCGCACTGAATCGGCTTCAAGGTTGATGTTGCCTGTGGCCACGATCAGCACCGGATCCGAAACCGGGTCAGCTGGATTGGCTGGGCATCCAACAATTGCATCCGACTCGACCGTCATGTCGCCTTCGATCCAGATGACCCGCCCCGGGTTGATCCGATCAGGCATGGGCTGCCATGCAGCAAGTAGCTTGTCCGTGCAGGCGGCGGCGCAGTCGTTCAGCACCACAGTGGCCGGCTGATTCTTGTACGTGGCCTTGTTCATCTTGAACACCGACGCAAACATCTGATCCGACGTCAGCCCGCCCAATGTGGGGTCCGTTGCGACAAGGGCTTCGATGGGCGTGCCGTGCACATTGTTTGGCTGAAGGTTCGCCGTGTTTGCAGCACCGCCAACGCGAGCCAACCACCCATTGGGCATCCAGTCCGCATCAAGCTTCTGGGGTGTCGGCAATGCATTTGGGAGCAGTCGCATCGGTGAAACAACGTTGAGATCGCTGCGAACGGTGAGTGCCACGCCGGGAGGTGCCGCCAGGCCGCTGCTCAACGCGACGACCAAACTCACGGTCGCAGCAGCTTCGCCTGCAGTGCCTTCGCCTCGTTCTTCGCAAGGCCGGTCGACGAAACTGGTGTGACCCGTGGAGACCACCCGCATCACGCCGGGCTGGGGCGGATCGACGGCTTCGAAGCAGATTCGAAAACCTGCGTGAACGCCGCCACCGGCGGGGATCGCCGGTGCCGGCGCCGCGCCTGTCGGGCAACTGCAGTTCCACCCGGCGCCGTTCCGCACGCAAGTTGGCCTCTCGCGCGTGAGGTTGTCGGCCCAGAGACGCGGTGCAAAGTGGCCGTTGCCATCGATGTTCAGGTAGCGTTGCCTGAAGCTGTCGAGCGTGTTGTCCACCGGGTCGGGCGGAATGCAATCTGCCGTGACGCGCCCGCCATTGAGCATGGCCACCGCCCATTCGAGCCCCGCCTCGGCGGCCTCGAAGGCCTGCGTCGCGCGGTACTGGTTGGTGGAGGTCCGCTGTTCGAAGATCAGGCTGCGCCCCGCATACGCGGCGACCAGCGAAACGATGAAGAACAGCAGCAGAACCACGATCAGCGCGGCTGCGCCGCGCTGAGTGCCTGTGCCCGGGCGGTGGTGCTGCTTCATGCTAGGCGGGGCAGGTGCCGGGGATGACCGCGTCATTGCGCAGGCGCACCCTGCTGTCGACGCTGCGCTTGACGTTGCGGTCGTTGGCGGCCTCGCCTTCGATCAGGACTCGCAACTCGCGCACTTCCAGCGTCGGTCGGCAGTCGACCAGCGGATCCGGGCAGGGCTTGGCGCACTCCAGAGGGATCGGCTGACGGTTCATGGTCAGACTGAAATTGGTGACCTTCAGCGTGTTGGCATCGGTCAGGGCCTGCCAGCCTGCATCGCCCAGGCGGGTCTGGATGACCCCGTTCTCCAGCCTGAAACCCAGTTGCTCGGCGGCTTCGACGGCGCCGGTTTCATCCGCTTCATTCCCGCTGCGCGAGTAGCTCATCAGCACGGCCGACGACGCATCGCCGTCGGCGAACGCCGTGCCGTCGGCCTTCGCGATCGCTGTATAGGGGTTGTCGCGGACGGCTGCCACATTGCCCTCGAACCACACGCCGTCACGCGCCTTGGCCCAGTGGCCGGCACGCCGCAGTTCGCGCGCGATGATGTCGGCGCTGGCGCGCAGATCCTGTTCCACCTGCGTCTCCAGCATCAGGCGCCGGTTCTCCGACAGCTGTGTGGACACCAGCATCGTCGCCGCGGCCACGACGAACAGGCCGATGGCCACGCCGACCATCAATTCGACGATCGACAAGCCGCGCTGGCGCTGCGGCCTTGCGGCGGGTCGGGAACTCAGCATCGCGGCGCCCCTGAAATCGACGCATCCGGCGAACACTGGCTCGGACGTCCCGCTCTGCTGATGGTGGTGCGGAGTTTCCCGCGCGGCGTGCCTGCCACCAGGACCTCGAACTCGGCCGGCACGGCCCCGGACGCACCGCGAGACACCAGTCCGGCAGACACCGACCCGAAATTGGCGATCGGCCCATCGGCACTGCTGGCGCTGAAGCCGACACCAGCGGACCGCGGCACCTGCACCGTCTTGATTTCTTCGCGCCCCTCGGTGCATACGTTCTGCCCAGGGGTGAGGCTGCAGTCGCAGCTGCCGACACCGCCGTTGACGCCGGAGGCGGGAAGCGCCACGGGCGGAACAACGGGTTCGACGTACAGCACGTAGCACGACAGGGTGTCCGAAGCCTGAAAGCCGATGTGCACATCGCGGTTCCGACGCGCCGCTTCGCTGCGCGCGTATTGCACGTCGGTAACGATCTCGTCGCTGATGCCCTGCACGCGCTTGGCCGAGATCAGACCCTGCATCGAGGGCGCGACGACGGCAATCAGGATGCCCACCAGCCCGATCACGACCAGCAACTCCACCAAGGTCAGGCCACGGATGTGAAGACGACGGCGGCTGGACATCAACGGCTCCAGCAGCGGTCGGGGTCGGTCAGCGCACCGTCCGGCACGGCGCAGTTGGTGCAGCCTCCGTATTGGATGTTGGCGCGGACCAGGCGCACTCGCATCACGGTGCACTTGGCGTCGTGAATCTGTGACTTGCCGGCCACCGCAGTGGCGGTGGCGGTGTAGCCGTCGGTGTAGCCATTGGCATTGCCCGGGTCAATGGTCAGCGAATACAGGCCGCTGCTCGTGGCGGCGGGAATGCCCAGTCCATTTGGCGGGTCGGCTGTCAGCTTGGCATTGTCGGCATAGCTGGTATTGTTGGCACGCCAGCGCTCCTGGGACTGCTGCACTTGCGCCAAGGCCGCCACGGCCTCCGAGCGGCGGCTCTTGCGCACCGAATCCATGAAGGTCGGGTAGGCCACCAACGCCAGGACGCCCGCCACCGCGACGACCATCATCAACTCGATGATGGTGAAGCCAGCCCGCCTGCGCGGCGCCTGTCGTGGAGAACGAGTGGCATCCATGAGGCAGAAATTATCGACGCGGCTCGGTGGCCAATAGCAGCGAGCGACGCGCCGCCTGTCCGCCCCTCAGCGCCGCTGGTCGTTCGGGCCCGCGGCGAGGGTTCTGCCGCGCATCAGCAGCGGCGATAGCCGTTGAGCGCCGGCGCCGGGCAGCAGGAGCGCACTCGCCGCATGATGTTCATCACCTGGTGAATGGCGGTGCCGTTGCGGGCCTGCAGCCGGACCGTGGCGGTGGGCGAACTGGTGCCCTTGGTCGGGTCGAAAAGTACCGAGCGTGGATTCGATTTCAGGCTGACTGAGCCGCCGGGCTCGAATCGGACCGCACGTTCGGCCACTGCATCGCCCTGGCACATAGACATAGCGGTTCCATCGGCGGCGCAACTGCATTGGCTCGGTGCGCCGGTGTGGATCACGTAGCAGCTGCCGCCGTCGCCAGCCTCGAAACTGATGCGCAAAGGCGCGTTCCGAGCCACGGCGAGCGATCGGGCGTAGTGGATGTCGGTTTCCAGCTGGGCCGCGGCGCCTTCCAGGTGGCGGCGCTGCATGCTGCTGTCGAAGCTGGGCACCGCCAATCCAGTCAATATCGCCAGCACCGAGGTCACGACGGTGGTCTCGACCAGGGTGATGCCGGCTTGGGCGCGGCGACGTGCGGGTTGCCGACGGGTGCGGGTGAGGCTGCGGTTCATGCGTTGCTCCTGGCAGTGATCGGATGTCGGTCACTGCAAGTAAACGCCTTGCGCCGCGCGCCCCCTGCGCGGGGGTGCCGGCTCAAATGTCCCGGATCAGCTGGCGGAACTCGTCGACGTCCTCGAAGCTGCGGTACACCGAGGCAAAGCGCACATAGGCCACCTTGTCGATGCGCTTCAGCTCGCGCATCAACAGCTCGCCCAGCCTGGCGCTGGGCACCTCCTTGGCGCCACTGGCCAGCAGCTTGTCCTGGATGCGCTCCAGCGCCGCATCCACCTGTTCGATGCTCACTGGCCGCTTGCGCAGCGCCAGCAGCATCGACGCACGCAGCTTGGCGGCATCGAAGTCGACGCGCGAGCCATCCTTCTTGACCACCGCCGGCATCGCGATCTCGGCGCGTTCATAGGTGGTGAAGCGCTTCTCGCAATGCTGGCAGCGGCGCCGGC
>Ga0105103_10000628_pt1 | contig 19980 bp, 17 predicted proteins | sample PPLLaktember2015_2_FD_79107 | JGI IMG/M metagenome (GOLD analysis project Ga0105103, IMG submission 79107) | Freshwater sediment microbial communities from Prairie Pothole Lake near Jamestown, North Dakota, USA - PPLs Lake P7 Core (6) Depth... | ecosystem: Environmental > Aquatic > Freshwater >...
ACGCGTCGATCGAGTCCTGGGGCAGGAAGGCACGATGGCGTGCCCGCGCACGGACGTCGAGCGCGGCGGCATCGGTGCCGCCATAGTGCACGCTGCCGCCTGCCGGTGCCGCGAGGCCGGCCAGCGTGCGTAGCATCGTGGTCTTGCCCGCGCCGTTCGGGCCGACGACCGCCCAGCATTCACCGGCGCGTACCTCGAACGCGAGTCCGCTGCACAGCGTCCGCCCGCCGGCAGCGATGGCGAGGTTGCGCGCTTCGAGCAGGGGAGGCGTGTCGCTCATCGCTGTCGCAGCAGGAACAGGAATGCGGGAACGCCGAGGAGTGCCGTCAACACCCCGACCGGGAGCTCGACGGGCGCGACGATCGTGCGCGCCGCGGTGTCGGCGACGACGAGCAGCGCGCCACCGGCGATCGCGGCGGCGGGCAGCAGCAGCCGTTGGTCGTTGCCGAGGACGAGCCGCATCGCGTGCGGCACGACGAGGCCGACGAAGCCGATGCTGCCGGCGGTGGTCACGGCGGCGGCGGTTGCGAGCGCGGCGAGCGCGTGCAGCGCGAGGCTCGTCTTCGGCACGTCGACGCCCAGCACGGACGCTTCGCCCGGGCCGCGCGCGAGGGCGTTGAGGTCACGCGCCATGCCGAGTGTCATGGCCAGCGCGAAGGCGAGCACCGCGAGCGGCACACCAGGCGCTGCGGCACCGGCGAGGTCGCCGAGCAGCCAGTGGACGAGACCCTTGGTCTGTGCCGCGGGTGCGATTGCAAGAAGCAGGGCAACGACGGCACCCCATCCCGCGGCGACGACGACACCGGTGAGCAGGAGCCGCGTGGGTGCCCAGGCAAAGCGCTCCGCGTCGGCGCGCGCGAGCGAAAACACGATCAGCGTCGAGAGCAGCGCACCGGCGAAGGCAGCCGGCCCGGCCAGGGCGGCCACGCCCGCGACCGTCGTGCCGAGGGCGCCCACGGCCGCGCCGCCGGACAGCCCGAGCACGTAAGGATCGGCGAGCGGATTGCGCAGCAGCACCTGCATGAGCGCGCCGGCGAGCGAAAGCAGCGCGCCGACGGCAAACGCCGCAAGCGCGCGCGGCATGCGCAGGTCGCGCACCACGGCAGCCCCCTCGGAGCCGGCCCGGCCGGCGAGCGCGTCGAGCACGTCACGCGCGCTCACGGCCACGCTGCCGCTCGCGAGCCCGACGGCGAGGGCGAGCATCGCGATGACGACCAGCGCGGTGATCACCGCGAGGGCGCGTGGCAGGGTCAGATGGGCGCGCATCGCGTGCGGTGGGATGACGGCCGGCTCGGCGCAACGTCGAGCCTGACCCCGATTTCCGGCGGATTATAGGCGCGGCCTATAATTTCACGTTCCGGGCGGCGGCAGCACAGGACCCCGGGCACCCGGGAGACGATGAGCAAGGCCTTCACACGCGAGAACGATTCGCCGCAGGACGACGAGGACGACGTCGAGGCGCCGCCGTGGCCCTCGGGCACGCGCAATTACATGACGCCGGGAGGGTTCGCGCGCCTGAAATCCGAGCTCGACCACCTGGTGGCGCGCGAGCGTCCGGAGCTCGTCACGACGGTCGCCTGGGCCGCGAGCAACGGCGACCGCTCCGAGAACGGCGACTACCTCTATGGCAAGAAGCGCCTGCGCGAGATCGACCGCCGCATCCGCTTCCTGATCAAGCGCCTCGACCACGCCGAGGTCGTCGACCCCGCGGCGCCGCGCGAGCCCGATGCCGCCGAGCGCGTGTTCTTCGGCGCGACGGTGTCGATCCGCAACCAGCGCGGGGACGAGCGGCGGCTGTCGATCGTCGGCATCGACGAGACGGACACGACGCAAGGCTACGTCAGCTGGATCTCGCCGGTGGCGCGTGCGCTGCTGCGCGCGCGCGAGGGCGACACGGTGAGCGTCGCCACCCCGGCCGGCATCGAGGAGCTCGAGGTGCTCGAGGTCGCCTACCTGCCGCTCGCGACCGGCGGGGGCCGCGCGGCGGCCGGTGGTTGACGCTGCCTTCCGGGCGCTTCTATAGTGGGCAGGCGATGGATTCCGATCTGGACGAACTCGAGCGCAAGGTGGCGGCGTTGATCGCTTACGCGCAAGCCCTGCGCGAGGCGAACGAGACGCTGGCGCTCGCGCTCGGCGCCGCGCGGGAGCGCGAGCGCGAATTCGCGCAGCGCATGGAGGCCGCCCGCGGCCGCCTCGACGCGCTGATCGAGCAGTTGCCCCACTAACACTGTGCGCGCGATGGCCGCCAACACGCTGCAGCTCGACGTCACGATCCTCGGCCGCGAGTACCGGGTCGCGTGCGCCGAGGACGAGCAGGCGGAGCTCCTCGAGGCGGTCGCGCTGCTCGATGCGCGCATGCGCGAGATCCGCGACAAGGGGCGCACCGGTGGTGTTGATCGCATCGCGGTGATGGCCGCGCTCAACATCGCGAACGAACTCTTGCGCGAGCGCAAGAAGCCTTCACGCGCGGCAGGCCGTGCCATTGACGCTCCGGTCGCGCAGCGTAGAATCCGTGACATGGGCGAGGCGATCGACAAGGCACTCGCCAGCCAGGACAAGCTGTTCTGATCCACTTCCGGAATGGTCGCGGCCCGCCGCTGGCATTCGAGGAGCAACGGTTACACGGTCAATCCCTGCGGTGCTCGACAACTGCCGATAGCACTCCTTGAACCAATGCCTCTGGCAAGGTCGCTTGGAGTCCATATGTGAGCCTGTGTGCGTTCCCGCGTGGAAGCGCCTGACGGCTCCGGCTCGGCGACCACCTTGAACCCAGGTTCAGGGTGACGGCAGAACGGCACAGGCGGGGACCTTCAGCAAGGTTCCATGCGGCGGCAGCTCCGACGCGGGGACCGACGATCAGGCGCGGCGACCGATTCGAGGTCGCCGCGCCTTTTTCATGCGACATGCATCCGCGATGCGCCACTGGCTGATGAAATCCGAGCCGGACGAGTTCTCGATCGACGATCTCGTCCGATCGCCGCGGCAGGAGACTGCCTGGTTCGGCGTGCGCAACTACCAGGCCCGCAACTTCATGCGCGACGAGATGAAGGTCGGCGACCGCGCGTTCTTCTATCACTCGAGCTGTCCCGAGCCCGGCATCGCCGGCATCGTCGAGGTGTCGGCGCCAGCGCATCCGGACGCCACCCAGTTCGACCCGGAGAGCCCCTATCACGACCCGAAGTCGGCGCGCGAGAACGCGAGGTGGGTCGGCGTCGACGTGCGGCTCGTTGCAAAGACTCGCCTCGTGCCGCTCGCCGAGCTGCGCGCCCACCCCGCGCTCGCCGACATGGTGATCCTGCGCCGCGGCAACCGGCTGTCGATCACGCCGGTCACCGCCTCCGAGTGGAAGGTCGTCGAGCGGCTCGCCCGTATCGAGGGTTGACGTGGATCCCGTACTCATCGCCGTCTTCGTCGCGCTCGGCGTCGTCGTCGGCTTCCTCGCGGGTCTCCTCGGCATCGGTGGCGGGATGACGCTGGTCCCGTTCCTCACGCTGATCTTCACGCGACAGGGGTTCCCGCTCGACCACGTCGTGCACATGGCGGTGGCGACGTCGACCGCGACGATCGTGTTCACCGCGATCTCCTCGGCCCGCGAGCACCACCGCCACGGCGCCGTGCTGTGGGCCATCGTGCTCGGCCTCGCGCCGGGCATCATTGCCGGTTCCCTGGTCGGCCCGCAGATCGTCGGGCGCATGCCGACCGCCTGGCTGGCCGCGTTCTTCGGCACGTTCGTCGCGTTCTCGGCGACGCAGATGCTGCTCGACCGCAAGCCCAAGCCGACGCGCGAGCTGCCGGGCAAGGTCGGCCTGTTCGGCGTCGGTGGTGCGATCGGGCTCGTCTCGAGCATGGTCGGCGCGGGCGGCGGCTTCCTCTCGGTGCCGTTCATGACCTGGTGCAACGTGAAGATCCACAACGCCGTCGCAACCTCGGCCGCGCTGGGGCTGCCGATCGCGCTCGCCGGTACGGTCGGCTTCATCGTCGCCGGCCTGTCGGTGCAGGGGATGCCGCCCTACACGCTGGGCTACATCTACCTGCCGGCGCTCGTCGCGGTGGTCGCGGCAAGCATGCTGGTCGCGCCGATCGGCGCGCGCACCGCGCACCGCTGGCCGGTGAAGAAGCTGAAGCGCGCGTTCGCGCTGCTCCTGTACCTCCTTGCCGCGTACATGCTCTGGAAGGCCTGGAGCGTCGGCGCGCGGTAGCTGCGCGCGGGCGTTACGCCGCCGCGGATGGCGCGAGCTTCTCGCGCAGCACGTTCTTCTGCACCTTGCCCATCGCATTGCGCGGCAGATCTGTCGCGAAAATCACGCGCTTCGGCACCTTGAAGCCGGCGATCTCCGTCTTGAGCGCGCCGATCACGCCCGCTTCGGTCAGGCGGTGGCCCGGTGCGGCGACCACGACCGCGACGACCGCCTCACCGAAGTCCGGGTCGGGTACGCCGACGACCGCGGACTCCAGGACACCGGCCATCGCGTCGATGCGCTCCTCGATCTCCTTCGGGTAGACGTTGAGGCCCCCGGTGATGATCAGGTCCTTGGCGCGCCCGGCGATCTCGACGTAGCCGTCCTCGCTCATCTTCCCCACGTCGCCGGTGCGGAGCCAGCCGTCGGCGGTGAACTCCTCGCGCGTCTTGTCGGGCATGTTCCAGTAGCCGGCGAAGACGTTCGGGCCCTTCACCTGGATGCCCCCGACCGCGCCGGGCGCGCAGGGCATGCCCTGGTCGTCGACGATGCGCACCGACACGCCCGGCAGCGGAGGGCCGACGGTGCCGGGCCGGCGCTCCCCCGCGAGCGGATTCGACGTGTTCATGCCCGTTTCGGTCATGCCGTAGCGCTCGAGAATGCGCTGTCCCGTGCGTTCCTCGAACGCGCGAAAGGTCTCGGGCAGGAGCGGCGCCGAGCCGGAGACGAACAGGCGCACCGCAGCGCACGCCTCGCGCGTGAACGACGGCTCGGCGAGGAGCCGCGTGTAGAACGTCGGCACGCCCATCATCGCGGTGGCGCGCGGCAGCAGCGCGACGACCTCCTTCGGTTCGAACCGCGGCAGCCAGAGCATGCGGCTGCCCGACACGAGCACGCAGTGGATCGCGACGAACAGCCCGTGCACGTGGTAGATCGGCAGCGCGTGCAGCAGCACGTCGCCGCGGGTGAAGCCCCACGACTGCACCAGCGCGAGCGCGTTCGACGCGAGATTGCGGTGGGTGATCATCGCGCCCTTCGAGCGTCCGGTCGTGCCCGACGTGTAGAGGATCGCCGCCAGGTCGTCGGGGCCGCACCAGCCGGTCTCGAACGTATCGGGCTCGCTGGCGGCGCGGTCGTCGAGTTCGCCGCCGTGCGCGTCGAGCGTCAGCACGGTGGCGTCGCGCGCGAGGGCGGCGATGACGCCGAGCGCTTCGGGACGGCAGACGGTCACGCGCGGCGTCGCGTCGCCGAAGAAGTACGCGAGCTCGCCCTTCTGGTAGCCGGTATTGAGCGGCAGGTAGACGAGCCTTGCGCGCAGGCACGCGAGGTAGAGCGCCAGCACCTGCCAGTGCTTGTCGACCTGCACGGCGACGCGGTCCCCGGGCCGGCAACCGGCGCGGACCAGCGCGTTCGCGTAGCGCGCGGATACCGCGTCGAGGTCGCCGTACGAAAGGGTCGGCCCGCCCGGCACCAGGACGCAGGGCGCCGCCGGGTCGGCGACGTGCGCCTCGAACAGCGCGTAGAGATTGGCGTTCATGCAGAGCCGCCCGGCGGGAACTGCGGCAAGCCTGTGCGGAGAGGAGTTGCCATGGTTTTCGTCCGACGCCACGGGGGACCGTCGCTCCCCCGCGTGGCGCGGGGCCGGCCGGCCGCCCGTTTCCGCCCGGAAGGCGGGCGCGGCGTAGAATCGATATTTTATGCGGCACCGCCCGTCCGGGCCACGCGACGGGTCTTCCATCAGGGATTGCGAGACGCCATGAACGACCGCGCGCCGGGGACGCCCTCGATCGACGACTGGCAGAAGGCGGCACTGAAGGCCGCCGGTACGCCCGCCCGGCTCGTCTGGCACACGCCCGAGGGCATCGACGTCAAGGCCCTCTACACGGCGGCCGACGTCGCGGGCCTGCCCAGCGCGAACACGCTGCCCGGCTTCGAGCCGTTCGTGCGCGGTCCGCAGGCGACGATGTACACGGTGCGGCCGTGGACGATCCGCCAGTACGCCGGCTTCTCGACCGCGGAGGACTCGAACGCGTTCTACCGGCGCAATCTCGCCGCGGGGCAGCAGGGCGTGTCGGTGGCCTTCGACCTCGCCACGCACCGCGGCTACGATTCCGACCATCCGCGGGTCACGGGGGACGTCGGCAAGGCGGGCGTGGCGATCGACTCCGTCGAGGACATGAAGATCCTCTTCGACGGCATCCCGCTCGACCGTGTCTCGGTGTCGATGACGATGAACGGCGCGGTGCTGCCGGTGCTCGCGGGCTACATCGTCGCGGCGGAGGAGCAGGGCGTCGGCGAGGACCGGCTCTCGGGGACGATCCAGAACGACATCCTCAAGGAGTTCATGGTCCGCAACACCTACATCTATCCGCCCGAGCCGTCGATGCGCATCGTCGCCGACATCATCGACTACACGTCGCGCAAGATGCCGAAGTTCAACTCGATCTCGATCTCCGGCTACCACATGCAGGAAGCCGGCGCGACGCAGGCGCTCGAGCTCGCCTTCACCCTCGCCGACGGCCGCGAGTACGTGCGCTCGGCGATCGCGCGCGGCCTCGACGTCGACGACTTCGCCGGGCGGCTGTCATTCTTCTTCTGCCTCGGCATGAACTTCTACCTCGAGATCGCGAAGCTGCGCGCGGCGCGTCTGCTGTGGTGGCGGATCATGAAGGAGTTCGGCCCGAAGAGCCCGCGCTCGATGATGCTGCGCACGCACGTGCAAACCTCGGGCTGGTCGCTGACCGAGCAGGACCCGTACAACAACATCGTCCGCACGACGATCGAGGCGATGGCGGCGGTGTTCGGCGGCACCCAGTCGCTGCACACCAATTCCTTCGACGAGGCGATCGCGCTGCCGACCGACTTCTCGGCGCGCATCGCCCGCAACACCCAGCTGATCCTGCAGGAAGAGACGCACATCAACAACGTCGTCGATCCCTGGGCCGGCTCCTACCTGATGGAGCGCCTCACCCAGGACATGGCCGACAAGGCGTGGGCGATCATCGACGAGGTCGAGTCGATGGGCGGCATGACCAAGGCGGTCCAGTCCGGCTGGGCGAAGCTCCGCATCGAGGCCTGCGCCGCCGAGAAGCAGGCACGCATCGATCGCGGCGAGGACGTGATCGTGGGCGTGAACAAGTACAAGCTGGCCAAGCAGGACGCGCTGCCGATCCGCGAGATCGACAACTCCGCGGTCCGCACGGCACAGCTGGCGCGCCTCGCGGCGGTGAAGGGGAAGCGCGACGGCAAGGCGGTAGAGCGGGCGCTCGCCGCGCTCACCGACGCGGCGAAGAATGGCAGCGGCAACCTGCTCGAGCTCGCGATCGTGGCCGTGCGGGCACGCGCGACCGTCGGCGAGGTGAGCGACGCGCTCGAACACGCGTTCGGCCGCTTCCAGGCCCACGGCCAGACGGTCTCCGGCGTCTACGGCGCCGCGTTCGAAGAGGACGGCGAGTGGCGCGCGCTCAAGGCGGAGGTCGAGGCGTTCGAGCGCGCGGAGGGCCGCCGACCGCGCATCATGATCGCGAAGGTCGGCCAGGACGGGCATGACCGCGGCGCCAAGGTCGTTGCCACCGCGTTCGCCGACCTGGGCTTCGACGTCGACGTGGGCCCGCTGTTCCAGACGCCCGCGGAGGCGGCGCGGCAGGCGATCGAAAACGACGTGCATGCCGTCGGCGTCTCGACGCTCGCGGCCGGGCACAAGACGCTGGTGCCGGAGCTCATCCGGGCGCTGGCCGAGCAGGGTGCCGCGGAGGTCGTCGTCGTGGTCGGCGGCGTCGTGCCGCAGCAGGACTACGCCTTCCTGCAGGACGCCGGCGTCGCCGCCGTGTTCGGACCGGGCACGGTGATCTCGACGGCCGCGCGCACGCTGCTCGCCGCGATTCGCAAGGCGCGCGCGGGCGCCACGCCGGCGTGACGGCGGTTCGCACGAGCGGCGAAGTGTCCCGGCAGACCCACGAGGATCCGGCCGCGAGCGGACCGGCCCGCGCAAGTATGCAGAGTCCCGCCGCCACGCGGGCGCATCCCGCGGCCGCGATGCTCGAACCCGCGCTGCGGACGCTCGCGGACGGCGTTCGTTCCGGTCGCCGGCGCGACCTCGCCAAGGCGATCACGCTGGTCGAGTCCTCGCGCCAGGACGACGAGTGGCGGGCGTCGGCGCTCCTGCAGGCGCTGCAGCCGCACACCGGTACGAGCTTTCGCATCGGCATTTCCGGCGCGCCGGGCGCAGGCAAGTCGACGTTCATCGAAGCGCTCGGCCTGTTCCTGACCAGCCGTGGGCACAAGGTCGCCGTGCTCGCCGTCGACCCGTCCAGCACGATCTCCGGCGGATCGATCCTCGGCGACAAGACTCGCATGGAGCGGCTCGCGCGCGATCCCGCCGCGTTCATCCGGCCGAGCCCGTCGGGCGGAACGCTGGGTGGCGTCGCCCGCAAGACGCGCGAGGCGCTCGCGGTCTGCGAGGCCGCGGGCTACGACGTCGTGATCGTGGAGACGGTCGGCGTGGGACAGTCCGAGACCGCGGTCGCCGCGATGACCGACTTCTTCGTGCTGCTCACGCTGCCCAACGCCGGCGACGACCTGCAGGCGATCAAGCGCGGCATCGTCGAGCTCACCGACCTCGTGCTGGTGAACAAGGCCGACCTCGATCGCAACGCGGCCGAGCTCGCCCGCGCCCAGGTGGCGAGCGCCTTCTCGATGCTGCGGTCGCGCGACGCCTGGTGGAAGCCGCCGGCGCTGACTCTCTCCGCCGCGACCGGCGAGGGGCTCGCGGCGTTCTGGGACGTGGCGGAGCGCTTCCGGGCCGCGGCGGCGGGCAACGGCGCGCTCGCCGCGCGTCGTCGGGCACAGGCGCTCGCGGCGATGCACGCGGAGCTCGATCGTGCGCTGCGCGCGCGCTTCGAACGCCATCCCGCGGTGCGGCGCGAGTTCGACGCGGTCGCCCGCGCAGTCACGGAAGGCACGATGACCCCCGGCAGCGCGGTCGCGCGCCTGCTCGCCCTCGCCGGCGGCGGCTGAACACCGCGGAGCGGCGCAGCACGTAACGCCCCACTCGACATCACCGACGACACGACGACGATGCAAGACATCATCAAGCAGCTGGACGACATGCGTGCGGCGGCCCGGCTGGGAGGCGGGACGAAGCGCATCGAGGCGCAGCACGCCAAGGGCAAGCTCACCGCGCGCGAGCGCATCGAGCTCCTGCTCGACCCCGACTCCTTCGAAGAGTGGGACATGTTCGTCGAGCACCGCTGCGTCGACTTCGGCATGGGCGGCCAGAAGGTCCCCGGCGACGGCGTGGTCACGGGCCACGGTACCGTCAACGGTCGGCTGGTGTTCGTCTTCAGCCAGGACTTCACGGTGTTCGGGGGCGCGCTTTCCGAGGCGCACGCCGAGAAGATCTGCAAGATCATGGACCACGCAATCAAGGTCGGGGCGCCCGTGGTCGGGCTGAACGACTCGGGCGGGGCGCGGATCCAGGAGGGCGTGGCCTCGCTCGCCGGCTACGCCGACGTGTTCCAGCGCAACGTGCTCGCCTCGGGCGTGATCCCGCAGATCTCGGTGATCATGGGCCCGTGCGCCGGCGGCGCCGTGTACTCGCCGGCGATGACCGACTTCATCGTCATGGTCAAGGACAGCTCGTACATGTTCGTCACCGGGCCCGAGGTGGTGAGGACGGTGACCCACGAGGAGGTGACCGCCGAGGAGCTGGGCGGGGCCGTCACGCACTCGACCCGCTCGGGGGTGGCCGACCGCGCGTTCGAGAACGACGTCGAGGCGCTCGGCATGGTGCGCCGGCTGATCAACTACCTGCCGACCAACAATCGCGAGAAGCCTCCGGTGCGGCCGACCACCGACAGCGCCGACCGGCTCGACCCGTCGCTCGACACGCTGGTGCCCGACAACCCGAACAAGGCCTACGACATCAAGGAGCTGATCCTCAAGGTCGTCGACGACACCGACTTCTTCGAGCTGCAGCCCGACTACGCGAAGAACATCGTCACCGGCTTCGGCCGCATGGAGGGCTCGACCGTCGGGTTCGTCGCCAACCAGCCGCTGGTGCTCGCCGGCTGCCTCGACATCCGGAGCGCGATCAAGGCCGCCCGCTTCGTGCGCTTCTGCGACGCCTTCAACATCCCGATCGTCACCTTCGTCGACGTGCCGGGCTTCATGCCGGGCACCGCGCAGGAGTACGGTGGGATCATCAAGCACGGCGCCAAGCTGCTCTACGCGTACGCCGAGGCGACGGTGCCGAAGGTGACACTGATCACGCGCAAGGCGTACGGCGGCGCCTACGACGTGATGTCCTCGAAGCACCTGCGCGGCGACGTCAATCTCGCCTGGCCGTCCGCCGAGATCGCGGTGATGGGACCGAAGGGCGCGGTGGAGATCATCTTCCGCAAGGACGCGGGCGACACCGCGGCGATCGCCGCGCGCACCGAGGAGTACCGCAGCAAGTTCGCCAACCCGTTCATCGCCGGCAGCCGTGGCTTCATCGACGACGTGATCATGCCTCGCGAGACGCGCAAGCGCATCTGCCGCTCGCTCGCGATGCTGCGCAACAAGGTGCTCGAGAACCCGTGGCGCAAGCACGGCAACATCCCCCTCTGAGGAAAGGCGGGGGATCCCGGTGGTCCCGATCCCCCCGGCACGAAGCGAAATGTTCAAGAAAATCCTCATAGCCAACCGCGGCGAGATCGCCTGCCGCGTGATCCGCACGGCCCGGCACATGGGCATCGCGACCGTCGCCGTGCACTCCGAGGCCGACCGGGACGCCCGCCACGTCGAACTGGCGGACGAGGCGGTCGAGATCGGGCCGCCGCCGTCGCGCGAGAGCTACCTGCGCATGGAGCGCATTCTCGAGGCCTGCCGGGCCACCGGCGCCGAGGCCGTCCACCCGGGCTACGGGTTCCTCTCCGAGAATGCGGCCTTCTGCCATCTGCTCGAGAAGAAAGGCATCGTCTTCATCGGCCCCAAGGCGAAGTCGATCGAGGCCATGGGCGACAAGATCGCCTCGAAGAAGCTCGCGCTGGCGGCGAACGTCAGCACGATCCCGGGGTACACGAATGCGATCGAGACCGCCGACAACGCGGTGGCGATCGCGCGCGAGATCGGCTACCCGGTGATGATCAAGGCGAGCGCAGGCGGCGGCGGCAAGGGCCTGCGCGTCGCGCGCGACGACGGCGAGGCGCACGAGGGCTTCCAGAGCTGCCGCAACGAGGCCAAGGCGTCGTTCGGCGACGATCGCGTGTTCATCGAGAAGTTCATCGAGGAGCCGCGCCACATCGAGATCCAGGTGCTGGGCGACGCGCACGGCAACACCGTGTACCTGGGGGAACGCGAGTGCTCGATCCAGCGCCGTCACCAGAAGGTGATCGAGGAGGCGCCCTCGCCGTTCCTCGACGACGCGACGCGCCGGTCGATGGGCGAGCAGGCAGTCGCCCTCGCGCGGGCCGTCGACTACCAGTCGGCCGGGACCGTCGAATTCGTCGTCGGGCGCGACCGCAGCTTCTACTTCCTCGAGATGAACACGCGCCTGCAGGTCGAGCACCCGGTGACGGAGTTCGTCACCGGGCTCGACCTGGTCGAGCAGATGATCCGCGTCGCGGCCGGCGAGCCGCTCGCTTTCTCGCAAAAGGAGATCAAGCACGATGGCTGGGCGATCGAGTGCCGGATCAACGCCGAGGATCCGTTCCGCGGCTTCCTGCCGTCGACCGGCCGGCTGGTGAAGTACATCCCCCCGCCGGAGACCGACGGGACGGTGCGCGTCGACACCGGCGTTCGCGAGGGCGGCGAGATCCCGATGTACTACGACTCGATGATCGCCAAGCTGATCACGCACGGGCCGACGCGAGGTGATGCGATCGAGCGGATGCGCGATGCGCTGAACGCGTTCGTGATCCGCGGCGTGTCGACCAACATCCCGTTCCAGGCGGCGCTGATGCAGCACCCGCGCTTCGTGTCGGGCAAGTTCCACACGGGCCTCATCGCCGAGGAGTACCCGAAGGGCTTCCGCGGCGAGGACGTCGTCCACGACGACCCGTCGCTCCTGATCTGCGTCGCCGCGGCCGTGCACCGGCGCTACATGGACCGCGCGGCGGGCATCACCGGACAGTTGCCCGGCCACGGCTACGTCCCGGGCAACGACTGGAACGTGATGATCGGCGGCGAGCTGCACCCGGTCAGCGTCAGCTCGGTCCCCGGCGGGCAGAGCGTGATCTACCGGGATCGGGAGTTCGTGATCCTCTCCGACTGGGCGTTCGGCCACCCGATCTTCCGGGGCACGATCAACGGCCGCGAGATCTGCATGCAGGTCGAGCGCCGCAACATGCAGTACCGCCTGTTCCACTGGGGCACGCAGGTCGACGCGACCGTGCTGACCGCGCGCGCGGCGGAGCTCCTCGCGCTGATGCCGATCAAGACGCCGCCGGACCTGTCCCGGTACGTGCTCTCGCCGATGCCGGGGCTCTTGGCCGAGCTCGCGGTCAAGGTCGGGCAGGACGTCAAGGCCGGCGAGAAGGTCGCGGTGATCGAGGCGATGAAGATGGAGAACGTGCTGCGCGCCGACGCTGATGCGAAGGTCAAGGCGCTGCTGGCGAAGCCGGGCGACAGCCTTGCAGTCGACCAGCCGATCGTCGAGTTCGAGTGAAAGGGTGAGGCAATGTTCGGACCTATCGAGATTCCCTTCGGTGCCAAGATGCTGTTCAACACGGTCCGGCTCAAGCCGGGTGTCGACATGGCGGACGTCGAGCTCGCGCTGGGCGAGATGTGCAACGTCGTCAAGGACACTTACGGCGGCGAGCAAGGCGGCTTCTGCGGTGGCCAGGTGTTCAGGTTCTCGGGATTCGCCTCGCCGGAGGGCACGCTCGGCGAGGTCAAGCCCGCCGACGACCACCTGGTCATCGTCACCTACTGGCGCTCGTTCGAGCAGCACGAGCGCTCGCACGCCGACCGGACCTTCAAGGACAAGTTCTCGGCGCTGGCCGCTCTCTGCAGCGACACGCAGGAGCTGGGCTACGACATGCTCTGGCAGGGAGCGCCGGAAGACACGTAGCCTTCGGTGGTGCCGGGGCGCGTCCCGGGCGCCGAAACCCGTTCAGCGCGCGCTGCGCTTGCGGACAGGCTTCCGCGCCGCCGTCGGCGGCAGCACCTGCCGCAGGATCTTCGCGCAGGTCGCGGGCGACATGTAGCGCGGCACCGGGTAGTTGGTGTCCGCCTCCCAGCACGCGGCCTTCGCGAGCTCGGGGATGTCCTCCTCGCGCAACGCATCCAGCTGCGCCGGGATGCCGAGGTCGTGGCCGAGCTTCTCGACCGAATCGATGAACTTCTTCGCGAGCGTGGCGGGCCGTTCGCCCGGCTTGCCGACGCCGGCGCGCACCGCGAGCAACGCCAGGCGCCTGGTGATCGCGGGACTGAGGAAGCGGAGCACGTGCGGCAGCATGATCGCGTTGGCGAGGCCGTGCGGCGTGTGGTACTTGCCGCCGAGCTGGTGGGCGATCGCGTGCACGTAGCCGACGTTGGCGCGGGTGAACGCGAGGCCGGCGTAGGTGGCCGCGAGCGCCATCTGCTCGCGGGCCTCGAGATCCTTCGGCTTGCGGTACGCGACACGCAGCTGCGTGTAGACGATGCCCACGGCGGCAAGCGCCAGGCGGTCGGTGTGGGCGGTCGCCCATCGGCCGACGAACGCCTCCACCGCGTGCGTCAGGGCGTCCATGCCCGTTGCGGCGGTCACCGCGGGCGGGAGACCGGTCATCAGCACCGGGTCGAGCGCAGCCATCGTCGGCACGAGGCGCGTGTCGGCGATCACCAGCTTCCTGTTGGTCACGGGGTCGGAGATCACCGCCGCGACCGTGACCTCGGACCCCGTGCCGGCGGTGGTCGGGACCGCGTAGACGGGTACGGGGGCGTGGCGCCCCCTGAAATATCCGACGAGCTTGCGCGGATGCTTCCTGTTCGCCACTGCCAGGGCGATCGTCTTCGCCGCATCCATCGGCGAGCCGCCGCCGAAGGCCACGATCGCGTCGCAGCGCTGCTTCGCGTAGAACGCGATGCCCTTTTCGATCAGCGGAATCGGCGCGTCCGGCGTGATCTCGTCGAAGACGGCGTAGCGCGTGCCGCCCTCGGCGAGCGCGCCGACGAGCCCGTCCAGCAGCCCCATGCCGGCCACGACCTTGTCGGTGACGATCATGACCTTGCCGTGGCCGAACGCGGCGATCGCCCGGCCGAGCCGCGCGCTCGACCCCGGGCCGACCAGCAGCATCGGCTGCGGAATGGGCAGGAGCCCCGTCACCACGCCCGCCGCGCGCATCGCCGTCGACAACCCGACCGACCGCACCACGTCGCCCACGACGCCCGGAATCTCGATCATCGCCCGCCTCGCACCATCATCAGGACCTTTAGTGTAATGACTCGACTCGACCGATTGCACCGTGCGGCGCAGGGAGAACCCGGATCGCCGCCCGAAAACATCGATCAGGATCAAAGAACGCGCATTTGCGTCGCCGCGCGACCGGGTGGCACGGCCGTACAATTTCAGCAAGCCACGGAGGGGCGCGCGACGGCGGCCGTCGCGTCGCGCCTGTCGACCACGAGGGACGCGGTTGGCTCGACCGAACGCAAGCGTCCCCGCGAGGAGGAATGCATGAAGACGGCAGTCGGCATCAGCCTGGGCGCGGGCGACCAGGACTTCGCGTTCGATGCACGCTTTCTCGGGCACCTCTTCAGCGTGCGGCGCCTCGGCACCAACGGCAGCACGGCCAAGGCGGTCAAGCTGCTCAGGTACTGGCAGAGCCATGCCGATGCGATCGGCCTCGGCGTGGTGAAGGACAGCTACACCGTCGGCTCGCGCCGCTACGTCGAGAAGGACAGCGCGCGCATGAAGGCCGCCGTGTCGCGCGTTCCGGTGACCACCGGCGGGCGCCTGTCGGACATCCTGCAGGAATGGGCGCTGCGCCACGTGCAGATCAAGCTCGGCAACTTCTTCAACAACGCCAAGGTGCTGTTCTTCTCGGGTCGCACCAACTACAAGCTGGCGCTGGCGATGTCCGAGTACACGCAGAACCTGCAGTTCGCCGACCCGCTGCTGCAGCTCGGCGTGCCGAAGATGCTCACCGCCCTCGATTCGCTCGAGCTCTACACCAGCGGCGCGCACCACGTGCTCGAGTGGATGCCGGACGCGCTGATGGCCTCGGCACCGGTCAGGGAGTGGACCCGCTTCATGCTGCGACGGGCGATGCAGGAGGCGACCGTGATCGTGGCGCCGGTCCACGAGCTCGACCACTTCGGCGCCGACGAACTCGCGCGCAAGGTCATCGTCACGTCGACGGTCAACGACCGCCGCCTCGCCGCGTTCCGGGACAAGAACGTCGACATGGTCGTCGACGGCGCCCCGCTCGTGTTCGACCACGTGCTGGGTCCGAGCCTCCTCGACGCGATGATCATCGCCGCGACCGGGAGGGCAGGCGACGACATCCTCGAGGACGACTACCTGGAGATCATCGAGGGCCTGCAGCTCGAGCCCCGGATCCTCTATCCGAGCGGCTACCGGCGGGTCAACCGATTCGCGTTCGTCATCCACCCGCTGTCGCAGGAGTACTTCAAGAACGTCAAGCCGATCGAACTCCTCTCGCACGTCTCGCCGCCGGTGTTCATGGACACGCTCGAAAAGGCGATGGCCTACGCGCCGCCGTTCGTCTACTCGAAGGTGGAGGGCATCAAGAGCCCGACCGGCGTCGAGGCCGAGGGCTGGCTGATCTCGGTGGGCGGGACGCCGCGCGAGATCATGAATCACAGCCCCGAGTTCACCTACCGCCGGCTGCTCGACGCCGCGCGCATCGCCAAGGGCCTCGGTGCGCAGATCATGGGGCTGGGTGCGTTCACCAAGGTGGTCGGGGACGCCGGCCTCACCGTCGCGCGGCGCGCCCCGCTGCCGATCACCACCGGCAACAGCTACAGCGCATCGGGCGCGCTGTGGGCCGCGCGCGACGCGGTGCTGCGCCTGGGGCTGGTGCCGATGCCGAAACAAGGCGAGAAGGTGCGGGCGAAGGCGATGGTGGTGGGTGCCACCGGCGCCATCGGCTCGGTGTGCTCGCGGTTGCTTGCGATGGTCGCCGAGGAGGTCTACATGGTCTCGCCGGAGACCGCGAAGCTCCTCGCGCTCAAGGAGTCGATCCGGAAGGAGACGCCCGACGCGAAGCTCGTGCTGTCCTCGCGCGCCGACAAGGACATCGCCGACATGGACATGATCGTGACGGCGACGTCCGGCGCGGGCAAGAGGATCCTCGACATCATGAACGTGAAACCCGGCTGCGTGATCACCGACGTCGCTCGCCCGCTCGACCTGCCGCCGGAAGAGGTGGCGAAGCGCCCGGACGTGCTGGTGATCGAGTCAGGCGAAATCCTGCTACCGGGCAAGGTGTCGATGAAGAACATCGGCCTGCCGAAGAACGTGGCTTACGCGTGCCTCGCCGAGACGATCGTCCTCGCGCTCGAAGGCCGCTTCGACAACTTCACCGTCGGGCGCAACATCGAGTGGGAGAAGGTGCGCGAGATCTACCGCGTGGGCCTCAAGCACGGCATGAAGCTCGCGGCGATCTCCGGAGTCAATGGGCCTTTTTCCGATGCCGACATCCGGCGTGTGCGCAAGCTCGCGCTGGCGGCACGCGCGAAGGCGGCGGAGGCCGCCGCCGCGGCCGCTGCGCGAGCGAAGGCGCGGGCTGCCGCGCGGCGCAGCCGCGCGGCTCCGCCTGCGTCGAAGGCACCCAAGGCGCGCCGCACGGCCAAACGGAGCACGAAGGCTCCGACACCGCGGCAACAGGGGACTGGCCCGGCGGCGCCAAAGGCCGTGCGTGCGCCGAGCGTGCGGAAGTCCGCGGCCCGGAAGTCGGCGTAGGCGCTGCGCGCCTAGGCGCGCCGGAACCCGCGCCTCAGGAGGCGGCGCCGTAGCGCCGGGCCTGCATCACCAGCACGTTCGCCGGCGCGGTCGCATTGGCGTCGGTGCGCTCGCGCCGCTTCTGCTCGCGGCGGATGCGCGCGAAGGTCTTGCGCACGTCGGTATTGGCGCTGTTCGTGTAGCGGAACGTCGGATCGAGGATCGACTTCATGTTCACTCCTGTCGCGCGTGTCGCGGACAACGCGCATGCGGGTGGTATCGAGCAAGTTGCATTCCGGTCCGTGCCGGCCCCCGACGCGTCAGCAACTTAGCGCGGGCGCGCCGGCGACGGGCGGTCGTGGCGTAAGATCGTTCGACGCGCATCGCGCGCGCGTCGTCGCGACTGTCGTCGACACGCGCGGGCGGTGACGGTGTGCACGACAACCGTGCAACCTCGCGCGCGAACCTGGGGAATGGGCATGAAGAAGGTGATCTGGGGTGTGATCAGCACGGCGAAGATCGGCCGTGAGCGCGTGCTGCCGGGGATGCAGAAGAGCGAGCTCATCGAGATCCGCGCGATCGCCTCGCGCGACGAAGGCACGGCGAGCCGCGCCGCCTATGCGCTGGGCATTCCGCAGGTCTATGGTTCCTACGAGGCGCTGCTCGCCGATCCGGACATCGAGGCGGTGTACAACCCGCTGCCCAACCACCTGCACGTGCCGATGACGCTGCAGGCGGCCGCGGCCGGGAAGCACGTGCTGTGCGAGAAGCCGATCGCGCTTACCGCCGACGAGGCGACGGCGCTTCGCGACGCCGCGAAGAAGGTGCTCATCGCGGAAGCGTTCATGGTGCGTTTCCATCCGCAGTGGATCCGCGCCCGCGAGATATTGCGCGAGGGCCGCATCGGCGAACTGCGCGCCGTGCAGATGTTCTTCGGCTACAACAACCTCGATCCCGCCAACGTGCGCAACAGGGCCGACATCGGCGGCGGTGGCCTCTACGACATCGGGTGCTACGCGGTCGTGGCCGGCCGCTACTTCTTCGCCGGCGAGCCGGGACACGCGATCGCGTTGGTCGACCGCGACCCCGCGTTTCGCACCGATCGCCTCACCAGCGGCCTGGTCGACTTCGGTGACGGCCGGCGTCTCGACTTCACCGTGTCGACGCAGGTCGCGCCGCACCAGCGGTTGAACCTCTGCGGCACCAAGGGCCGCATCGAGCTCCCGATCCCGGTGAACGCCCCGCAGGGCGCGCGGACGCGCATCCTGATCGACGATTGCCGCTCGCTCGACGGTGCCGGCATCGTCGTCGAGGATCTGCCTGCGAGCGACCAGTACCAGCTGCAGGGCGAGGCGTTCTCGCGCGCGGTGCGCGGCGAGGCACCGCTCGACTATGGCGTCGAGGACGCGATCGCCAACATGCGCGTGATCGACGCGCTGTTTCGTTCCGAGAGGAGCGGCGCGTGGGAGGCGGTCGGCGCGCCGTGACGCCGGCGGGTCGGCGCGGGTCCGCGCGGCCCGCGCGAGTCGATGTCGCGCCGCGTCAGCGCGGCGACGCCGTGCGCGGTATCCCGCCCGCGTCCGGCCGCCACTTCCGCGGCGTCGTGCCCGACCAGCGCGTGAACGCGCGCACGAAGGCGCTCGCCTCGGCGTAGCCGAGCGAAGTCGCGATCTCGGCGAGGTTCATCGACGTATTGGCGAGCAGCTGCTGCGCCATCGCGTAGCGCGCGTCGTCGCGCACGTTCCTGAACGTCAACCCGGCTTCCAGCAGCCGGCGATTCAGCGTCTTCTCGTGCATGCCGAGGAGCTTCGCGACGTGCGCCGCGGTGCTCACGCGGTGGGCAATCGTGCCGCTCACCAGCCGCCGCACCTCGCTCGCGAAATCGCTGTCGCGGCGCATCGCGTCCGCCTGCTGCTTGAGGTGCCGGTGCAGCAACGGTTCTGCGACATCTACCGGGTGCGCGAGCCAGCGCGTGGGAAATGCCAGCGCGCATTGGCCTGCGTTGAACTGGACCGGTGCCTGGAACACGCGCGTCCAGGGCAACGGGTCCGCGGGCGGCGTGCGCGGCAGCAGGACCTGCGAAGGGATCCACTTTGGCCCGCACAGCCCGCGCATGAGATTGCGGGCGACGGCCATCGACAGGTCGCAGATCTGGTCGACGGCTTGTGTTTCCGGCTCGATCACCGTGAAGCCGAGCAACGTCGTGCCGTTGCGTGTTTCGAGGGTCGCGATGCCGCCGCGATCATGGAGGCTGAGGTAGTGGACGAGGTCGTTGAGCGCACGCCCGACATCCGGCGCATTCATCATCAGGAAACCGGCGAGACCCAGCGAAGACGGGCCGGCCCGCGCGCCCAGCATCAGCCCGAAGTGCTCGCAGCCGGTGGTCGCGACACAGCGGGCCAGGAGCGCGCTGCCCGCGCGGTAGGACATCGGCAGCTCGGGGTCGTCGAAGAACGCCAGTTCGAAGCCGGACTCGCGAACGATCGGCCCGGGATCGCAACCCAGTTCGCGGAGGAGCTGCGGGATCGCGGCGAGCGGCCCGACGCGGACCGTGCTACCGAGGGTTCTGCGCCCGGTGCGCAGCGCCAGGGGCGCAGCGCCGGTCGCGGCATGCGGGATTCGCACCATGTCCGAAATTATCAATTGCGTGTGCACTTTTCGCAACGCACGGGTACGCTTGCGCGGGCAATATGTGCGGTTTCCCGGGGGCTGTCGGCGGCGCGAGTGCGCTCGGCCGCTCGAACGGGGCGATCGTGGCGTCCGACGCCCGGCGTGCCGGCACGAGGGCGCGCGCGACGGCGCACCGGGGCAAACCTGACCAAGGACCGGACATGAACAGACTACACAGGGCGGGCGGCGCCGCAATCCTCGGCGCGCTCGCCGGGTTGGCCTCACTGCCGGCGGCAGCCCAGGGCAGCGACGACTGGCGCTTCG
>Ga0105103_10000629_pt1 | contig 19972 bp, 19 predicted proteins | sample PPLLaktember2015_2_FD_79107 | JGI IMG/M metagenome (GOLD analysis project Ga0105103, IMG submission 79107) | Freshwater sediment microbial communities from Prairie Pothole Lake near Jamestown, North Dakota, USA - PPLs Lake P7 Core (6) Depth... | ecosystem: Environmental > Aquatic > Freshwater >...
TCCGCGCGGACGGCCGATAGCAACGCCGGCGGGCCCGGGGGCCGGCCCGCCAGCGTCAGGGGATCAGCCGAAGAGCGGCGTCTTACGCCGACACTTCGATGTTGATGGAGCGAGGCTTTGCTTCCTCGCGGAACGGCAGGCGGATGGTGAGCACGCCGTGCTTGAACTCCGCCGCAATCTTCCCGGTTTCCACCGTGGTCGGCAGCGAGAACGAGCGGCTGAAGTTGCCATACGCCCGCTCGATGCGGTGATACTGCTCCTTCTTCACTTCCGCGTCGAATTTGCGCTCGCCGCGAATCGTCAGGGTGTTGTTCTCCACGGTCACCGCCACGTCCTCGCGGGCGAGGTCGGGCAGTTCGGCCTTGAGCACCAGTTCCTTCTTTTCGTTCTCGAAGATGTCCACGGCCGGCACCCAGGTGCTGAGCACGCCCTCTTCCCGCGCGCCATAGGAGTCGCCGAACAGGCGGCTCATGCGGTCCTGCAACACCGCGAGGTCACGGAACGGATCCTGTCGAGTCAGAGCCATGTCAAATTCTCCTTGTGGATGAGCGTTACTTCGTTTCCGCGAACTCGGCGTCGACCACTTCGGCATCCTTCACGTCGGGTCCGCTCTGCGGGCCCTGGCCAGCCGGCGGCGTCTGCGCCTTGTAGAGCGCCTCGGCCATCGCGTGCGAGGCCTGCTGCAGCTCGTCGCCCGCGCGGACGATGGCATCCTTGTCGTCGCCCTTCACCGCGGTGCGCGCCGTCTCGAGCGCGGCCTCGGTCCGGGCGACCAGCCCGGCCTCGAGCGATGCCTTGCTCTCGCCGAGGGTCTTCTCCACCGAGTAGATGAGCGCGTCCACCTGATTGCGGGCGTCGATGGTCTCGCGCCGCAGCTTGTCGTCCGCGGCATGCGACTCGGCGTCCTTCACCATGCGGTCCACTTCGTCCTTGTTGAGGCCGCTGGACCCGCTGATCGTGATCGTCTGCTCCTTGCCGGTGGCCTTGTCCTTCGCGGCGACGTTGACGATGCCGTTGGCGTCGATGTCGAAGGTCACCTCCACCTGCGGCACTCCGCGCGGCGCCGAGGGCAGCCCCACCAGGTGGAACCGTCCGAGCGTCCGGTTGTCGCGCGAGAATTGCCGCTCGCCCTGCAGCACGTGCACCTCGACCGAGGTCTGGTTGTCCGCCGCCGTCGAGAAGATCTCGCTCTTCTTCGTCGGGATGGTCGTGTTGCGCGGGATGAGAACCGTCATCACGCCGCCAAGCGTCTCGATACCGAGCGAGAGCGGCGTGACGTCCAGCAGGAGGAGGTCCTTGACCTCGCCCGCCAGGACGCCTCCCTGGAGTGCCGCACCGACGGCGACCACTTCATCAGGGTTGACACCCTTGTGCGGCTCCTTGCCGAACAATTCCTTGACCACCTGCTGGACGCGCGGCATGCGCGTGGACCCGCCGACGAGCACGACCTCGTCGATGTCCTTCGCCTGCACGCCAGCATCGGCCAGCGCCTGCTTCACCGGACCAATCGTCCGCTGCACCAGCGGCTCGACCAGCTTCTCCAGCGTCGCGCGCCCCAGCTTCAAGGTCAGGTGCTTTGGGCCTGCGGCGTCGGCCGTGATGAACGGCAGGTTGACCTCGGTCTCCATCGCGGAGGAGAGCTCGATTTTGGCCTTCTCCGCCGCTTCCCGCAGCCGCTGGAGCGCCATGCGGTCCTTGCCGAGGTCGATGCCCTCGGCCTTCTTGAACTCCGCGATGAGGAACTCCATCACCGCGTGGTCGAAGTCGTCACCACCGAGATGGGTGTCGCCGTTGGTGGACTTCACCTCGACGACGCCGCCGCCAACCTCGAGGATCGAGATGTCGAACGTGCCGCCCCCGAGGTCGTAGACCGCGATGGTTTCATCGGACTTCTTGTCGAGCCCGTAGGCCAGGGCCGCGGCCGTCGGCTCGTTCACGATGCGCTGCACGTTGAGGCCGGCAATCTTGCCGGCGTCCTTGGTGGCCTGCCGCTGCGCGTCGTTGAAATACGCCGGCACGGTGATCACCGCGTCGGTGACCTTCTCGCCCAGATAGTCCTCCGCGGCCTGCTTCAGCTTCTGCAGGACCATCGACGAGACCTCGGGCGGCGAGTACTGCTTGCCGCGCACCTCGATCCAGGCGTCACCGTTGGACGCCGCTGCGACCTTGTACGGCACGCGGCGCGCTTCCTCGGTGACCTCGGTGAACTTGCGCCCCATGAAGCGCTTCACCGAGAAGACCGTGTTCTCGGCATTGGTGACCGCCTGGCGCTTGGCCACCTGACCCACCAGCCGCTCACCATCCTTGGTGATGCCGACAACGGAGGGCGTGGTGCGCCCGCCTTCCTGGTTCACGACCACCGTGGGCTGGCCGTTCTCGATGACCGCCACAACCGAGTTCGTCGTTCCCAGATCGATACCGATGACTTTGTTCTTGGCCATGTGATTCCTCGCGTCTCCAGTCAACGGAACAAGAATACGACGATAGTGAGCGTTCGTCAAGCATGAAATCTTAGTGCTACACACTCATTATTACCGCAGCTTTCGACGAAATAGAAGAGCCGGCAGCCCAAGGGGCCACCGGCTCAGCAGGTCGACGGTGGATCGCTGGTTACTTGACCTGAATGGTCTCGAGATACCGGGTCAAGGCGGTGACACGTTGTCTGACGGTGGCTTCATCGCCCATCACCCGGAACGTGGAGCCCCAGGTCGGCATGTCCGTCGAGCCATGTGCCGGCACGGCCACGCCAAACTCCAGCACCATCGCGACCCGTTGCGCGGGAAACTGCCCTTTGTTGTTGACGGCGAGGCGCGTCAGGTCGGTCGGCTTGGTCTTCAGCGACACGGCCGCCGGACCGTCACCCACCCCCTTGCTGCCGTGGCAGGCTCCGCAGTAGCCGCGGAACATGTCGGCACCCTGGTCGACGGGACTGCGCGCCGCCGGCGCCTTGGCCGTCGAAGAACCGGCACCCTGGGGCGCCGCAAATGTAGTTGCGGGCCACGCGACGGCCAGGGCCAGAATCACGGAACCCACTATGCGAGCGAACATGACATCCTCCGGCATGCGCACGCGACTGACGGGAATCCGTCCGTTTACGTGCGTCCACCTCCGGTTCTTGCATAAGCCCGGCCAGCGCCGCGGGGCCTGACCCAGCGCGGTAGAATCGGGGTGATGTCCTATCTGGTCTCCGCGCACGACCCGCCCGACCTGGCGCACGAAGTCCGGCGCCTCTTCGAGGACCTCGCCCGCCAGCGGCCCGACCGTCGCCCGTTCGTCTCGGGCGAATGCTCGCCGACGCTCGACGTCCTCGAGACGGAGCACTCGCTCGAGATTCTCGTCGACGTCCCTGGCATCGGTGCCGAGGGTCTCCGCATCATGGTGAAGAACGGCGTGGTGATCATCGTCGGCGAGAAAGAACGCTCGGAGCCGTCCCGAACCACCATGAGCTATCACCTCGTCGAGCGGGATTTCGGCCGCTTCGCCCGCGCCGTGCGGATCCATGCGGCCGTGGACGCCACCCGTGCGCGAGCCGTCCTGGCGGGCGGCGAACTGCGTATCGTGCTGCCCAAGATTCAGGAACGCCGCGGCCGCGAGATCCTCGTGTCGATTGAAGCAGGCGCCTGAGTGAAACTGCTCTTCATCGGCGACATCGTCGGCCGGCCGGGCCGCGATCTCATCAAGCGCGGCGTCCGGCCCCTGGCGCGCGCGCACCAGGTCGACCTCGTCATCGCCAACGGTGAGAACGCGGCCGGGGGCGCCGGGCTCACGCGCGACAACGCCAACGAGATCTTCAAGGCCGGTGTCCAGGTCATCACCGGCGGCAACCACATCTGGGACAAGCGCGAGGTGCTCGAGTTCATCGACCACGAGCCGCGTCTCGTGCGGCCAGCCAACTACCCTGCCGGCACGCCGGGCCGCGGGGCGACGGTCGTCACGCTGGCCGATGGCATCCGCGTCGGGGTCCTGAACCTGATGGGCCGGGTGTTCATCTCCACGCTGGACGATCCGTTCACCGTCGCCGAGCGGGAGATCGCCGGCCTTCGCGAGCAGGGCGCGCAGATCGTCTTCGTGGACTTCCACGCCGAGACCACCTCCGAAAAGATTGCGTTGTCGTGGTTCCTCGACGGCCGCGTGACGGCCGTCGTCGGGACCCACACGCACGTGCAGACCGCCGACGAGCGCATCCTCCCGCAGGGCACGGCCTGCCTCACCGATGCCGGCATGACGGGACCGCACGATGGCGTGATCGGCATGGATCGGCAGGGCGTGATCGCGCGCTTCCGCACCGGCATGCCCGGGCGGTTCGAACCGGCTGGTGGCGATCCGCGCCTGAACGGCGTGTTCGTCACCGCGGACCCGGTCACCGGCCGCGCCACGTCCATCGAGCGTCTCAGCATCAGCGGGGCCGAGCTCGACCTGCTCGCCGAACAACAGAGCGCCGCGACGTCATGAGCCAACTGCCCTTCGACGACGACGAGGACGTGCCCGCGCCGCCGGCGCGCGAGACAGCGCCGTCTGCGCCACGGAGGGTCGCACCCTACTCAGCGCCACCACCGACCTCGGGTCTCGCGCCCGCACCGTCACCGCCCGTCCCGCCGTCCTCGGGCACAGCACCCGCTCCTTCCGCCGCGCCCGCGTTCGCCGCGGCCGGACGACGCGCCGTGCTCTCCGTCTCTGAGCTCTCGGCCCGGCTGCGCGGAGTCATCGAGGAGGCGTTCTCGGAAGTCTGGGTCGAAGGCGAGATCTCGAACGGCCGCGCCTGGAACTCGGGACACTTCTACTTCACGCTCAAGGACGCCGGCGCCCAGATGAAGGGCGTGATGTTCCGCTCCACCCTGCGCTATCTGAAGTTCAAGCCCGAGGACGGGCTTCACGTCGTGGCGCGTGGACGGATCAGCCTTTACGAACCCAAGGGCGAGTACCAGCTGGTGTGCGAGCACATGGAGCCCGTGGGGTTCGGCCCCCTCCAGCTCGCCTTCGAACAGCTGAAGAAGAAACTCGCGGCCGAGGGGCTGTTCGACGAAGCGCGCAAGCGCCCGCTGCCCGCGCTGCCGCGGCGCATCGGCATCGTCACGTCGATCGACGGCGCAGCGCTCCGTGACATCGTCCGGGTCCTGCGGCGCCGCTATCCGAACGCCCATCTTGTGATTGCCCCGACCCGCGTACAGGGCGAGGGCGCCGCGGCAGACATCGCGCGCGCCATTCGCCTCGTCGCCCGGGTGGACGACGTCGACGTCGTGATCGTCGGGCGTGGCGGCGGCTCGCTCGAGGATCTCTGGGCGTTCAACGAGGAAGCCGTGGCCCGGGCCATCGCGGCCTGCCCGCTGCCGGTGATCTCAGCCGTGGGCCACGAGACCGACTTCACCATCGCGGACTTCGCCGCCGACCTGCGCGCGGCGACCCCGTCGGCGGCCGCCGAACTGGTGGTCCGCAAGAAGGACGAGTTCGTCGCCCACATCGACCGGCTGGAGCAGCGTCTGGCCGGCGCCGTGCACAACCGGCTCCGCCGCTACGAGTCGCGGCTGAACGGGCTGCTCGCCAGGCCGGGGTACGCGGGTCTTCCAGGCCGGCTGTCGTGGCGCGCGCGCCATGTTGCGGAGCTCTCCTCCAGTCTCGCGGCGTGCGCGCGGCAGGGACTGGCGCACCGCGATCGGCGTCTCGAAACCCTGCGCCGCACCCTGGAGCAGTTCGACCCGCGGCTCCGCCTCGGGCGCATCCGCGCCAACCTCCTCATCCAGCGTGGCCGCCTCGACGCGGTGGCCGCGAGACGGCTGCACGCTGCGCAGAGCCGGTTTCGCAGCGCCGCGGCACGCCTCGACGGCCTGAGCCCGCTCGCCGTGCTCGGCCGAGGCTACGCGGTGTGCTGGGACGGCGACCGCACGCGGATTCTTCGCGATGCCTCAACCCTCGCGCCGGGCGATGCGATCCGCGTCACGCTCGAGCGCGGAGAGTTGCGGGCTCACGTATCGGACAGTTGACCCCTGGCTCGCTGCAGTGCTGAGACGCACCGGGATACAATCGAAACGCCGCACATGGACCCCACGATCAAGGACTTCGAAGCCGCCATCGCCGAACTCGAGGGCATTGTCAGGAAGCTGGAAGAAGGCGACCTGCCCCTCGAGACCTCGCTCGAGTTGTACGAGCGGGGCGTGACGTTGTCGCGCTACTGCCACGGCCGCCTGGAAGCGGCCGAGCGCCGCATCGAAGTGCTGAACGAGCGCGGCGAGCCCAAGCCGGCGTCTCCCGCGCTGGGCCTCGATCGCGACGACGAGGCGTAGGCCACGTGACCCTGGCCGACTACCTCGACCTGCGCCGTGCGGCCATCGACGCCGCGCTGGCCACCACGCTTCCTGTTCCGCCTGCCTGTCCCCCGGTCATCTTCGATGCGATGCGCTACTCGCTGCTGGGCGGCGGGAAGCGACTGCGTCCGCTGCTCGTGCTCGCGGCCTGCGAAGCGGTGCAGGCACGCGATGGCTGGTCCTCACCCGAACACGCGCTGCCTGCCGCCTGCGCCGTGGAGATGATCCACACCTATTCGCTGATTCACGACGACCTGCCGGCGATGGATGACGACGGCCTGCGCCGGGGCCGGCCGACGTCGCACGTGGTGCACGGCGAGGGCATGGCGATCCTGGCGGGTGACGGTCTGCAGGCCGAGGCGTTCGCGCTCCTCGCCAGATCGCCGGAGAGCAGCGATGCGGTCGTGCAGTCGCGGAAGCTTCGCGCGCTGCAGGTGATTGCCGAAGCCGCCGGCGCCGCCGGCATGGTCGGCGGCCAGGCTCTCGATCTGGCCGCGGATCCATCGCACGCGCGGCCCGGCGCAGATGGCGACGCCATCACCTCGATGGACGCGGCGGCTCTGGCAGACATGCACGCCCGCAAGACCGGCGCGCTGATTCGCGCGTCGGTGGTGGCCGGCGCCATCATGGGTGGCGCCGACGACATCACGGTCGCGGCGCTCGATCGCTACGCGCGCGAGATCGGCCTCGCCTTCCAGATCGTGGACGACATCCTCGACGTGGAGGGCGCCTCCGCCGATCTGGGCAAGACCGCCGGCAAGGACGCGGCATCCGGCAAGCCGACCTACGTGGCGCTCTACGGCCTCGCCGAGTCGAAGTCGCTCGCCGCTCGCTGTCTGGCCCGGGCGGAACAGGCGCTCGCCACCGCGGGCGTGCAGGACTCGCACCTGGCTGGCATCGCCCGCTGGATCGTCGAGCGGCGGACATGACCACCCGCATGCGCCTCGATGCCCTGCTCGTGCACAAGGGCCTGGTCGAGTCCCGCGAGAAGGCCCGCGCGCTGATCCTCGCCGGCCAGGTGGATGTGGCCGGGCACGGTGCGCAGAAGGCCGGCACCATGGTGAGCGTCGACACCGAGGTGCGGGTGATTGGACCCGACCACCCCTGGGTGAGCCGAGGCGGGCTGAAGCTGGTCCACGCGCTCGACACATTCGGCATCGACGTCACCGGCGCGCTGGCGCTCGACATCGGCGCCTCGACCGGCGGCTTCACCGACGTGCTGCTGCAGCGCGGCGCGCGTCATGTGATTGCCCTCGACGTCGGCCACTCGCAACTGCACTGGAAGATCCGCAGCGACCCCCGCGTCACCGTGATCGAAGGCGCCAACGCCCGTCACCTGATTCGGGCCGACCTGCCGGATCTCGGCGAGGGCGCCAAGATCGTGACCATCGACGTGTCGTTCATCTCACTGGGGCTCATCTTCCCGGTGCTGCCGCCGCTCGTCGCGCCGGGCGCGAAGATCATCGCGCTGGTGAAACCGCAGTTCGAGGCGGGCCGCAAGGACGTGGGCAAGAAGGGTGTGGTGTCGGATCCCGAGGTGCACACGCGCGTGGTGGCCTCGGTGACGGCACTGGCGGCTGACGTAGGATTGGACCGTCTCGGGCTGGTGGAGTCCCCGATCACCGGCGCGCAAGGCAACAAGGAATTCCTGATGCTGCTCGAGGCCCGCGCGTGAGAATCGGCATCGTCACCAAACCGCAGCTGGCGGAAGCCGCCGACACCCTGGCGGCCATCGAAGCGTGGATGCGGGAGCGGCACGTCGACGCGGTGTGGTCGCCCGAGTCCGTGGATCTGCTGCCACCCTCGAGTACCCGCCAGGTGATGGAGCGCGACCTGATGCCCGGGGAGGTCGACCTGGTGCTGGTGCTCGGCGGCGATGGCACGCTGCTGGCCATGGCCGATCGCATCGCCGCGGCGGAACGCGACATCCCGATCCTCGGCGTCAACTTCGGCTCGCTGGGCTTCCTCACCGAGATCACCCGGCCGGAGCTCTTCGACTCGCTCCAGGCGGTGGTGGCCGGGCTGTCCACGAACGACGAGCGCATGATGCTCCGCGCCGTGGTCGCCGGCGACGGCGTTGCGAGCTCGGCGGCGCCCGCGCCACAAATCGACGCGCGCGGGTTCATCGCGCTGAACGACGTCGTCTTCACGCGTCGCGCCCTGTCGCGGATGGTGGAGGTCTCGGTGTGGGTCGGCGATCAGTTCGTGACCACGGTCAAGGCGGACGGCCTGATCATCGCCAGCCCGACCGGCTCGACCGCCTACAACCTTTCGGCGGGCGGCCCCATCGTGCACCCGGCGCTCGCCGCGCTCATCATCACACCCATCGCACCGCACACCTTGAGCAACCGTCCCATCGTCATTCCCGCCGAACGTGAAGTGCGTGTCGTGCCGGCTGGCACGAACGCCGGCGACGACATCTACGTCACCTTCGACGGGCAGTCCGGATTTCCGCTCAGCCCAGACCAGGCGGTGACCATCTCGCGCGCGCCTCGCCCGCTGCGACTGGTGCGGGCGTCCGCGCGCAGCTACTTCGAGGTATTGCGGCGGAAGCTGAAATGGAACGAGCGGTAGCGCTGGGCGCCTACCCCCTCAGCTCACTTGCGTGGAGGGTCCATCGGCTCGCTAGTTCGACCGGACGGGCGCAAACGATGGGGAGTCCGGGCTGACGGAATGCTCAACTCATGTGAACTGTGGGGTTAGTCCTCGGTGGCGGCTTGCGCAAAGGGCCCGGTGGGCGGCTCGTATCGCGCGCGGATGGCCTGAGCGATGGCACCCACCGCGTCTTCCGGACACTCGCGGTCCGCTTCAATCGCCCTCAGCCTTGCCGCCAGCGGTCCGTCGCGGAAGATGTGTTCGATCCAGCGGGAGAAGTCGTGGCGACGCAGATGGCCCCTGATCGCGTCCGGGTCCTGCAGATCGAGCAGTGACACGAACTCCTTGAGACTGCGGGCGCGCGGGCGCAGGCGGCCGCCTTCGCCGAACACGAACGCCTGCGAATCGTCGATCGGCATGTCGAGGTACTTCGAGCGGTGCCGGACGTGTTCGGTGAGCCGTGGCCCCACCGTGAACCGGCGGACGTGCCCGTGCGCTTCGTCAGCTCCCGGCAGCAGGGCGGCTTCGTCGGGCGCGAGCCCCGCCAGCAGGGCGACCGGCACGGTGCTTCCGGTGGCCGACTGACACATGCGCACCAGTGCGTCGGCCTCGTGCGGATCCGACTCGCGGCACGTCAGCGCCACCGAATCGCCCACCCGCCGGACCGCGGGCGACAGCGTCGAGAGGCGGTAGGTGACGATGATGTAGCCGGCGAGTTCCGGGTCGATGAGCGGCGCCCCCTCGTCCTCCCACAGAAAGTAATGCGCCTCGTCGAGCAGGATCTTGTGTGGCAGCCCGGTGCGCCGGCGCAGCGCGTTCAGGATCGGCAGCACCCCGCGCACGTAGTGCACCTTCTCGCGATACGACACCTTGCTGAGGTCGATGACCACGCTCACGTCCGGATACTGCAGCGTGCGCGTCAGCTCGCGGGTGGTGGGCAGGGCGTCGTCTCCGCCCAGCACCACCACGCCAGGCAGCGAACGCAGCGCCACGTAATCGCCCTCCGGGTCGAGCACGCACACGCAGTACCCCTGCAGGATCAGCTGCTCGCACAACAGCCCCCCGAGCGATGACTTGCCGGACCCTGGTTCGCCGCCCACGAGAATCGTGCGGCCGCGCAGCGCCAGCCTGAGGGGATTCCCCGAGCGCTCGTGGCCGAGCAGCATCGAGCGCCGCCCCATCTGCGCGGGCGAGAGCCGGGGCTGGCGCACCGCCGCCCGCAGGTACGTCGCCACCGCGTCGGGCCCCGTGCCTTCGATGACCTCGTCGGCCACGGCCTGCAGCGCCGGGCTCCCCCATCGCACGGCCACCCCGACTTCACACGCGTCGAGCATGTCGTGATCGTTCTCCGCGTCTCCAATCGCGATCGTGTTGTGCAGCGACACGCGCATGGCACGCGCGGCCTCACGGAGCCCGGTGGACTTGGCGATGGCGGGCGGCAGCACCATCAGGCGGCCGCGATTGAAGGCGAGGACGTGCGGCAGGTGCAGGCTGCGAACCACGTCGAGAACGGCCGGCGCCTCCTTGCCGTCGAGTTCGACGACGCACGATCCGACCGCGAACGGCAGGCCACGGCGGCGCAACTCGGTCACCAGCACCTCGGGCGGGCGATGGCCAAGGACGGAACGCCGCTGACGTGCGGGGAACTCGAGCACGGCGCCGTTCTCGCCGACGATCGCGTCGAAGCACCGCAGGTCGCCGGCACAGGCGTGCAGGTCGTCGAGACGGCGGCCGGTGACCAGGAAGACCGTGATCCCCTGCAGCCGAGCCTCGGCGATGGCGTCCGCGACGCTCGCCGGCAGCCGGCCGTCAGTGGAGATCGTGCCGTCGAAGTCGAGGGCAAACGCCGACAGCTTCACGAGGCGCTCCTCTGGTCATCCCTGAGGGAGAGGCGTCAGCGCGTCGGGCTGCACGAAGTCGCGCTCTTCGGATCGGACCGTCAGCACCGGACACGGCCCCCATCGCACGACCCGCTCGGCCACGCTGCCCATCAGCAGGTGCTGCAGGATGCCGCGGCCGTGGGTGCCCATGACGATGAGGTCGATGTCCTCGCTCTGCGCGTACTCGACGATGTCCTTGGCGGCCGAGCCGGCGGTGCGGACCACCGTGATGACGGCGATCGACGCGCGGTCGTCGGCGGTGATGGCCTCGTCCATGTGCCGCCGCGCGACGCTGTCGAGCCCCTTTTCCACCTGCTCGACCGCCGCCACGGGAACCTCGGCGCCTCCCGGGATCATCACACTCTCGACGGTGTGCAGCACATGCAGCCTGGCGCCGAACTGACGCGCGAAGTGCCGCCCGTAGTCGAGCGCGCGCGCCGACGGCGGCCCGAAATCCGTGGGCACGAGGATGTTCTTGAGAACGATCATGATCACCTCCTGAGGGTCGAGAGGTTCCCCGACGCCAGCCGGGGCAAGGGAAGTGCCAGCCCCGGCGCCGCGAAACGCGGACAAATCACTGCCCGCGACGGCGCCCGGTTGACGGCAATCCGGCGAGCCCGGGCACGCGGTGCCGGGAATGCCGCACTCCTCCGGTCCGTCTACCAGGCTTTGCCAGAGCCGCTCTGCTTGCGGTGCGGTACTGTGGTCCGCAGCGTCGGCCGCGCCGCCCGTTTCGGCTGCCGGCCGGCGCCCTGGCCCACGAGGCGCAACAGGTCGCTCACCGTCACGATGCCCGCGATCTGGCCTCGTGTGGTCACGACCAGCGATCCGATCGAGCGCCCGGCCATCAGGTTGGCGGCCTTCGCAACCGTCGTATTCGGGCCTACCGTCACGACGTCCGGCTGCATCAACTCTTCGACGGCTTGCCCGCCACGGCGGCCGCGTGTGGCGGCATCGGGAATGTCACCGGACGAGATCACGCCTTCGAGATCGCCGTCCCTCAACACCACGAGGTGGTGAATGCCTTTCGAGCGCATCATCTGTCGCGCTGCGGCGGCGCTGGCCGTCGGCTCGATCGCCGCGACCCGATCACTCATGATTTCGAAGACCTTCATGACTGCCTCCCCAGACGCGTCGTCTGCGTCTCAGCGAACAGCCGTGCAAGCCCTCTGCCACGGACGACGCGCGCCGGAGGGACAGGGGCGATCGAGCGACGCCGCTAGCGATTCCGTCGTTCGCGGAAGTATCGCACCTGCCACTCCTGGACATTGCGATTGTGCTGCGCCAGCGTATCGGCGAACACGTGCGAGCCGTCGTTCCGGCTGACGAAGTAGAGATGCTTCACCGGCGCAGGGCGCAGCACGGCTTCGATGGAAGCCAGGCCGGGGGCCGCAATCGGGCCCGGGGGCAGCCCCGAGTAGCGGTAGGTGTTGTACGGCGAGTCGAACTGCAGGTCGTCTCGCGAGAGATTGCCGTCGTAGCGCCCGGCCTGCTGCAGAGCGTAGATCACCGTCGGGTCGGCCTGCATGCCCATGCCGATCGTCAGGCGATTGCGGTAGACGGCCGCCACCAGCGGCCGCTCCTCGCGGCGTGCGGTTTCCTTCTCCACCAGCGACGCCAGCGTCACCACCTGCCGCAGGGTGAGCCCGGCCGCATCGGCCTCGGCCTTCATCGCATCGGTGTACAACCGCCTGAACAGCCCCACCATCTGCGAGACCAGTTCGTCCGCGCTCGTGCCTCTCGCCAGCGCGTAGGTTTCCGGGAACAGATAGCCTTCGAGCGTCCGGGCGGCCGGGTCCAGGTCCGTGATGAGCGCCGCGTTCCTGGCCGCGCGCTCGAAGTCGGCCGCGGCCCCGAAGCCGCGCTCTTCGAACACGAGGGCCATCTCGGGGATGGTCAAGCCTTCCCGGAACGTGACGAGGCGCTTGTACACGTCACCGCGCGCCAGCCGCTCGATCACGTCGAGCGGCGTGATGGGACGATCGAAGCGATACTCGCCGGCCTTCAGGTCACGCGCGCGCCCGGACCACCAGAGCGCGACGCGGAAGGTCATCGGATCCCGGACCACGCCGGCCTCCGCCAATCGCGTGCCGATCGCGACGGCACCGGTTCCCGTGGGGATGTCGACGAACTGCTCGGACACCTCGAAGCCGCGATACGACTCGTGCACCCGCGCGTAGACCATCCACGCGCCCGCACCCGCCACCACGAGCAGGAGCACCACGAGCCAGAGCAGGCGTTTGAGGGTTCGTTTCATCGGGGCACGTAGTCCAGATAGTCCTGCAGGATGATGGCCGCGGCCACTGCGTCGATCTTCTTCTTGCGCGCCCGCCAGTCGCGTTCGCCACCGGCGGCGAGCCGCTGGTCGGCCTCATGACTCGAGAGCCGTTCGTCCTGCAGGAGCACCCGCAGGCCGGCGCGCGCTTCGAGGGCGCGGGCGAAGGCCTCGGCTGCCGCGGTCTGGTGCGTTGGTGACCCATCGAGCCGCCGCGGCCACCCGACCACCACGGCCCCCAACCCATCATCGTCCTGCTTCAGTTGCTCGACGATGTCGCTGACCAGGCCCAGGGTCTGCGCTTCGGAGGGCGGCCGCTCGACCAGGCGCCACGGCGAGGCCAGGGTCCCGGTGGCGTCACTGAGCGCCAGGCCAATGCGGCGCGCCCCGTAGTCGATCCCCAGCACCCTCACACCGTCAGTATAAGATGCGCCACGTGCGACGCCTGTGCCTGGCCGCCCTCGCGCTCGCAGCGCTCGCGTGCGGATCGCCGCCCTCCGCGACCGACCGCAAGCTGATCGTGCTGGCCGTGGAGGGTCTCGACCCGGAGCTCACGGAGCGGCTGATTCAGGCGGGTCGCGTGCCGCATCTGGCCGAGCTGGCCCGCGGGCGCGGCGTCGTGCGCGTGATGCCGACGCCGGGAGCCGACGCCTCGTCGGCCTGGGCATCGTTTGCCACGGGCACCAATCCAGGCAAGCACGGCATCTTCGATCTCGTGATGCCCGACCCGGTCACGGGGCGCCCGTCCGCGAAGCCGCTCGCGCACAAGGCGTCCGCCAGATGGCCGGGCGGGTGGTGGTCGGAAGGCGCGGCGTACCGGACCGTCCGCGTGGGCGACCCGTTCTGGACGCGGCTGGGCCGCGCCGACATCCGGACCGCCGTGCTGTTCGTGCCGGGCACCTTCCCTCCCGAGCCGATCCCGCTCGGCACTTCGATCGCAGGGACGCCGCTGCCCGACTGGGCGGGCGGGCCCGGCTCCGGCTACACGTGGCTCGCGTCGGATGCGGCGCCCGGGCAGGTTGGTCCCACGCGCTACGGTGGCCGGGTCGAACGGCTCGCGTTCTCGCGTAACGTCGCCTACGCCACGCTGGTCGGCATTCGAGAACCCGAACGCGTCGATCTGCCGCTGACCGTCACCTGGAATCCTGAAGCCCGCAGCGCCAACATCGAGGTGGGCGGCGCATCGGTCCATCTCGCCGAAGGCCAGCAGAGTCGCTGGCTCGAAGTGGGTGTGCGCCTGAACCCAATCACGAGCGTGCGTGGGCTGGTTCGCCTGCATCTGGTCAAGGCCGGCAACGACGTCCAGCTCTATGTCTCACCGATTCAGTGGCACCCCGACCAGCCGCCCTCCGCGATGTCGTACCCGCCAGGGGCCGCATCCACGCTGTTCGACCGTCTGGGCGAGTACCGCACCCTGGCCTGGCCCGAGGCGTCCTGGGCCCTTGCGGATGGTTATCTGTCGGACGAGCAGTTCCTCGCCGCGCAGGACGAGACGTTCACCGATCGGGCCGCGGCGCTGATGAACCGGGTGGAATCCGGTGACTGGGATCTGATCGTCGCCGGCCTCGAGTGTCTCGATACCACCACCCGGTTGATGTGGCGGACGATCGACCCCGGTCACGCCGCGTACGATCCCGCGGTCGCGGCGCGGTTCGGCGGCGCCATCGAGCAGCACTACGTGAAGCTGGATGAACTGGTCGGACAGCTGCGCGCGCGCCTTCCTGCGGACGCGGACCTCGTGCTGGTGTCCGCGTACGGCGCGTACACGGCGCGGCACCTCGTGGATCTGAATCGCTGGCTGACCGACGCGGGGCTGCTGCAGTGGACGGCTCCGCCCGCGGCCGTGACGCTGGCGTCACTCGCCGACAGCAGCCTCTGGCAGGACTCGGTCGACTGGGCACGCACCTCGGCGCGCGCCATGGGCGCCGGCCGTATCTACCTCAATGTGCGTGGCCGCGATCCTCGAGGCGTGGTAGAGCCGGGGGCGCCGTACGATGCCCTGGTCGCGCGCCTCCGTGAGCGCCTAGAAACACTCACCGACCCGATCTCCGGCCGTCGCGTCGTGGCCCGCGTGCGCACCGCAGCCGAGGCATATTCGGGGCCCCTCACCCAGGATGCCCCCGACCTGGTGGTGACGTTCTCCCCGGGGTACCGGGCATCGTTCGATAGCATGCTGGGCGGCATGGCCGCCGCGGCGATCGCGCCCAATACCGAACGCTGGAGCGCCGAACACGCGTCGGTGGATGAAGCCGCGGTGCCCGGGGTCTGGCTCTCAACCATACCGCTCTCCGGCGACACCATCTCCGTGATGGACGTCAGCGCCACCGTCCTCCAGTACTTCGGGCGGCCCGTGCCTCCGGACGCGGACGGGGGGTCGCGGTTGCGCGGGCCCGCCGAACGCTAGCCGCGCGTGAGTGCCAGCAGCATCTCGCGCAGGTAGAACGCGATCACCGCGCCGCCGCCCACCAGCGCGATCATCCGGATCACGGCGACGCGGGTGCCGATCGCGCGCTGCGTGATGGTTTGCACCGGCTGCCAGGCCAGGAAGAACACCAGGTATGACGCCGCCATGCCCATCGGGATACCGAGCCGCGGGATGAGGATGACGGGGAGCAGCGCCAGGATGAACACGCCACCCACCCAGGTGCCGAGCGTGAGCCACAGCAACTCCGCCCGAGAGATGGTGAGAGGGGCAGGGTCTGGTGACGCCGGCATGATCCGATCTTACAATTGCGGCACGATGCGCCGGTGGGTCCTGGTGTGCGGAACTGCGATGTGGCTGGCGGCAGCCGACGCGACCTCGCTCGCCCAGTCCGCGACGACGGATGAAGCAAGGGCGATGGCGGCGCGAGCCGCCGAACGCATCCGCTCCCTGCAGCGCGAGGCCGACGACCTCGCCGCCGCGGCCCGCACTGTGTTCAACGATCTCCGCAAGCTCGAACTGGAACGCGCCATCGCGCAGCAGCGAGTCACCGAGGCCGAGGCCGCCCTCGCGACCGTGACCGCCGAGCGTGACACGGCGGCCGCGCGGGTCGAGCGCCTGGAGGCGGAGCGCGTGGCGAACACCCCGGGGGTGGCCGAACGACTGGTGTCCATCTACAAGCGAGGCCGCGGCGGGTACGCACAACTCCTGCTCTCGAGCGACGACCCGCGGGCCTTCGGCCGCCTCACTCGTGGCGTGGCGGCCATTGCCACCCTCGATCGGGTCCGCGTGGAGGCGCATCGGCGCACGCTCGCGGCCGAGCGCGCGGCGCTCGCCGACCTCGAGAGCCGGCGCACGCAGGTGGCGCTGTCGCAGAAGGCCGCAGCCAGGGCCCACCTGGATCTGGAGAAGACGGTGCAGGCGCGAAATACCGCCATCGATGCCATCGACGCGCGGCGCGACCTGGCCGCGAAATACGTGGTCGAGCTGCAGCAGGCTCAGGCAGCTCTGCAGCGCACGGTCGGGGATTTCGACGCCTCGGTGCCCGAACTGCCGTTCAAGCCGTTCCGCGGCACTCTTGACTGGCCGGCCAAGGGCCGTCTCGTCTCGCGGTTCGGCCCCAGCCGGGAAGGCCGCTTCGGCACCGCGATCGTCCGAAATGGTATTGAGATCGCTGCGGCCGAGGGGACGCCGGCTCGTGCGGTCCATGGCGGCGTCGTGGCGTTCTCGGCGCCGTTTGCCGGGTACGGCAATCTCGTGATTGTGGACCACGGCGGCGGCGCCTTCACGATGTATGGCCATCTGGGCGAGGCCTCGGTGTCGCAGGGCCAGCGCGTGGCGCGCAACGGCGTCATCGGCACGGTTGGGCTGCGCCCGGTGGGTGCCGCGGCGCTCTATTTCGAGGTCCGCGTCGACGGCCGCCCCGTCGATCCCCTACAATGGCTCAGGAGTTCACCATGAACCGTCGCGGCCGCTCGATCGTGCTCGCCATCTCCATTCCCATCGTCGTCTTCGCGGCGGTGGGGGGCTTCATGAGCCGGGCCATGGCTGCGCGGGAAGACAACAGCTACCAGCACCTCAGGATCTTCGAGGACGTCGTCACGCTCATCACCAACAACTACGTCGAAGACGTGGACGTCAACAAGGTGATGCACGGCGCGATGCACGGCCTGGCCGACGGCCTGGATCCGGACACCGCCTATCTCGACGCCACCCAGGTCGCTCAGTTCGAAAAGAACGAAAGCGGCGAATCGGGCCAGACCGGCATCGAGCTCACACGTCAGTACTATCTGCGGGTCATCGCTGCCCGCGACGGGTCACCAGCCGCGCGCGCCGGTCTCCTGCCGGGTGACTACATCCGGGCGATCGACGGTCAGTCCACCCGCGACACGTCGGTGTTCGAAGGCTCGCGCCAGCTCCGGGGCAAACCCGGAACCAAGGTGCGCATCACCGTGCTCCGCGGCAATGCCGCCGATCCGCACGATCTGGAGCTGACGCGTGAAGAACTGCCGGCGCTGGCCGTCAAGGGCCGAATCGCCGCGCCCGGGGCGGGATACCTCCGGGTCGCCGAGTTCGGCCGCGCCACCGCCGACCAGATCAGGGCCGAAGCCGCGACCCTGCAGCAAGCCGGCGCCACCCGCCTGCTGATCGATGTGCGCGGCAACGCGTTCGGCGATGTCGAACAGGGTCTCGCCGCGGCGCGCCTGTTCGTGTCCTCCGGCACGCTCGCCTACCGGCAGGACCGGGGCAAGGAGAAGGAAGCCGTCGGCGCCGCGAAGGGCGACGGAGCCATCATCCTGCCCGTGCTGGTGCTCACCGACAACGGCACGGCCGGCGCCGCCGAGCTGTTCGCGGGCGCGCTGCAGGGCAACCAGCGCGCGCGGATCGTGGGCGAACGTACCCGCGGACGCGCCGCCCGCCAGAAGCTCGTGAAGCTGCCCGATGGCAGCGGCCTCCTGCTCACGCACATGCTCTACCTCGCGCCCGGTGGCGGGGCGATTCACGAGAAGGGGCTCGTGCCCGACATGGCCGTCGAACAGCCGACGGTGGAGTTCGGCCAGACGCCGCCTACCAGCGACCCGATTCTCGAGAAGGCCATCGAAGGCATGCCCGAGAAGAAGGCGGCGTAGATTCGTCTGCTATACTTGGGGTTCGTTCCGTCGCACGATGACGCTATAGGCGCGTAGCTCAGTTGGTTAGAGCGCCTGCTTGACACGCAGGAGGTCGGCAGTTCGAGTCTGCCCGTGCCTACCAATTCGACTCGGGCGCGAAGCGAGCCGGTCGAATTGCCCTGAGCGAGCGGTTTTCCCCGGAGCCGAAGGCATCGCGCCCTCGCTCATGGCAGGCCAGCCCCAGCAACCCTGATGCCTCAGATAACAGTCACGCTTCCAGACGGCTCCCAGCGACAGGTGGAGCCGGGCACGCCCGTTGCCGCCATCGCCGCCGGCATCTCCCCCAGGCTCGCCGACGCGGCGCTCGCCGCATGGGTCGACGATCGGATGGTCGACCTCACGTTCCCGCTCACCGCGGACGCACGCGTGCGGATCGTCACCAACAAGAGTCCCGAGGCACTCGAGCTGTACCGGCACTCCACCGCCCATCTGCTGGCCGCGGCGGTGACGGCGCTGTTCCCGAAGACGCAGTGCGGCATCGGTCCGCCCACCGACGAGGGGTTCTTCTACGACTTCGTCGTCGAGCGCCCGTTCGTGCCGGAGGATCTGGCCGCCATCGAGCAGAAGATGAAGGAGCTCGCGGCGAGCGACGTCATCTTCGAGCGGCAGATCTGGCCGCGCGACGAGGCCCTCGCCTTCTTCAAGGAGCGCGGCGAGCCGCTGAAGGTGCAGCTCATCGAAGAGAAGACGGCCGGTCAGTCACACGTCTCCTGCTACACCATCAAGGACCGTGAGACCTTCGTCGACTTCTGCGTCGGCCCGCACGTGCCGCGCACCGGCAAGCTCAAGGCGTTCAAGCTGACGACCACCTCCAACGCTTACTGGAAGGGCGACGCGAAGAACCAGCCGATGCAGCGCGTGTACGGCACGGCCTTCTTCTCGCAGAAGGAGCTCGACGAGCACGTCACGCGCCTCGAGGAAGCGAAGAAGCGCGACCACCGCAAGGTGGGCCGGGAGCTCGGGCTCTTCACCTTCCATCCGTTCGCGCCGGGCGCGGGCTTCTGGCTGGGCAAGGGCACCACGCTGTACAACACGCTGGCCGACTACATGCGAGGACGCCTCTTCCCCGCCGGCTACGACGAGGTGAAGACGCCGATCGTCTACAACAAGGCGCTGTGGGAACAGTCCGGGCACTGGTCGCACTACCGCGAGAACATGTTCCTCGTGAAGTCGGCCGACGGCGAGGAGATGGGCCTCAAGGCGATGAACTGTCCAGGGCACTTCCTGCCCTTCTCGAGCCAGAAGCACAGCTACCGGGACATGCCCATCCGCTACCACGAGCAGACGCCGCTGCATCGGAACGAGGCCTCCGGCGTGCTGGGCGGCCTCACCCGCGTCCGCCAGTTCTCGCAGGACGACGCGCACTGCTTCGTGATGGAATCGCAGATCGCCAGCGAGGTCGAGGCGCTGCTGCGCTTGATCCAGGGCATCTACGGGGACTTCGGCCTGAGCTACACCGCGAAGCTGTCGACGAGGCCGGAGAAATTCATGGGCGAGCTGGCCAAGTGGGACCACGCCGAGGCCCAGTTGAAACAGGCTCTCGAGAAGGCCGGCCAGGCCTACACCATCAACGCGGGCGACGGGGCGTTCTACGGGCCGAAGATCGACTTCGACATCACCGACGCGATCGGCCGAAAGTGGCAGTGCGGCACGATTCAACTCGACTACGCGCAGCCTGAGAATTTCGACCTCACGTATGTCGGGGCGGACAACGCCGAACATCGCCCGGTGGTCATCCATCGCGCCATCTTCGGCAGTTTCGAGCGGTTCATTGCCATCCTGATCGAGCACTTCGCCGGCGCCTTCCCCTTGTGGCTGGCGCCCGTTCA
>Ga0105103_10000630_pt1 | contig 19950 bp, 21 predicted proteins | sample PPLLaktember2015_2_FD_79107 | JGI IMG/M metagenome (GOLD analysis project Ga0105103, IMG submission 79107) | Freshwater sediment microbial communities from Prairie Pothole Lake near Jamestown, North Dakota, USA - PPLs Lake P7 Core (6) Depth... | ecosystem: Environmental > Aquatic > Freshwater >...
CTCGCCGCTGCAGGCAAAAAACATCGTGCTGGCCGGGACTTCGGTGGTGTCGGGTCAGGCGCGCGCGGTGATCTACGCCACCGGCATGCGCACCGAGTTCGGCCGGATCGCGCAGCTCACGCAATCGGCTGGCAAGCAAGCCTCACCGCTGCAGCGCGAGATCGCGCGCCTTTCGCACATTGTCGCGGCGCTCGCCACGGGCATGGGTGTGGCGCTGTTCTTCGTCGCTCAGGCGATGGGCTTGCCGACCTGGGCGAACCTGCTGTTTGCCATCGGCATCATCGTCGCCAACGTGCCGGAAGGCCTGCTGCCCACAGTCACGCTGTCGCTGGCCATGGCGACGCAGCGCATGGCCAAGCGCAATGCCCTGGTGCGGCACCTGCCAGCGGTCGAGGCGCTGGGGTCGACGACAACGATCTGCTGCGACAAGACCGGCACGCTGACGCAGAACCGCATGTCGGTGCGGCGCTTGTGGCTGGGCGGCGGGTTTCTCGACTTTGGCGAACTTGCAGCGCAACCGTGCCTGACCAAGGACAACAGCCAGCTGTTCGTCAATGCTGCGCTGTGTCACAGCCTGCGAGAGATCGACGAGCATGGTCAGCGCAAACTGCTCGGAGACCCGATGGAAATGGCGCTGGCCAGCATGGGGCGGCAGGTGGCGGGTGAGCTGGCTGACCACCAGCGGCTCGACGAGATTCCGTTCGATACCGACCGCAAGCGCATGTCGGTGCTGTGCGCGACGCCTCAGGGCCGCATGCTCTATTGCAAGGGCGCGCCGGAAACGGTGTTGGCCGCCTGCGACTTTGTCCGGTTCGATGCCGGCATCGCGCCGCTCGATGCGGTGGCGAAGACGCGCCTGTTTGCGGCGCAGCAGCAGATGACCGAGGCCGGTCTGCGCGTGCTGGCCTTTGCCGACGGCGCGGTCGAAGACGGCATGCCGAGCGAAGAGCGCGGACTGATCTTGAGCGGGCTCGTTGGGCTGGAGGACCCGCCACGCGAAGAAGTGCCGGACGCCGTCGCGCGTTGCATCGCGGCCGGTATCCGCGTCATCATGATCACCGGCGATCACGCGCAAACGGGGCTGGCGATAGCCCGCCACATCGGCCTGGTCACATCCGAACGGCCGGTCGTCATCACCGGTGACCAATTGCGGTCGATCTCGGCGGCGCAACTGCAGCTCGCCCTCGATGCGAAGGAGATTCTGTTCGCCCGCGTGGCCGCCGAGCAGAAGATGGTGATCGTGCAGGCCTTGAAGGCGAAGGGCGAAATCGTCGCCGTCACCGGTGACGGCGTGAACGACGCACCGGCCCTGAAGGCCGCCGACATCGGCATCGCCATGGGTATCGCCGGCACCGACGTCGCGAAAGAGGCGGCGGACCTGATCCTGCTCGACGACAACTTCGCCAGCATCGTCGCGGCCATCGAGGAGGGACGCGGGGTCTTCGAGAACATCCGCAAGTTCCTCACCTACATCCTCAGCTCGAACATCCCGGAACTTGTGCCGTACCTGGCTTTCGTCTTGTTCCGGATTCCGCTGCCGCTGACGATCATCCAGATCCTGGCGGTCGATCTGGGAACCGACATGCTGCCGGCCTTGGCGCTGGGCGCAGAGAAGCCCGATCCCGGCGTGATGCACCGGCCGCCGAGGGCGCGTACAGAGCGGCTGCTGTCGTGGGGCCTGATGGCGCGCGCCTACCTGTTTCTTGGCATGCTTCAGGCCGCGGCGGCCATGGCCGTGTTCTTCTTCGTGCTCGACGCAGCCGGCTGGCAGTACGGGACCGACCTCGACCGCAACGATCCGCTGTATCTGCAGGCCACATCCGCCTGCCTCGCGACGATCGTGGTGATGCAGATGATGAATGTCTTCCTTTGTCGTCACCCGCTGAAGTCATCGCTGTCGTTCGGGTTGCTCAGCAACCCCTACATCCTGATGGGTCTGGCAGCAGAGCTGGCGTTGATCCTGTTCATCATCTACACGCCGGCCGGCAACTGGCTGTTCGGCACAGCCCCGGTCGGCGTCGAAGTGTGGCTGCTGGCGCTTGCCGGTGCGGCGTTGATGTGGGTACTGGAGGAGGCGCGCAAGGCGTGGCAGCGAAGGGTGTTGTGGCGGGGGCCATCAGCGCCTAGCTGCAACACGGTCGCGATTTGACTCAAGCCGCCGCATAGACACCGCGCGAAAGCGGCCGCGGTCCGCGGTCTTGCAAGACGGACTTGGAGATCGCTCGAACGACGGCTTTCCGCGCTCGAGATCGTCGTGGTGGGTGTCAACTCAGGGTCGAACCTTGACAGGCGCTTCTTCAGACTCGCCGCTGGAAACCTGTCGAGGTTGATTGCCTAGACCAACCTGCTCCGTCTGGGGCGTACTGCCATGACCGCCACTGCCAAGAGTAAGTCCATCGTCGTTTCCATCGAAGCCCTCATGGGCCAGCAAGGCGAGGTGTTCAAGCGGCTGCAGAAGGAGTCGCGGCAGGAAGTGCTCGAAGGCTTGTTGGCGCCGGTGTAGATCCGCTTTTATTCGCTGGCGAGGTGGCGTTCTCTTGATGGCCGACGTGGTGAGATGAAGTGCAGATGGCCCCGTGAGGGGCCATCTGCTTGTTGAAGGGGGTCGCGCGTGAAGACAGGTCAGAACGGTTCGTCGGGATCGAACTGTGGCGGTTGCCCTATTTGCATGGGCGCAACAAGGTCGGATCGACGTTCGCACTGCCGTAACGCCGATGGGGACCTCGTCGTCAAACGGGGTTTCGTTCGCTTGGTTCTACGACTCGACTGATCGCTCTGTCTATGTCTGCCGCACTGCGCAGTCAGGCGGGGATCCCATCGACTGCAAGGCCAAGGCGCAGTTACCCTAGCGGGTCGCGGTGTGCAAAAGGTCGCCGCGCCGATGATCGCAGCGTTGCTGCTGAAGCGCTGGACGGAGCAATGGTCCGACCGGAGAAGTTGCCACGACCGGGGCCACTGGATCCCAGGCGAAAGAGAGTCCAGTTGACCCTATGGCCCGTTCAAAGGAATGCCGTTGCGGCGGACTCAGTCGTCGAACTCCGCCACGGCCCGCTCGGCATCGCGGTATCGCCCGTCCAGTTCGATTGGTAGCGCTGGCGCGGTCGGGACAAACTGCTGGTCAACGCGTGCCTGCATCTCCTCCCTCGTGCCCTTGGCGGTGGTGAAGCGCCACCCTTGCGGCGGGTCCTCTTGCGCTGGCCACACGGTGCACAGCTTCCCTGCGTTGATGATGATTCCGAATGTCGCGCGCTTGTTGATTCGCATGGAGGGCGAGAATACGGGTCGGCTGCCGGAATATGTAGGTACAAGTTGGCAAGGCCCTCTTCTGAGCAACAGGCCTCGCAGCGCAGCGTGGACTCACCGCGTCGACCTCCTCGCAGTGCGCCGGTGTGCCTCGGCCACACGTCGGTCTTTGACTTGAGAAACCTGACCAGGGAACGTATGCTGGCATCGATGCAGAGTGCAAGCCATCGGAAGATCAACTACCGAACACGTGCGGTACTGCTGGTGATCGCCGTGCTGGCATTGCCCCATCAGCTTGCGGCGCAAGGCCATCCGGCACCCTACCTCCTATACCAGCATCCGAGTGCTTGCCTGACATACGGAGGCTGTGCCGGACTGTGGTGGGACGATCGCCGGCAGCCCAGGCGCCCGATCGCGCCGGAGCCTTCAAGTCAGGCCGAGTCGGACATCTGGGGCTCCACAGGCAGTCCCTGGGGCTATGTGCGCCGCCTGCCGCCGCCGACCCCTGAAGGCAATATCCAACCCCGCTACCGCGACGCCAGTACCATCCGGCCAGAGTTCAGCGAACGCATGGGACCGAAGACGCCCTGACCGGCACTGCATGTTCGCCCGGAGCTGCGAATCGCCGCTGGGTAAATGCCCTTCGTCGATGCCACAGCAAGCGTCCGGAGTCGAAATTCAATGACAGCGCTGCATCGCTCCCATACCAACCACGAGTCCGGTGACGAACATGGTCGGCGGTCGTGAGGTCTTCTACCTGCTCGTAAATCACCCGACCCCGATCGCTATTCCTATCGTGATCTTTGCCACGCTCGCGCTGTGGAGCCGCTCCAGCACTGCTTGGCTGGCACCAGCCCCTTGGACCCAGCATCCTGTCTATGAGCTGGGGATGAAGACGGAGGAGTTCTGCAGCGGCACCGCCTGCCTGAAACGGTCGCCCTTCTACGAGATCTACCCGCTGTTGGCCATTCTGTCGCTGGTAGTGGCCTTGCTGCAGTGCATCTGCACCTTCCCGACAAGCCGCTGCGCGCGCTTGTGCACTGACGACCATGACACAAGGAGAAGCTCCTAGCATCTTGGCAAGATGCCGGCTTCTTCTACCGAAATTGGTAGGCGCGATTGGACTCGAACCTCCGATGAAGGGAAATGATGGGGTCTACAAGTGCAGAGAGTCAAGCCAGGCTCCCCCTCCAGACCCCCTACTTCCCCGAATTCGTCCCAAGAATTCGTCCCAGCGAACCCGGCTCGGGAAGACTGACCATCTGTCCATCGGCCGCTGCAGGGGCCCAGGGGCCGCACTCAAGTGGCACGCCCTCGCCCACCTTCAGGTTCGGTGGCGAGACCGGTGGAGATGCACGGCGCACCGACGTCTGCGCTGGACTCTGGCGCATTGACCAACTGGGAATGCCAAGTCGACAAAGAAGCGCGCACGCAGCCGCGTCGAAGCAACGCGGCCCGCGTTGCCCGATACCAACTCGTTCCAGTACTTTGCAAAGGTGGCGGACGCAGGGCGAGCCCGGTGTCCTCCAAGCGATCGGTCAAGTTACCAAACCGGCCCGCTGCCACTCACGCCAGCGAGTTGGACGGCAGCAATGTGGCCCATTGCCATCATCCGACCCCGCTATTTGCACGATAGCATCGCCAGCGAAAATCAGCCGGTCACCTCAGGGCGGTTCGGAGCCCCAGTGCCACAAGAATCGGGTGCCGGCCAGCGGTCGTTCGTATGGGCCGGCAATCGACCCAAACCCGCCCGTCGGTCTTCCCCAAACCTGCCCGATGCTCAGCCTCGGCTTTACGCGTTTCGCATCTACGAAGCAGCCGTTCGTGACCTCCAGTAGCCGGGCCAGGAGCAGTCGCTTCGCCAAGGAAGAAGTGGTCATTCAAGGCCTGAACCAAGCCGGGCCGCAAGGCCGCTTCGGCATGAACAACTACTGGCAGGTGCTGGCAGACTGCTTGAGATTTAGGTCAAATCAGGCCGGACGCTTCCAGATCGGTGGGACGATCTTGCCGCGCCGTATCGCCATGACCAGCATCACGATGCCCGTCGTGGTGCACAGGACCAGTGAAATCACCGACGATTCAACACCGAAGTTGCCCCCGGTCAGCCAGTCAGGGCCTTTCATGGTGGATCGGATCAGGCCCTGCTCGGCCTCGTTGCCGGAGACGATGCCTGAAAAGATGGCTGACTGCGTGTAGTTCCACGCCATGTGAAAGCCGATGCACAACCACAGCCGGCGCGTCAGCATGAGCGCCGCCGCCAGCAGAACGCCGGCCTCGACGGCGATGAACAGTGCGCCCTCGATCGTGGCTTGCGGATTGATCAGGTGGGTCAGGCCAAACACAAGTGAAGACACCACCAGCGCAACCCAGCTACCGAACCACTTTTCGACCGAGAGAAACAGCACGCCGCGGAACAACAGCTCTTCGAAAACGCTGGAACTGAGCGCCATCGCGATTGCCGGAAGCATGTAGTTCAACGGATTCAGGCCATCGATGCGATAGATTCCCAGGCCCATCAGGATCAGCTCACAGGCCGTGTACAGCCCGGCCCCGATGAGCAGCCCGACGCCGAACTGCGTACCCATGCCCGGCACGCTCAATTCTGAAACGACACGCTGCTCGATGAAGCGTCCAAAGCCAAGATACACGGCAAAGCCGGCAATGGCCAACGCCACGATGTGCTGGGCAGCCTTGGCAGGCTCTGCGGCGTAGCTGGTCATCACGTCGGTATTCAGGCCCATCATCAGCAACAGGATGAAGCCGAGCACCAGCACGCGCGCCGGCGGCGCCCGCAGGATGCAGCGTGCAAGATCTGGCTGCGCGTTGAACAGTGTCGTCATCGGTGCACTCTAAATTGGGAAGGGTAGCCAGGGCATAGGGCTCCCATTGACGACCTCCTGCCAAGCTGTCGTCACATCGAACCCAGTGGTCTAGCCCCAGCGGGCTCGCCCACTCGACGGCCAGGTGACGGCCGGATAGCGAGATGACAAAGCGGCTGGAAAAGCGCTCCGCATCGCGCAGGCCCTTACCTGACGGGAGCGTCGACAACCCCGGGCGCGGACTATAGCTTTCGTTCAGGCGCCCGAGTCGGTGCGGAACTCTTGCCGGCCTCAGGCAAGGTGGGCCACACATGCAGCGACCGGTCCCGAGCATGCCGCGGTATGTCATCTCTGGTCGGGCTGCGACAGCCGACCAATTGGATTCATCGTTGGAAAGCAGGCGTTGGAGGTTCGATGCCGGCGAGCTGCCACTCGCCGAAGAGTCGTTTCGACCCACAGCTGCCTGTGGCCCGCTCGAAATGCTTGCGGCAAAGCTGACGTTGGCGTCTGCCTGCTGACAATCCTTCGTGCTGCTGGTTTGTGCGGCGGCTGTGCAGTAGTCGCCCACCGCCGCTCCGTGAATGGCTGGCCTGCGCCGTGCTGTGGTCGTGGCGGCTCCTTCAGGTGGCCGCCCCGGTGACCGCTATCGGTGGTACCGCGGGCCTAGCGCGCCGAACTCAGGCAGACAAAGACCGCGGCCCGCTCACCGGCGGCCAAGCCTTCGATACAACCACCCGCCCGCGCTGCTTACCAGCCCTGCGATCCCCTGCGGGAACAGGATGAGGAACACGATCAGAACCACGCCGTAGATCAGCGACGGGTACGAGGTGCGCAGCGCGCTAGCCGATGCGCCCACCACCAGAAATATCGCCTGCAGCACCACCGCGCCATACAACGCACCGGTCAATGAGCCCAGTCCACCCACTGCGATGCCGATGAGCAGGCCGAAGGACAGGAACGGGTTGAACAGCCCGGGCGCCACGTACTTGATCGACAGCGCCGACAGACCGCCGGCCATGCCCACCAGCATCGCGCTCAGCCCGAACACGCCGGTCTTGTAGGCCACCGCGTGGACACCCACCGACTTTGCCGCGATTGGGTGGTCACGGATAGCGATCACCGCCCGGCCGATGCGGCCGCTCATCAGGTTGACCATCAGTACATAGCAAAGCGCCGTCAGCCCCAGCGCGAACAGGTAGATCCACTGGTCGAAGCTAAGCGACAGGCCGAAGGGGACTTCGGGCACGTCGATGCCCAGGCCCTGTGCGCCGCCGGTCCAGCGCTCCACACCCTTCCACTTGCCAAGAGTGGGCACCACAACCCCTATCGCGAAGGTGGCCATCATCAGGTGCACCGGCCCCAGCTTCAGCAGGGGCAGGCCGAACAGCGCGCCGACCACCAGGCACACCGCGCCCGCCAGCGGCACTGCCAGCCAGTGCGGCGCGCCGGCGTGCACCACCATCAGCGCGGTGGCGTAGGCGCCGATGGCATAGAACGCCCCGTGACCCAGCGATATCTGTCCGTTGTAGCCCACCAGCAGGTTCATGCCGATCAGCGCCAGCGCGTAGGTGACGATGTTGGTGTAGCGGAACAGCTGGAAATCGGTGGCCACCATCGACACCGAGGCCAGCACGGCCAGCACCAGCAGGAAAATTCCTGCGCGAACGACCTTCAACTGGGCGTGCCCTCCATCGCCGGACCGAACGCCGTCGATTTGACCATGGGATGGTGGCCCCGTCGGGTACAGCCGGCTAACGGGGCGCGAAGAGTCGTTCGCGAAACTTTGCGCCGTAAGCCACGGCCGAGTGACCGCCGCCGAGTGTGCAGCGGTCCTTTGAGGCTACGGCCTTCGAACAACAGGGGATCGAGACTGCCGCCATGCATCGAGTGCTGTGGAGCCGGCAAGCCGCTGTTCGAGTAGGCCGGCAGTCGACCCACTGCCGCCGGTCAGCGCCTCGAGATGGTGACCGCAAAGCCGACGTCGATTGCGTTATGCGCCATCTCGCGGCCCAGTGGGGTGTGTGCGGCGGCGGGGCTTGAACCGCCATTCCGCTCTCAAATTCGCCGTCCCGGCCAACCTGGCCGGTGGGAACCGCGGCCGTAGGAATCGGCCTACCGGTACATGGGAAGGGTTCCGAGCGCGAAACAGCCTGTTGGACGATCGCGACGTTTCGCCATCGTCCATACGCTTGTATTGCCTGCACCGCGATGATCCCACCCGCAGCGGTGGCTTCGCAATCCACGCAGCCAACCAAGGAGAAACTGATGAACGAACTGAAGAACCCGCAGATGAAAAACAAGACCGACGATACGAGTCGCCCAGTTGCAACCGGCGTCGGCGCCGTGGTGGGCGGTGCTGCCGGCGGTATTGCAGGAGGAGCCGCGGCCGGCGCTGCCTTGGGGGGCATGACGGGCCCGGTCGGCGCCGCAGTAGGTGCGGTGGTTGGCGCCGTGGCCGGGGCACTGGCAGGCAAGGGCATCGCGAATGCTGCCGACCCGGTCGCCGAGGATGCTTACTGGCGGGACAACTACTCAAGCCGTCCATACGCAAGTGGGTCGTCCTATGACGAATACCGCCCTGCGTTCGGCTATGGCGTCGACGCCTACACGCGTTATCCGGACCGTACATTTGATGAAGTCGAGCCTGAACTCGGGCGCGACTGGAACAGCAAGCGTGGAAATTCCAGCCTCGAATGGGGCCGCGCCAAGCACGCGACGCGCGACGCTTGGCAGCGCGTGAGTGATACCGTCGAGCGCGCAATCCCGGGCGATTCGGACCGGGATGGCAAATAGGGCGCTAGCCCAAGGGGCGTGCACTTTACTCAGTTGCACCGCCCCGGGGTTCGACAAGAAGCGCTGGCTGTCGATGTCGGACAAGACCTGGGCCAGCGGCGTGCACAAGTTCTACGGCACCCCGTTCCAGGCCGATTGAGCCCGGTGAACCGCTCGCTGCGTTGTTTCGCACGACGCGCGAGCGGTCTGAGGTCGGGGTGTCCGGTCATCGTGCCGCGCCCAGGCTTTTCGCCGGTCCGGGCATGGGGCGGGCATGAGGCCCGGCCCGTGCCCTCGAACGCTTCAACAAGGTAAGGTCATGAACAAGGATCAAGTCAAGGGCGCCGTCAAGCAAGCCGCAGGCAAAGTGCAGCAGAAGGCCGGAAAGATGATCGGCAGTTCTGAGCACGAGGCCAAGGGCCTGATAACGAAGGTCGAGGGCAAGGCACAGAAGAAAGTCGGCGATGCCAAGGAAGCGCTGAAGGATGCGAAGAGCAAGCTCTGACGGTCGCTTGCCGCGCGAGCGAAGGTCGCGCGGGCTGACCCCCGCCGCCATCCTCGCCGGCGCACCGCCTCACTGTCGCGAACAGTGCGCACAGGGCTGCACAGGGACAATTTCAATGGCTTCATCGGTTGGAGCGGCCAACTCCCTGAAACAACGGAAGGGGAAATTCATGAGAACGCGAACGATTCTGCTTGTTTTGTCGACCGCGGCAATGCTGCTCACCGCCTGCGACAAGGAACGCTCCAAGCCGCCGGTCGAGTCGGGCAAGACACAGTCCGGTACGCCCGATACCTCGGTTCCATCCGCAGGCTCTGTGATGTCGCCTGCCTCGAGTCCTGGTAGCTCGGACGCCGGCACCCGATCCAATGCCCCCATGACCCGTGCCGAAGAATCGAGTTCGATGCCCATGGCAGGTCAGGGCGGTTCCCATTCCGCCTCGCTCACCGGGGCCAAGGGGGCGAGCGCTCCATAGCTCGGCGGCAAGGCGATTTCGGGGATCCTGCGACCCTTCACGCGCTCGAAAAAATCGCTCCTGGTGCGTCCTGGAGGGTCGCGCGTCCTTGTAACGCGATGAGGCGGGTGCGTTCACACAGCGTCGGCCAGGAACGGTCAGCGACGCGGCAACCAGAAGGCCGCCATTGCCACCGCCCGCCCGGCTTCCTCCGGGATGCTTTGATAGTCAACCGGGCACGATTGGCCGCACGCTCATCGTGACGGTAGCCTGCTCCACCATCGTTGATGAACGGCAGCGCCATGCAAGGCGTCGATCTCGACTCGATCTCTCAAACGGGATGCGGCTCGCGCCGCTCACCACTGTCGCCGACGACCTGCGGGCCATGCTCAGAAGTCTTTCCAGAAGCGGCAAGCAGCGGTGCGGCCAAGGAACAGTGGACGCGGCAGACAGACATCGATGCCTGGCTGATCTGGAACATCTGGCAGGTGGCGAACTCCGCGTGTCGGATGGGCTGCAAAGCTCTGCACGGCGGAGATCGGTACAGCAACCCCGAGCGGCACGAACTGGTCGACAGCGCGATCGAGCGGCCGCTATCGGTGCCTTCGCTGTAGGGCTGCTCTTGGCCGTCAAGAACCGCTGGCTGGACAGCGGCGTCTGGCTGCTTGACTGGCCATACCGGTCAGCCAGGTCTGAAAGAGAGGTGGCCCATCGGCTTGTCGCTGATGGACATGGCCTGGGGTGCCTGCCTCAGCGCGGTCGCAGCCGTCGATGGCAAGGCGCTGATGGATTGGGCGGCGCCGTTGTAGCAGCCTATTGACTATCAAATGCGGTACGTTCGGCCATGAACAGACGGACGCCCTTGCCGGCGGCTCGATCAAGCGGCCACGCTCGGCGCGCCGCGCGTCCAGCACCACATGCCCGCAGACCAGGGTACGCCCGACAGCGAGCACGGCGTGCTGGTCTTCGGCCACCAGCACATGCGGGTCCTGCGCACACCCGGCCACACCGCCGGCTGCTTGAGCTACCTGTGGCGTGACCGCCTGTTCTGCGGCGGCCTGCTCGCCGTGGATGCCTGCCCTTATCAGCCGCGGCCGGCCTTGCCGGAAGCGCTGTGGGACAGCGTGATGCGCGAGGTCTTCACGTTGCCGGGAGAGACGCTGCTGTTCAGCGGACATGCGATGCAGGCCCGCGCCGTGTCGAACGTGTTCGAACAGCGCCGCTGGCACCCGTGGCTTGGCGGCACCACGCGCGATGAGTTCCTGGCTCGCGTGCGGGCCTTGCCCGCGGTCGCCGATTGCAGCACCGCCACGGACACGGCCGCCCGCCATGAGGTGGCGCATGCGCCGCGCGAGCTGGCGGGCGCTGTATGACCAAAGTGGCTTCCATGTCGCGCATCACCGTGCTGGGCGCCGGGTTCGCCGGTCTGTCGACCCTTCGCGAACTGCGCCGGCGCGATGCCAGGGTCGAGATCACGTTGGTGGCCCCGCGCGCCGAGTTGCACTACCTGCCGGGCATCATCTGGATCCCCAGCGGCTTGCGCAAGCGCGAGGATCTGGTGATCCCGTTGGAGAACTTCCTGCGCCGCGCGAATGTGCGCTTCGTCGCCGCGGAGGTGACAGGCCTGAGCGCTGATGCCCGCACCGTGCACACCGCCGGCGGCGACAACGTCAACGACGCGCTGGTCATCGCCACCGGTGGCCGCTTCATCAAGAAACTGCCGGGCATCGAGCACGCCATCACGCCTTGCGAAGGCATCACGGCGGCCGAGCGCATCCGCGACCGCCTGCGCGAGATGGCCGGCGGCACGATTGCCGTCGGCTTCGCCGGCAACCCGAACGAACCCACCGCCGTGCGCGGCGGCCCGATGTTCGAGTTTCTGTTCGGCATCGACGAGCAACTCAAGCGCGAAGGCCGACGCGAACGCTTCGAACTCGTGTTCTTCAACCCGTCCACCGAGCCCGGCAACCGATTGGGCCCGAAGGCGGTGAAGCACCTGCTAGACGAGATGGCGCGGCGTGGCATCCGCACCCATCTGGGCCACAAGCTCAAGCGCTTCGAGGCGGACAAGGTCGTCACCGAAGGTGGCGAGTTTGCCGCCAACCTGATCCTCTTCATGCCCGGCATGACCGGCAACCCATGGTTCGATGCCAGCACGCTGCCGCGCTCGCCGGGCGGCCTGGTGCAGGCCGACGCGCAGTGCCGCGTGGCGGGCCTGCAGCGGGTCTACGTAGTCGGCGATTCGGGCAGCTTCCCCGGCCCCGACTGGATGCCCAAGCAGGCCCATATGGCGGACCTGCAGGCTGCGGCCGCGGCCGCCAACCTGCTGGGCGACCTGCAGGGCCGTGCCACGAACGAGACCTTCAAGGTCGAGCTGATCTGCATCATCGATGCCATCGACCAGGGCACGCTGATCTGGCGCACGCCCGAGCGCAACTGGCTGCTGCCGCCCTCACGCCTTCTCCACTGGGCCAAGCGCGGCTTCGAGTGGAACTACCTGCGCCAATACCGCTGAATGCAACGGACCTCACCCCATGACCCCGACCCTCGAAGATCCTCCCGCCGCCGTTGACAGCGTATACGCCCGTCTCGGGGGTGCGCTTGCGATTCACGCGCTGGTCAACCGCTTCTACGAACTGATGGACGAACTGCCCGAGGCCTATAGCGTGCGCCGCCTGCACCCCGACAGCCTGACCGGCAGTGCCGACAGCCTGTTCAAGTTCCTGAGCGGCTGGTTCGGCGGGCCGCCGCTGTACATCCGCGAGCGTGGCCACCCGCGGCTGCGCATGCGACATGCGCCCTATGCGATCGGACCGGTGGAGCGCGACGAATGGCTGCTGTGCATGCGCCAGGCGCTGGCCGAACAGGTGGTCGACGACGCACTGCGCGCTAGCGTGGTTCGCGCTTTCGAGGAGATGGCGCAGCACATGGTCAACACCGACGCGGCAGATCGCATCGGCTGCGCGATTGGCGCTGACAGCGCTGTTCGCGCTAGGAGCGGTTGATGCGTGCGATCTTCGACTGGCGCCTTGCCCTTGTCGGGCTGTTCGCAGCGTTTGTGCTGCCGCTGTGCGCCGCTGCGGCACCGGTGGAACCGGGGGGCGCGCTGCCCGCCCTGACGCTGACGGACCAGCACGATAAGCCGTGGACCGTGGCGCCGAGCACGAAGCAGTTGCTGTTTGCCGCCGACAAGGCGGGCAGCGATCTTGCCAACGCCGTGCTCGCCGCACAGAGCCCTGGGTTCCAGAGCGACGGCGGCATCGCCTACCTCGCCGACATCAGTGCCATGCCGGCACTCGTCACCCGCATGTTTGCGGTGCCGAAGCTGCGCGAACTACCGTTCTCGATCGGACTGGTTCGCGAGACCGCCGTCGTCGCCGACCTGCCACGACAGCCCGGCAAAGTGACGGTGCTGGACCTGGACCAGGGCGTGATCACGCAGATCCGCTACGCCGCCGACGCCAAGGCGCTGCGGCTGGCCCTGGGGATTGCAGCCGAATGACGCCGACCCATCCGATTTGCTGCCTTGCCCGGCACCCCTGCTGGACTGTCCTTGTCCCCCCTCGTCTGGAGTCATCTTCATGAAAAAGTCCCTCGCAATCGGTCTGGCCCTGCTGGCCACTGCCGCCGCGCTGCACGCAGAAGAACTGTTCGTCAACATTCATTCCGGCAGCGCGATGGCCCAGGGCGCAGGGCTCGTACTGGCCGGGCAGGCCCTGGAGCAGAAGGCCGCGGTGCGCGTGCTGCTGTGCGATGCCGCGGGCGACATCGCGTTGGCAGGCAAGGAGATGCCCACGCTCAAGCCGCGCAACGTCACGCCGCAGCAGATGCTGCAGGGCGTGATCAAGGCCGGTGCCAAGGTTGAGGTCTGCGCGCTGTACCTGCCCAACACGGGCAAGCAGGCCAGCGACCTGATCGATGGCGTGACGCCTGCCAAGCCCGCCGAGGTCGCAGCCCATCTGCTCAAGCCGGGTGTCCACACGCTGGCGTTCTGAGTCTCGCTGGGCAGCGTCCGTTGACCCGTACGGCAGCGCACAGACACCGCGCTGGCGCAGGCGTAGGTTGACTTGTGTATTTGACTGCAAAGGCCATCAAGTCCCTTGCGTCAATCGGGTTGACCGACACGCCATCCATCCCCATATCTCCTTCCAAGGAGCCGACATGACTGAAACCACCTCCACTTTCCCCCGACTCAACGAACCGGCGCCCGATTTCACGGTCAAGACCACGCACGGCGACCGCACGCTTGCCGACTACAAGGGCAAGTGGCTGATCCTGTTTTCGCACCCGGCCGACTTCACGCCGGTGTGCACCACCGAGTTCATCGGCTTTGCCAAAGCAGCCGACACCTTCAAGGCCATGAACTGCGAACTGCTCGGCTTGTCGATTGACAGCCTGTTCTCGCACCTGGCTTGGACGCGCAACATCCAGGAAAAGTTTGGCGTCAAGATTCCGTTCCCGATCATCGAAGACATCAAGATGGAAGTCGCCCACGCCTACGGCATGGTGCACTTGGGTGCGGCCGACACGCAGGCGGTGCGCGCCACCTTCTTCATCGACCCGAACGGCGTGCTGCGCGCGATGGTGTACTACCCGATGAGCAACGGCCGCTCGATCAACGAATTCGTGCGTCTGCTGCAGGCCATGCAGACCAGCGACAAGAACGCCGTGGCCACGCCCGAAGGCTGGACGCCCGGCAGCGACGTGATCGTGCCGCCGCCCAAGACCGCCGACGCGGCCGACAAGCGCGCCGGCGAAGGCTACAAGACGACCGATTGGTACTACTCGACCAAGTCACTGTAAGTGCCGATGCCCGTTGCGCCCTGCGTTCCATCGATCGAGTTCGCGCCCAGATCCAAGGGATGCCACGCGCCTGGATGCCGGCCATGGGTGTCCATGAGCCCAGGGGACCGGACCGATGATTGTTGAAGCAGCCGCTACCGCCGGCGGCGTGTGGGCGCTGCGCAGACTGGCCCACGTTGCCATCCTGCGCGGCCTGCGCGCACCGCGCCTGGGGCATGCGCAGGGCCCGGACGAGCATGGCCTGGTAGCGGATCAGGTGCGCGAAGTGCGCATCCCCGGGCCGCGCGGTAAAGTGCTTTTCGGCTGGCTGGTGTCGCCCCCAGCGGGTGTGCAACGGCATGCGCCCGCCGTGCTTGCGATGCACGGCTGGGGTGCTAACGCAGCCATGATGTGGCCGGTGGTGCCACCGCTGCACGCCGCAGGCTTCGCCGTGCTGCTGATCGATGCGCGCTGCCACGGCCGCAGCGACGACGAGAAATTCACGTCGATGCCACGCTTTGCCGAAGACATCGCCGCCGGCCTGGACTGGCTGCGATTGCAGCCCGACATCGCTGCCGATCGGCTGGCGCTGCTGGGTCATTCGGTCGGCGCCGCCGCTGCGCTGCTGCACGCCTCGCGTCACCACGATGTTCGGGCCGTGGTCAGCCTGTCGGCCTTTGCCCACCCGCGCGAGCTGATGCGCCGTTTCATGGCCGAAAAGCGCGTGCCCTACCCGGTGCTGGGTTGGTACGTGCTGCGCCACGTGCAGCGCGTGATCGGCGCGTCCTTCGACGACATCGCACCGCTGGCCACGCTGGCGCGCGTGCGCTGCCCGACCCTGCTGGTGCACGGGCGCGCCGACCGCACGGTGCCGGCCGATGACGCGCTGCGCCTGCAGGCCGTGTCCCGCCGCGCGCGGCTACTTCTGGTGGACGGTGACCACGACCTGAGCGACGCACTGGGGCCACATGCCGAGGTGCTGGTGGACTTCCTGCGTGCCGCTTGCGCAGTGCCCGCTGCGGCTTTGTCGCATGGCGTAGCCTGAGGCCATGCTGTCCCTCCCGTTGGGGCCCCTTGAATTGCCCGTGGCGCCCGTGCTGCTGCTGCTGGCCGTGTGGGGCGCGTCATGGTCGGCATCGCGGCTGGCGTCGGGCGCTGCCGACAAGGGCCAAGCCGGCAACTCCGTTTTCCACGCCACGCTCATCGGCCTTCTGACGGCACGGCTCGTGCACCTTGGGCTCCATGCGGAGCTGTACAGCGCCGCACCGTGGTCGGCTCTCGATGTGCGCGACGGAGGCTGGCATCTGCCCAGCGGCGTGCTTGCAGGTCTTGCTTGGTTGGCTTGGCGGGGTTGGCGCATGCCGCCGCTGCGCCGGCCACTGGCGGTGGGTGGCCTGGCGGGCCTGGTGTTCTGGGTCGCCGCATCCGTCGCCACCGGCCTGGGTCAGGCCAAGGTGATGCCGGTCCTGGTGCTGACCGAGTTCGACAGCGCGGCGCAGGTCAGCCTTTCGCAGGCCGCCCGAGGCCGCCCAGTGGTCGTGAACCTCTGGGCCAGCTGGTGCGGGCCCTGCCGGCAAGAGATGCCGATGCTGGCGGCGGCACAGCAGCGTGAGTCGGTGGTCGGTTTCCTGTTCGTCAACCAGGGCGAATCGCACGGCGCCGTGCGTGCGTATCTGAGCGACCAGGATCTCCCCCTGCGCGAGGTGCTGCTGGACGCCAACTCGAAGCTCGGTCCGGCCGTCGGCTCGCGCGGGTTGCCCACCACGCTGTTCTACGATGTCGATGGGCGGCTGGTCGATGCGCACTTCGGTGTGCTCAACGCCGCCGCGCTGGAAGTGCGCTTGCGCCAGTTGCGCGCAAGGTGATGACGCGCAGCGAGATTGACTGAATCGGAAAGCACCCATGAATGCAGACCTCTTGACACCACCGCTGATCGACGATGAACTCGATGTCCTTGCGGATCTGTTGCCGTTGGCAGGGCAGCGCATCGTCGAGCTGGGCTGCGGCGCGGCCCAGCTGTCACGGGCGCTGCTGGCGCGCCACACCGGCAGCCACGTCACCGCGCTGGAGGTCGATGAACGCCAGCACGCCAAGAACCTGGCGGCTCCCCAAGCGGGCCTGGAGTTTGTCGCTGCGGGCGCCCAGGCGATCCCTTTTCCCGATGCGAGCTTCGATCTGGCGCTGATGTTGAAGTCGCTGCATCACGTTCCGATGCCCTTGCTTGCCCAAGCCCTGGGCGAAGTGGCGCGGGTGCTGCGCCCGGGCGCTCACCTCTACGTGTCGGAGCCGGTCTATGGCGGTGCGCTCAACGAGGTCATCCGCTTCTTCAACGACGAGGGCGTCGTTCGCGCCGCTGCACAGGCAGCGCTGGACGAGGCACTGCGCACGGGTGCCTGGGCTCAGGTGGCCGAGCGTCATTTCGAGATGCCGGTGCGCTTCCGCGACTTCGCCGATTTCGAGCAGCGCATGATGCGCCCGACCTTCGCCGACCACCGCATCGACGAGGACAAGCTCGCCGCCGCGCGCGCTGTCTTCGAGCCCCATTTGGGGCCGGACGGTGCGCGTTTTACCCGCCCGATGCTTGTGCGCCTTCTGCGCCGGCTGGGCTGATCTGCGGCCGAGCGGGCCTGCGCTTCGCGGCCCTTCGATACCTCACCTCCTACAAGCCGCCGATGTCGTATCTCGATGACCCCCGCGTCCTGTTCGCCGCCGAACGCACCTTGCTGGCGTGGCAACGCACCGCCATTGCGCTGATGGGCTTCGGCTTCGTGGTCGAACGCTTCGGCCTGTTCCTGCGCATGGTCAACAACCAGCCGCTGTCGCCGTCGCAGCGCGGTTTCTCGCTCTGGCTGGGTGTGGTCCTGCTGCTCATCGGTGCTGGCGTGTCCGTGCTCTCGGCCCTGCAGTTCCGCACCGTTCTTCACGGGCTGGGCGAGAAGGAGATTCCGCGCGGCTACTGGACGCACCTCGGCGTGTGGCTCAACTTCGCGCTGGCCATGGTGGCCTTGGCACTGGCGATTCACTTCGTCACCGACGCGGGCGGATGATCTGGTTTCACCGCAACATCCCGGTCGTTTCAGGAGTCAGCAGCGGGTGGGCACCACGCTGGTCGCCTTGCAGTTCACGCCGATCGCCGGCCTGGCGCTGCTGGCGTTGCCGGAAATCCTGCGAGGCCAAGCACCCACGGGGGCGTGGAGTGCGGCAGCAGCCAGTGCGCTGCTCGGGCTGTGGGCACTGTCGTGCAACCGGCCGGGAAACTTCAATATCCGGCCGACCCCGCGCGCGGGTGGGCAACTGGTGCAACAGGGGCCCTATCGCTGGATTCGGCACCCGATGTACAGCGCAGTCATGGCATTTGGTCTGGCCTGTGCCTGGGCGGCCAGTTCCCCGTGAGCATGGTTCAGCGTCGTGATGCTGGTGGCCGTGCTCGCGATGAAGGCGAGCTCCGAGGAACGCTGGATGCTCGCAGAGCATTCGGGCTATGCCGACTACAGGGCACGCACATGGCGCTTTCTGCCAGGCATCGTGTGAATGCCGACAAGGCGACGACGAGCCAACGTACAGACTCCATTCACAAACGCGCACACGCTACCGACCTTGCCACCGCTGCGGGCCGGTTCCAGCGCAACACCTCGGGACAACGAACATGACACGAAGACTGGTGATCATCGGCGGCGACGCCGCAGGCATGTCCGCAGCGGCGCAGGTGCGCCGGATGAAGCGCATCGACGAGCTCGAGATCGTGGTCTTCGAGCGCACGTCGCGGACCTCCTATGCCGCCTGTGGCCTGCCCTACCTGGTCGGCGGGTACGTGACTTCGCCGGACAGCCTTGTCGCGCGCACGCCTGAACAGCACCGCGCCAGAGGCATCGATGTGCGCACGCGTCACGAGGCCACGGCCGTCGACGTGAACGCATCCATCGTGACCGTACTTGAGCTCGACACGGGTATGCGGTCCGCGCTGCACTACGACGAACTGCTGATCGGCACAGGCGCGTCGGGCATCTTGCCGCGCTGGCCCGGCATCGACGCGAAGGGCGTGCTGCAGTTGCGCACGCTCGACGATGCGGCCGAGGTGGAACGGCTGATCGTCGCAGGCGCCCGCCGCGCCGTGGTGGTGGGCGCCGGCTACATCGGGGTGGAGGTGGCGGAAGGCCTGCTCGAGCGCGGTCTTCAGGTCACGGTGGTGGAGCGGCTCGAAGCGCCCATGGCTGCCGTGCTGGACGCCGACATGGCCGCCGGCGTCGCAGGCGCAATGCAGGCCGCAGGCATCGACCTCAGGCTGGGTACCGCGGTCACCGGGTTCACCGTGGATGGCGGACGCGTCACGGCCGTGCAGATGGCGGCCAGCGCGGTGCCGGCCGATATCGTGGTGATCGGGCTCGGGGTGCGACCCAACGCCGAGCTCGCACGCGCCGCCGGCATCGGAGTGGGCGCGGCCGGCGGCATCACGGTCGACGATCGGATGCGTACCGATACACCCCACGTCTGGGCCGCCGGGGACTGTGTCGAATCACACCATCGCATCACAGGCCAGTCCGTCGTGGTGGCGCTCGGCACGCACGCCAACAAGCAAGGGCGCGTCGTCGGCACCAACATCGCCGGCGGTGATGCGCTCTTCGGCGGCGTGCTCGGTACGGCGATCACCCGCTTCAAGGACGTGGAGATCGCCCGCACCGGCCTCACCGAAAGAGAGGCCGCGGCCGCGGGTTTGGCTGCCATCGGTGTGACCACCGAGGCGTCGAGCCGCGCGCACTACTACCCCGGCGCGCAACCGATGAAGATCAAGCTGGTCGTCGAGCGCGGGACAGGCCGCTTGCTCGGCGCGCAGATCGTCGGCGGGGCGGAGGCGGGCAAACGCATCGACGTCCTGGCCACGGCGCTGTGGAACGGGATGACCGTGGCGGAGGTGGCCGGAATGGACCTGTCTTACGCGCCGCCGTTCTCACCCGTGTGGGACCCGGTCTTGCTGGCCGCCGGCAAGGCGGCTGCCGAAATTTGACAGAACGCGGCGTCCTGCTCACCGGCCTCAAGGGGAGCAGGCGGCTGTTGTCGATCTCAGTTGAAGTTCGATGCTGTTCGACCCGTGCCATTGAACGACCGCATTGCGGCCACCATTTGGCGATGTCGAGTGGCAGGAAGGGGTCGGTTGCTGGCAGACGCGAACGACCGCTGCCCGGCACTCAGTTTTTTCGGCTCGGCGCGCCTACACCGCCCATTGGTGACTGGCCGGTTTCGCTGGCGAATTCAACCGGTCGATGCAACGGTCTGGCTGAACATTTCAGCCGGCGTCTGGAAGCCGAGAGTCTTTCTCGGCCGTTCGTTCAATTGTCTCGCCACAGCGTTCAGCTTGGCCTGTGAATAGCCCGAGATGTCGA
>Ga0105103_10000632_pt1 | contig 19936 bp, 18 predicted proteins | sample PPLLaktember2015_2_FD_79107 | JGI IMG/M metagenome (GOLD analysis project Ga0105103, IMG submission 79107) | Freshwater sediment microbial communities from Prairie Pothole Lake near Jamestown, North Dakota, USA - PPLs Lake P7 Core (6) Depth... | ecosystem: Environmental > Aquatic > Freshwater >...
GAGGCACTAAAAGGCGAAGCACTCAAAATTGCGCAACAACTCCGCGCAGCTGGACTCACAGTGGAGTTTGAGATTATGGGTCGCAAAATGGGCAAAGCGCTCGAGGACGCTGACAAACGCAAAGTAAACTACGCTGTCATCGTTGGTGAACGGGAACTCAAAGAAGGCGCAGTTATGCTCAAAGACTTAACCAACCGAGAACAAACTACTGTGTCAATCAAAGAATTAGCTGCAAAAATTAAAGGTTAAAAAGAAAAGTTTTGGTGCCCCAAAAGGGGCGATTCGATTTTAGAGTCGTTTGATGTAGCGGTTAACTTCCCACTCAGTGACTTGCAGTCTGTATTGGTCCCATTCTTTGCGTTTCTCTTTAAGGAAGTTCTCAAATGTGACTGGACCAAGTGTTTCACGCATCAAATCACTGCTTTCCAATTCGTCAAGCGCTTCCTTGAGGTTTTCTGGTAGTGAGACGATGCCACGTTGTTTGCGTTCTTCATAGCTCATGTGGTAAACGTTGAGTTCAACTGCGTCGCCTGGATCAATCTTATTCTTTATGCCGTCAAGACCTGTGGCGAGTAACACTGCGAACTGTAAGTATGGGTTGCCTGCGCCGTCTGGGCAACGGATTTCCATTCTTGCCGCGCTCTTTCTGCCCCCGAAGTTGGGTACACGGATGAGTGGACTGCGGTTTTTGTGTGCCCATGCAAGGTAAACTGGGGCTTCGTATCCTGGAACTAAGCGTTTGTAGCTGTTTGGCCAAGAGTTTAAGACTGCCGCCATCTTGCGCCCATGTGCCAGTTGCCCTCCAATGTAGTTCCTCGCAACGTCGGAGAGGTAACCTTTCTTTGCGTCATCTGAATAGAAGAGGTTCTGGGTTTTTTCCTTGTTCCAGAGGCTTTGGTGGACGTGCATGCCGCTACCGTTGATGCCCTGAAAGGGTTTAGGCATATAAGTCGTGACGTAGCCAGCACGTGCTGCGACGACTTTGCCGCACATCTTCATAGTAATTGCGCGGTCGGCTGTTACGAGGGCTTCACCGTATTTGAAGTCGATTTCGTTTTGGCCCAGCGCTACTTCGTGGTGGCTGATTTCGATGTCTATGCCGAAGGCTTCTGCGGTGTCGGCTATTTCTCGTCGTAAGTCGTCTGTTAAGTCGCTTGGGTGGAAGTCAAAGTATCCGGCTAAATCGATGGGTTTTGGCAATCCACCGTTTTCGCTTTCTTTAACGATAAAGAATTCCAGTTCTGGGGCGCAGATGAATGTGTAGCCTGCTTTTGTGGCTTTATCCACTGCGCGTTCTAGAATGTAGCGGGGGTCGCCTTCGAAGCGTTTGTTTTCAGGGGTGTAAACGTCGCAGATTAGTCTGCAGGAAGATTTCTCTTTTGGACGCCATGGAAGAACTGCGAAGGTTGTTGGGTCGGGAAACAGAACCATGTCTGATTCTTCGATGGCTCGGTAGCCTGTGATTGAGGAACCGTCGAAGGATTGACCGTTTTCAAAGATGCTTTCGATGTTTTTGGCGCTAACGGCTAAGTTTTTAAGCATGCCGTTTATGTCGGTGAATTGTAATCTAACAAATTTTATGTCGAGCTCTTGAATTTGTTTGACTACTTTTGTTATTTGCTCTTTCCAGACTGAATTTTTAAAATCTTTCATTTATGTTAAACTCCTGTTTAGGCTTGGCTTGCTCTCCATATGTTATGGAAAACACATTAAACATAAACGTATATAAGTTTATCGCTGACTTATCATCGATAATTGTCCAATAAATCGGATAAATGCTGAAATATTGTGTCGATGGGAAGCTTGAACCTGCGCAGTGGGAAAAAGCAAAAAACGAGCCCTCAGATAAACAATTGTCCAATATTGTACTCAATAACGCTCTCTTCGCAGAAAATCCCCAACATCCGACACATTCCGCACTGCAATTTCATCACTTTGCACTTCACCGTTCAGTCTTCCAACAATTCTGCCGAAACCTAAACATTCGCCAAACTCATTTAGTACCAAAGTGTTCGTGTTCTTTTTGCCAGAACCAAGTATCTGCAGAACACTTTTAGTCAAAACATCTCTACCGCATATGAAAAGCCAAGCTGACTTCCTATCGACGACCACTCGGTTGGCCCCTTGTTTAGCAAGCATCGAGAGCAAATTAAAACTTGGGAAAAACTTGCCTTCTTTGGCTTTCCCCAAAAAAACGCCTGCATAAAAAAAATCATGCCTGACTAAAGGCTTTAAACCTTCGTTAACAAGATAGAAACGCCCATTTTTTTCCATAACTAATTCAGGGTTTAAGGCAACCTGCAAACCGAACTGAGCGGCAAAATTTGTTATCACTTTAGCTTTCATTTTTATTTGCTCCCCTTTTTAAGTTTGCAGACAAAAAAGCCCTGAGTTTGGTCGGGCCAAAGTCTCTTGCAACGCGCCACTGAAGGGTCAAGTTGTTTGCCAAAAACGTTAGTTAACCCGTTGTCTCCTATACAGTTGACTTCTTGAATTTCAAAATCTAAATTTTTTATCGCCCAATCCATGTTAAGCTCGTTTTCTTCAGGCTCCAAAGAGCATGTCGAATACACTAATTCTCCCTCGTCAGATAGGCATTCACTGGTTTTCTTTAGGAGTTCATTTTGCAATGCCGCATTGCGTTCGATATCTTTTAAGGTGCGATTTTTGAACCAGTCCTTGTCGGATGCAAAATTGCCGGAGCAGGGCGCGTCCAGAAGGACGCGGTCAAATTTCACGTTTAAATTGTGGGCTTGCCTAGCATCCAGCAGGTAAACCACCGTGTTGCTAACATGGCACCGCTCCAAATGGTTACTCAAAGCGTTCAACCGCCGTTTATCCACATCGAGAGCTACTATCGCCCCTGTGTTCTGCATCAAATCGGCCATTTGCGTTGTTTTCCCGCCGGGTGCCGCCGTTGCATCAAGCACTTTTTTGTTTTTCAAATCGGAGAACAGTGAAGCTGAGATTTGTGCAGCTGCTTCCTGAATTGAATACAACCCAAGCAGGTATTCTGCCGTTGCTCCAGCGGACACTTTAGAATCTGCTACCCAGTATCCAGTTATCAAGAAGGGGATTTTTTGCAGGTGAACCCCTAATGTTTCCAGCCGCCCCACAAGGTTTTTCCCCTTAACGTTTGATGTGTTAATGCGGATGGCTTGCCGCAGCTTCACGTCTCGGTATTTCCAACCCAGCTGCTGGTAACGGTTTAAGAAGAATTCTTTGCCTGACATCAGCCTTAGATGATTGAATCGTTGATAAAAAGCTTTCAAGAAAAACAATGGCCAAACAAACCCAACAGCCAGCACTTCACAAATGAACCTCTAAAGGCTTTTAGGCACAAACAGCAAATTGTAACCTGTGAAAGCCATGTCAAAGGTAACCCGAGTCGGCGTAACCTTCCCCCCAGAATTACTCAAAGATTTTGACGACATCATAGGTAAAATGGGCTACGAGAGCCGAAGCAAAGCCGTACAGGATGCTGTGCGCCTCTTTGTTTCTGAACGTAAATGGGTAAAAGAAGCAGACGCCCAACAGACAGGCGTACTTCTGATGGTATATGACCATGACACCCGAGGGCTTGAAAGCGACTTAACTGAAGCTCAGCACCACCACGCTGACCTCATCTCTTCAACTATGCATATTCACATAGGTGAACGGGACTGCCTAGAAGTTATAGCGGTGAAAGGTAAAGGCTCAGAAATAAGGCATCTAAGCGACGAATTAGCAACAAGACGAGGCGTAAAGATCCTCAAATCAATGATAGTAACAGTGTAGCGAATTAACTTATTTGGAACATGCGTTCAAGTGAAGCCCGGGCTTTTTCGGCGACGGCTTTAGGCACCTGCACAACATGTTTCTCTTCTTTAAGTGAAGCATACAGCCTCTCAAGAGTAGTTAACTTCATGTTGGGGCAAATGGCACCTTCATAGGCAAGATAGAATTTCTTAGTGGGATTTTCCTTGTGCAGTCTATGCAATATGCCTTCCTCAGTGCCGACTATGAATTCCTGGGTGTTTGATTCTTTGGCATATTTGCACATCTTAGAAGTGCTACCAACGTAGTCTGCGACCAATCGCATTTCTCGGCTGCATTCAGGGTGAACCATAACGGCGGCATTGGGGTGCTGCATTTTGAGAACTTTCACATCTTCAGGCTGGAACAACAGGTGTGTGGGGCAGAAACCGTTTCCGGGGATAGGGATAAGTTTTTTGCCAGTCTTTTCGCTAACATACTCTGCGAGGTTTTTGTCGGGACCAAACAGCACTGTGTCAGCGTCCAGTGATTTGACGACTTCAACGGCGTTGGCGCTGGTGCAGCAAACGTCGGCTTCAGCTTTGCAGACTGCAAGCGTGTTTACATAAAGCACCACAGGTGCATTTGGGTGCTGTTTTTTGGCGCGTAAAATCTCATCTACAGTTAGCATCTGTGCCATGGGGCACCGGGCGCCTAGACAGGGCAGGAGAACTTTTTTTGCTGGGTTCAAGATAGCGGCGGATTCAGCCATGAAATCCACAGCTGAGAAAACGATGAGTTCCGCATCTTTTTCCTGGCTGGCTTTACGGCTGAGCTCGATGCTGTCGCCGGTGTAGTCTGCGATGTCTTGGATTTCTGGTCGTTGATAATTATGAGCCAGTATGACGGCTTTTTTCTCTTTTTTAAGTTGGAGAATTTTTTTGGTTAAATCCATGTTTTCGCCTGGTTAAACCACTAAAAAAGAACAGGTATAGAATACAGATATATTCTTTTACCTTCCAAGACATAGCTTTCACCTTTAAAATAGACAAAAACTGAACACTTGCTCATTTAGCGGCAACTAGAACACTTCTCTGTTTTCTAATCTTTTTAAGTCTTTTTGGGTCTTTTCTAGTCGCAGCCTGCAGCTAATTCAAGCCCCAAACAAGAAAAGCAACCTAAAACAAACTCGCCCACCCCAAAATCACCACCAGTGTTGTTGTTCTCTCAAAGAAAGAAACTGAAGCAGAGAACAGAGAGAGATTGTCTTTGCGTTACCCAAAAAACCCTTTTTTGGAGTTTTTTGGGGACATTAGCATGTTGAAAACATCATTAAGCTGCTTTGTAAAACAAAATGCTTCTGAGCGCTTTTCTCCCAAATCTTATTTAACACCGATAAAGCGGTTGTATCCATGGACGGATTTCCTTTAGTTTTACTCGGCGTTACTCTCTTTGCAATTGCGTATGCTATGCTAAAAATTCAGGGCAGAATTAAAGAAGTAACAAAAGCGATTGATTCTGGCTTTAAAACTATTGAAGACGGCGTCACACAGAATCTGCTGGGGCCACAAGGGGCAATTACGAAGGCGACAACGGCACTTGACCAAGGCTACATCACCGTGAAAACTGGTATCGACACCAACGTGCTTGGACCAACAGGGCTTCTAAGCAAGAGCCGCTACATAATGAACTACGCCAACACCATATGCGTCGGCTTAAGCAACGACATAACCAGCGGCAGACTTATTTTAACAAATGACATCCGCAAAACAACCGCAGACATCGAAACCATACTTCAGAATGCCGGCAAACCCTTAATCGACGCTGGCGACTGGCTAAACGACATCGGAGACGGGATTGACATCGACATCGCAGGCGCACATCCATTCCATGATTTAGCTCAGCCGTTCCGTGATGTCGGCAACACTGTTGACGGAGTCGGAGACTTGTGCCTTGACGCAAAAGCCAAGCTAATAACCGCTGACCAGAAAATTATCTTGGCAGAAAACGCACTAGATAACATGTCTTTGAAGGTGAAGTCTCTAGGCGGAGAAATCATCGAAGTGAGAGACTACGTGGACAACGCGTTTACTACAAACATCAACAGCTCGATGAACAACCTCAAGCAAGTCACAGATAACGTCAAAATAGTTTTTTCCACGCTCGAAACAGGCGCTCAAGCGTCAGTGACCAACCTCAAGAATGCAAACACCTACCTTGATTCGCTGCTAAACAACATGTTCCAGAAAAAATACATAATGGGTTTATCCGCTGCAGGTATAGCGCTGATTTTAGCTGGCATCGCTATAGGCATCTAAACATTTCCCCTTCTTTTTTATCTATTCAAAAATAAGGCGAAATAGCGGTTTAGAGCTTGACTATTTGGGCGTGCGGAACCCCCTCAATTTTCAGCACGGCATCTGGATGTACATAACCTTCTGCTATAGCTTTCTCCACACAGATTTTACCAACCATGTTGACTATGGTGGAGTTAGTGATCAAGCCCAAAGCCTCCTCTACGCTAGCCTTGCGGCCTTTGTAAAATTCGTCTTTAACGTGGAAAACAATTTTTCCTTCACGAAGCGTCTTGCCTAAGATGTCGCAGTCGCAGACCGCTAAAACAATGTTTCCACCCATTTTTCTAACGTTGAGGTAAACATCCATTGTTATCTTCTCATAAGTGTTTAACGGATGATTTCGCGCCGCATGCGTTACAAACTATGAAGGATAAGCGTTTTTCTTTAACTAAGCGAGTGTCTGGACGTTTGCACACCGGGCAAGTGACATAACCTTCTAGGTACCTCTGCAGTAGGCGTTCAAAACTGTCTGCTCGAAATTTGCCTTGAAAAATGGCTCGTGAATCAGTGAATGTAGCGGCAGTAGCCATTTCACGGGTTAGAAATTTTAAGACGTGTTGGGGATCTCGATCGAGTGCGCCAGCTATGTCTTTAAAATTTGCGATTATGGTACGCATACCTACGGTTTGGATCATGATACGCGGTAATTCCAAGCGTTCTTTCTTGGCTGAAACTTCCGGCATTTGTTCACAAGCGCGTTTTAGGAGGTCATCGTAGTTGAAGCTCATGTTTGCATCTCACGTCTCAATCATGGGGTTTGCATATATTTAAGAATATAACAGCTCCGATTGGAAAATTTTCATGGAGAATGCACTTCGCAATAAGTAAACATATAAATTCGGAATGCAAAGCTACTATAACCCACTTGCACATTAGAAGGCTGACTCTTGACAGAGAAAACCAAACCGAGCCAAACAACAAACATTAACCAGCAAATCGATGCGCTGAAAAAACAAATTACCGAAGCTAACGCTCAGATTAAGAAGTACATCGAAAAGCGGGACGCTCTCCACGAGACGGTTAAAAAGTCACGACAGGAAATCAACCAAATTAAAGCTGAACGTGATTCTCTAAATCAGAAAGTCAAAGAACTCAAACAGCAAAGAGACGCTATCCGCACCCAAACCGCGCCAATTATGGACGAATTAAAAGTCATAGACGAAAAAATTGAAGCCCTAAAAAAGAACCTACCCCGCATAAGCCAGCGCGAACTGCAAGAGGAACACGACGCCATAGAATGGAAGATTTCAACCACCTCGCTGGATCTGCAAGAAGAAAAACATCTTATCGAACACGTGAAAACCATCGAAATTCAAATGAGCGGATACAAGAAAATCGATGTGCAGAACAAGAAAATAAAAACACTGCTTCAAAAACGAAAGGTCTTCGACGACCAAGCGGACGTTTTCCACAAAGAACTTACCGAAACCGCCAAGAAAAGCCAAGATTTACATGCGATTATGATGGAAAAAGTCAATGCTATGAAGCGAGATAAAGATGAGGCAGACAGCCTTCATCAAGCTTTCATAAAAGCCAAAGAAAGCAACAACCAACTCTATAACCAAATCAAGTTGTTAGTTGGAGAGAGCATAAGTCAACGCAACGCCTCACGGGAACAATATCAAACCCGCCGCAAAGATGAAGACGTCAAACGAGCCCAAGAAGACGCTAAACGCAAAGAAGAACAAGCGGCGAGAGCAGTTAAAGAACAAGCGATTAAAGAAAAAATCGGCACAGAAGCCCGAGAGAAACTCAACCGAGGCGAAAAAGTAAGCTGGGACGAATTCGCAATGATGCTTGGCGACGAAAAGGACGATGCGGAAACACAAGCTTAAAGTTAACATCCTGTATTAATGTGATAAGAGATTTGCGATGGCTAAGAGGGAAACGCAACAACAAACGCAAAAGCGCATCCTCATTTTATGTGTCGATAGAGACGGCGATCTAGAAACCAAAGCCGCCGTCAAAACTCCACTTCTCGGAAGAACCGCCAACTTAGACGGCGCAGTTTCACTCGCGCTTAAAGATCCTGAAGAACCTGACGCAAACGCCATGTTTGAAGCCGTTCGCATCTACGACCGCCTGCAAAAAGAAAAACAGCAAGACGAAGTTTTTGAGGTAGCCACTATTTCAGGCACCGACTTAGGCGGCGTAAGCGCCGACCGAAAACTGGTCGCTGAACTAAAAAACCTCCAAGAAACCTTCAACCCCAACGAGGTTATACTGGTATCCGACGGTTACTCAGACGAGGCAGTTTTGCCCCTGGTCGAATCCAGAGTACCTGTCTCATCAGTTCGGCGTATAGTCATTAAACACAGTGAATCCATCGAGGAAACCGCCGCGGTTTTCACAAAATATATCCGTCTCCTCATTGACAATCCCCGGTATGCACGTATGGCTTTAGGTTTACCTGGCATCTTGGTTTTGATTTTCGGCGTATTGTGGTACATTAACAGTTTACCCGGATACCAAGGCGCCTTGTCCTACTATGGAATCGCCATCTTGGTTGTTTTAGGCGGTTTTTTGCTGCTCAAGGGCTTCGGCGTCGACAAAGCCAGCAGAGACCTCTATACGTGGGCAAAAGACTACGACCCCCCGCCGCTCCCCGTGCAAATATCAAACTACACTATCATTGCAGGTATTCTTTGTATAGCCGTCAGCGTGTATTTGGGAGTTGTCAGCGCTTACAACACAGTCATTGCAGGAGCAGGAACAGATTTAACTCTGAACTGGTGGCTGGGAGCCATACCGAAGATAGCTTCATATTTCATTATTGCCATGGAAGGGTTACTTATCGGTGGCATTGTCATAGTCCTTGTCGGTCGAAGTATACGCTTATATTTTGTGCGGGACTCAAAACTCCTGCGGAACATCGCCTTAATTGTTACCGTTGCATGGTCATATATGGTTCTGGATTCAACAGCAGCATTAATACTTAGATATGCTGATGAAGGCGGAATAGGTTTCGGCAATTCATACTTTGCAAATTTCTTGTTTACTATAATTGTCGGAATCTTAATCGGCGTTGCCTCAGTCCTATTGATTTACATCGTTAATAGGTCAGCAAAAGGGTTCTTTATGAAAACAGACGAAGAAGAGAACCAAGATAAACCTGAGGAACCATAACTCGGCAGGAGCATTTGTCAGGTTTTATGTTTTAGTTAGAGTAAGCTTTAATTGAAACTGTCAAGGATTAACTTTTAGTACCTCAAATCTGGTACTGACGTTCAATATGCGAGGCCAACTTAGTGCTTAAAAGAGCATTGTCCGTTTTAGGGATCTATAAAATTTATGAGCGTTGGCTGTGGGGTCAAATTAAAAACGGGGCGTCAGTTGAACACATCGCGATTATTTTGGATGGAAATAGGCGGTGGGCATCAGAGAAGGAACTCAACCCCTGGCTGGGGCATAAGCAGGGCGCGGAAACCGTTGAGAATCTGCTGGATTGGTGCCAAAAACTAAACGTCAAATTCGTAACCCTCTACACCTTCTCCACCGAGAACTTTACGCGTAACCCTCAAGAAATACAGGAAATCATGACGATCGCAAACGAAAAATTCCGCAAACTCTTAACCGACGAACGTATCCACAAAAACAAAGTACACGTTAAAGTGATCGGCAGAACCAACTTGCTCCCAGAAGACCTACAGCAACTCATCAGCGACGTGGAGAAAGCTACAGCAAATTATGACAACCAATTCCTCAACTTCGCCTTCGCGTACGGTGGGCGAGCGGAGATTGTGGATGCCGCACGAGTTATCGCCGAACAAGTCAAAGCAGGCAAACTACAACCTGAGGACATACATGAAAGCACTTTCGAAAAGTATCTCTACACCGCTCACATGGAGAAGCAGGAACCTGACCTTATCATCAGAACATCAGGTGAAGAACGTCTCAGCGGTTTTCTGCTTTGGCAGTCTGCCTACAGCGAACTTGCGTTCTTAGATGTGTATTGGCCTGATTTTCGCTTTATCGATTTGCTTCGCGCCATCCGCACTTTCCAGAATCGGAAACGCCGCTACGGAGTTTAAGCCCGCTTCTTAGTGCTGACTATTGAGATAACGTCTCTGTCTTTAAGAATAGCGTCTTCGCCGATTCTGCGCTTGTCCCGCGCATCCACCGCATACAGGAAGTTGTCGCCCAGTTCACTGTGGATGATATAGGCAAAATTATGTGCCGTTATGCCTTTGGTGACTAGATAAACGTCTGGCAAGACACGTCCATTGTGGTCGGCTAGGTGCTCTAAGTCCTCCACTGGGTAAACCGTTATCATGTCCAGCAGCTTATAGTAAGCGGTGTTTAAGGCTTCCTGAACGCCTGTGGAGCCGTTGGTTTTGAGAATTCTTTCCCGTATACGTTCCAACCCCTGAATTTGTCCCGATGACAATTTTTCTGGTTGCGTAATTTTGAAGTCGCCGTCACCTGGTTTGTAATCAATCAAGCCTTTCTCTGCGGCTCGCCTCAAGGCTAATTCAGCTTCTGCGGACGCGGGGATAACGATGTAGTCAAGTTTTTTTAGACGTTCAACGTTTGCAGCAGCAGTGGGCAAGTCGATTTTGTTTGCAACTATTAGAAGCGGTTTAGATATACGTCGGAGTTGGTCAACGAAGCGGTAGAAGTCGTCGTCACTCCATGTGGCTGGTTTATCGACGTTTAAACCTGCTTTTCTGATGGCTTCGTTTACGCATGATCGCTTAATGCTCAACCCCGCTAAGCGGTCTTCAAAGTGGTGCGCTATGCCTTTCTTGTCCTGCTCCGCGGTGCGAGCGATCCTTGACCAATCCTTCCTAAGAATAGTAACCATCCACATCGTGATTTCTTTCTCTAAAAACTGCACATCTTCCAGCGGGTCATGTTCGCCGGGTTTGCAGCTCTTTCCTTCGCAGTCTGTACCGCCAGAAGCGTCGACGATGTGGATAAGGGCGTCTGCCCGGCGGATTTCGTCAAGGAACTGGTTGCCTAAGCCGCGTCCCTCCCACGCACCAGGAACTATGCCAGCGATATCGATTAATTCAACGGGGACGAGGCGTGTGCCGTCAAGGCATAGGCTGTTTTTGGGGGTATCTTTAACATCGAAGTCCTGGTGGACACATTTTGATCGGACATAGCCGACGCCCCTGTTCGGTTTGATGGTGGTGAACGGGTAGTTGGCTATTTCTGCTGCGGCTAGTGTTGCAGCGCTAAAAAAAGTGGATTTGCCAGTGTTTGGTTTCCCAACCACTCCAAGTAAACGTGAATAGGACCTTTGCATTACTATACTCTCAGTTGTATGTGCTGCTTGCTGTGCTATTATTTTTTGTGCTTAGCTTCAACGTTTTGCCTATAATATGTATTGATAGTTGGCGGATCAAGAAGCAACTAACGCGTTGGCTTGGCCAAAATCGAAAGGTGATAACTAGAAACTTATCTCGTTCATTGATAACCAATCAGACAAGAAAGAAGATACCATAAGAAAAAAATCATCTAGAGCAACCAATTCTTTTCTTCAACTTGGGGAGAAGAACAACACTTGGGTTTTGTTGTTCTACCCAAGCCTAAAATCGATGACGCTATGTATGATTCAACATAGCACACTCCAAAAACAAGAGAAGAACAACAACAAATGCCACCGAAACTGTTGTTCTACCACAGCAAGCAGAATTGACGCAAAAAAGTTTTAACAACCCGCTTCTGTTCAATCAACTAAGCAACCGAAACACAATGCCAATTCTTCCATAAATTTAGGAACAAAGCGGCACACTGAGTTGCTGCTTGAGGACTTGAGAAGGGTTTTGAAGATTCTGGTAAAAACATAAAAGTTACCTGCACCCCACTATCAAAATATTGAGCTTACCTTTAATCAGCCAAAGGAAAAGGGAAACAGTGAACAAGAAACACGCAACCAAATTCTGGGTTCTCTTGATTTGGACCCTGCTTGTTGTTTCATTCTTCGCCTCCAGTGTCGACTTCTCGGCTGAGGCTTCAAATGACGACTGGATCGTTTATACCCCGCTTCATATAATAAACCCATTAGCGGGTTCCGCAACGCCACAAGGTTATTCGCCAAACCAAATAAAAACAGCCTACAACTTGCCTTCTTCAGGCGGCGCAGGAACCACAATAGCTGTAATTATCGCTTACCATTGCCCAACCATATGGAATGACCTAACTACGTTTTCGAGGCAATTCAATCTTCCTCTTCCAACAAACAGCAACTTCATCGTCCATCAAATGGGCACATCGACAAATTCTCAATGGGCAAAAGAAGCGGCCCTAGACGTGGAATGGGCGCACGCGATAGCTCCTAACGCGACGATTCTTCTTGTTGAAGCCAAAGACAATTCACCTAGCTCCCTTTATGCAGCAATAGATTACGCGACAAGCCAGCCTAGCGTGGTGGCGGTTTCATTGAGTTGGGGCACGGCTGAATATGCCCTAGAAATTAACCGCGACAGACATTTCAGAGATAAACCAGACATAACCTTTTTTGCTGCTTCAGGTGACAATGGATCCCTCGAAACAAGTTACCCCGCAAGTTCACCGTATGTTGTTTCCGTCGGAGGCACAAATCTTGTTCTTAACCCAAACAACTCGGTGAAGTCCGAGACAGCTTGGAGCAAAAGCGGAGGCGGAATCAGCCCATATGAAAGCATACCCGATTACCAAATAACGTACGGTTTAAACTCCTCAAAACGGTCAACTCCAGACGTCTCGATGGTCGGCGACCCAGTCACCGGTGTCTCAATTTACTACGACGGTTCATGGTACACCATAGGCGGAACCAGCGCGGGAGCACCGCAATGGGCTGCCATCCATGCGCTTAGTTTTTCAGCAACCAACAGCAACCTTTACCAAAAAGCAAAAACCGCCTACTCAAACTACTTCCGAGATATCACAGTCGGCTCAAACGGGGCTTACCCCGCCACTGCGGGTTACGATTACGTCACCGGTTTAGGAAGCCCCCTTGCGTTTAATTTCGGAACTTTCCTTGACATTTCACCGACGTCTGGACCGGCAGGCGCGCCGATTACGCTAACTGGAACCGGATTCACATCAGGCAGCTCTGTAAACATCTCCTACCTAAACCCTTTAACAAGCATCTGGACACCAGTAGTCAGCAATTACCCCACCCAAAATTCATCATTTACCCTCAACCTAACTGCTCCCGATTTAATGCAGAACAACCCCGCAGGCGACAACCCAGCCGCATGTGATAACATAGTTTTCCGAGCTCAAGACAACAGCAAAGCATACAATTCTACAACGCCATACAATGAGAACCGCCGAGGCATCAGCCAAATCGGCGCCGCCACAGCGACCGGATTGTTTGGGAATAACACTAATTTGGCGAGGTCTTTGTTTGTACAGAACGGCCAAGCCCTAACAGTTACAGGGAAATATTTTCCTCCAAGCAACGTTTCGTTATGGTGGGATGACGCAACAAGTTTAGGAACAACACCTGTGGATCCGTCGGGCATGTTTACTATGAACATTCAGGTTCCAGATTCACCAGCAGGGCAGCATCGGTTAACAGTAAATGATGGGAGCAGCATTTTCTGCTTAAATCTCACCCGCATCCCAAATACTACAGATAATTATACAGATTCTTGGTCTACACAAGACTTCACAATCAAGTTAATAGCGGACTACCCTGTAGTCGAGACTTACTATATAATCAATAACGGCGCCACCTCGACTTTGACTTCGAACGGTCAGCCCCTAATAACGACAGAAAGCAGCAATAATACGTTAGAGTATTGGAGTGCTTGGAACATCTCAGGGTCAACCAACATGAACCTCACAAATGTATATGTTCAAGGAATCAAGCTGGATAAGACTCCGCCTTCAGGAACGGTAACCAGCAGCGCAACCACCAGCACAACAACAATCACACTCACACTAACAGCTGTCGATGCTACTTCAGGTTTAGACCAAATGTGTTTTTCAAACGACGATGTAACATGGTCAAGCTGGGAACCATATACAACCTCAAAGAATTGGGAGCTCACAAGTGGCGATGGAGAAAAAACTGTGATTGCAAAATTCATGGATAGCTCAGGGTTAATCGCAATGGCTTTCTGTACAGTCACGTTACAGTCGATTCAGCCTTCACCAACGGCTACAGCAACTCAATTCTCAACGGTGGCCCCAACACAGGAGCCGACAACTACGCCCACGACAGCTCCAACTAACCATCCCACACAAAACCCAACCGCACCACCATACGCGACGCCTGACATACCTGATTTGCAAGTTGGAATTGTCATCGCGGCATTTGTCGCTTTAGGAATTGCTTTGTTAGCGATTAAACGACGCAAATAACCGCTACACCCATTTTCTCCGTTGGGCATCAGGGGACGAAGAAATCAAGTTTTCGTTCCTTAGCAACGGCCAGCAAATCATGAAGACACAATTATCCTTCTCTTAAGATAACCGCTTTAGCTGGGCATGCTGACACGCAGTCTCCACGCCATGGCACAGGTTAGGGTCCACAACATTTGGGTCTTCACCGCCGATGCGAATAATGGCTTTTATAGGACAGACGCGGGCGGCGGCGCATTTAGGACAAAGAACGCATTCAGCTGGTTTGATGTAGGCTTTATGCAAGGCGCTTCTAGCATTAAACAATTAACATTAGACTTATGGTTTATACCCTAATCGCTATTTCTCTGTTTTCAGAGACTGCAAAAGTGACTTTAGGGTTCTATGGCATTTGCTGCATTCCAACATGCTGTTGCCACATGAAGGGCAGAAAAGTTCCGCCTTCTGAAGCCGCTCCAATAGAGCCAACAGCGTCAGCTTGTTCTGCAACTCTCGTTCTGATTCTACCTTAACTTCAGGCTCAAGCGGTTTTGGTTTTTCAGACTCCCTGATCTCCTGATAAACCTTTGATATGCTGACTTTGCCCTCACGGAGTCTTTGTTTATCGTCTTCGGTTGCATTGTCAAGGATTTTTTTGCCGCGCTCAAAGGTTCGAGTGGAGAGTCCAGCTTTTTTCGCTACAACCTCAGTTGCTTTGGCGCTGATTTGAGGTTCATTGGGCTCCGTGTCATCTGACGCTAACCCTAACTGCAGGTCACGGCCGTTTTTGCCGCCTTTCGACTGCCGTTGTTTGGCGAGGGCTTTCTCTATCTCCAGCAGTGGAACCGCCAATTCGACCAGTTGGAAATTGTTCAGGTGCCGCCGCCTCAGGTTCGCTTCGATGACGAATTTTTTTTCAAGCAGTTTGTCGTCGAATTTGCGGACTTCAAAATCTGGTTCAATCTCCAATTCGGTGCAAGCGCGGAAACGGTGGTGCCCATCGAGAACTTCCAAGTCCTCATTTACGATGATTGGGTAATGTTGCCCCTCCGTCTTAATTGAAGCTTTGAGTTGAGCAAATTCCTCTTCAGACATTCGGGGTAGCAATTTTTCGTAGACGGGGTTTAATCGGAGGCTCATCAGCACCGTACCCTCTTTTGTGTGAAAGATTATTTAAGGCTAAGGTATAATTGCGTTCCGTTGAGGCTCCGGCAGGTAATCACATATTCTTTAATATTCTAAAAAAGTAGATGCATGCGTGCGAACCGAGTAGCACGTTTGGCAGAGCAGACCAGCGACTGGGCAGTTGGTTTTTTCTTCTCTCTATCTTCACATTTTTGGTTGCCGCAAGAGGTGACTGGACTGTTTTGCCGATTTCTCCTTTTAAGACTCTCGGGCAGATGACTGTTCACTGTTGTATTATTAAACCATAAGTGTTATTAGAAGGCGCGCTCTAAAATTACCTTCAGTAATAGTTTAAATCTCATATTTGCGAGAAAACTCGCAAGTGCGCGATTAACCTAACATAAATAACAATTCACAAGGAGTTGCATACTTACGGGAACATCCCAAACATTTACCATAAAGTACGTTGTACATGCTAGATTTGAAATTGAAGGCGTCGTCGAAAAACCCGATGTTATAGGCGCAGTTTTTGGCCAAACAGAAGGGCTTTTCGGACCAGAACTTGATCTCCGCGAGCTCCAGAAGACTGGACGCATCGGCAGAATAGAAATTGACCTGCATTCTAAAAACGACCGAACTACAGGCTCAATTACCATTCCAACCAGCCTAGACCGCGTCTCCACAGCACTTATCGCAGCAAGCGTGGAAAGCATAAACCGCGTCGGACCCTGCTCAGCAAAAGTTAACCTCGACAAAATAGAAGACATACGCGAAGCCCGCCGAAAAATCATCATTGACCGAGCTAAAGAAATCCTCCACCGATGGAACATTGAATCAATGCCCAGTGTTGATGAAGTCTACAAAGAAATCAGCGATACCATGAAAGTCGGCAAAGTAGAAAAATACGGACCCGAAGACCTGCCCGCTGGTCCAGGACTAATGGAAGCCAAAGAAATCATCGTAGTCGAAGGCAGAGCAGACATCATAAACCTGATGCGATGCGGAATATTCAACACCGTTGCATTAGAAGGCGCCAAAGTACCAGACTCTATAAAAAAGATAACCAAAGAGAAAAACGCAACTGCACTGCTTGACGGCGACAGAGGAGGCGACTTAATACTCAAAGAACTCCTCCAAGTAACAAACATCAAATATATTGGACGCGCACCAAGAGGCAAAGAAATCGAGGAATGCAACTGCAAAGAAATCACTGAAGCCCTCGACAACCGTTTGCCAATCAACGAAGCAGCAGGTAAACCCACTCCGCAACCTGCACCTAAAAAAGCCGCTCCATCACCCCCAGTACCAGAACGCGTCAAAGTTGAAGTCCCCGAAACCATCACCCAAGCAGCCAAAGCCTTAGTGGGAACACTTGAAGCAGTCCTACTCAACGATAAGCTTGAACTCATTGAGCGTTTGCCAGTTAGCCAACTCGCCGAGAAGCTTCAGCAAATTACAGGAGTAGACACCGTGGTGTTCGACGGCATCATAACGCAGCGAATTGTAGACATAGCCGCAGACAAAAACATCAAACGCATAGTAGCCTCACGCGTATCTGAAGCAGTCAAACCTGCGCTTAACGTTGACCTTGTAACCTTCCGCGACGCCATCCCCGCCTAAACATAGTCCATAAGGCTCCTATTTTCTTTTGTTTCCGCAGTTTGTTTCTCAAGTTGTACCTTCGTTACGTTAAAAAACACTAGGATTCTAGCTGCGGCAGGCAGCACTTGGTTAGATATGTAGTATTCAACATCGACATCTTTTATGTCAGCGAAAACGTGTGGTTTGACTCGACTATACAATCGACCCTTGCCGCTTAGAACAACGTAGCCCACTTTGTCACCGCCTCTCAAGCGCCAACCTTTTTCTCTAAGCATCTTGGCCGCCTCTACATGGGGCGCTTTAATTGCATAATCCTCGGGGGATTTAGTCAACGTTTTCCAAATGACAAAGTCACTTAAGGGCAATTTCCGATGTTTGAGATCGGCGACCGTTTGTCTTACATACTCGATGGCTTTCTTAGGCGACTGGTCTTTAAGGATAATCTCAAGTACGTGTTGTTGTACTCTTTTGGCGACTTCTGCCCAGTCCCCGCGGATAACCTCCAACCCCACGATGTCGAGACTACCGTCCGCTCGCAAGCCTGCATAACGTTTCTTTGCTTCCGTGAATAATATGCGCTGGTAAACCTCCCCGATTTCCACGTCTAATTTGAGTTGATGTTTAACGTTTTCCTGCAGTGCATGGGCTTGTGTTTCTCTGTAGTGAATGAAGAGGCTATCAGTGTCGCCGTAAACTACCTCCACGCCAGCTTTCTGTGCTATGTCCATAGCTTTTTGAATAGTGTACCTGCCCCAAGCCGACGCCGCTTCAGCCACTGGTTTGATGTACCATCGTGCACCTACCCAGCCAGCGTAGCCGTATGCTGCGTTTGTTATGATTTTAACCGCTTTTTGGCGGGCATCCAGCACTCGAAATTCGACGCTTTTGGGATTGAGGGTGCTCATTTTTTGGCGGATTTCGCTTCGCACGTTGATAAGGTATGTTAGGGCTTCTGTGTAGAATCCAGGCGGAGATTTGCGAAAACGGTGACCTACTTCAGGTACCTCATAAACGCCACTTGGCGGTTCGGGTCTGCCAGGTTCTATATATGTGTCTGGGGAAAGATTGTAGGTTATCATAATGTTTGGGTACATGGATTTGAAGTCTAAAACGGCTATGTTTTCGTGTAACCCCGGTTTAGGCGACAGCACTAACCCGCCGGCGTAAGGCACATAAATTTGCTCGGTGCGTCTTGGGATAAGTTCGCCATCTTTTTGCGCCTGCTTGATTAGGAACCATTCAATGCGGAATCCCGTAGCGGCAGTCAAGACCTGATCCAGTGGCAGCCTAGTTAAACCTGAGAGCTGCATTGCGAAATCTAGAAGCAAAACCGCTGATCCGTAGACTTTGCGGGCGCTGTCTAACCCGAAACGCTTCAACTCGTCGCGTTTCTCGGTATCGTCCCAGTAATCTGCAAACAGCACATCCTCAATAATCGTCTGCCGCTCCTTATACACGCCTAAGTGGTTCGCTAGGTTCCCCAGTGTCTGCACCTTGACCTCTGGGAAAACATCCATGAAATCAGCCAAGTCAAGGTTAACGATTCCACTCAGGGAAACATGACCGTACATGCCGGTGTGAGGTTCCAGTTTAGAGCGGTCAAAATCCAAGTGTAACCCAAGCGTGTGGCTTCTACCCCTAAGATACGTCCAGTGCACGGTGTTTGCGCCGAAACTCACAATAATGTCGGGGTCAAATTCTGCAACGTATTGGGTGAATGCTTCTATGACGGGTTTGTCGTCTGGACCAGTTTCTGCTGTGAACTGTTTTTCTTCTCCGTTGCTATCCACCGTTGAAAGCAGGAGTACGGGGTTTCGGTCTGATTTGGGTGTGCCCTCCCGACTGTAATAAATCGTGGAGAAGGCCATAACTCTCAAGTCGGGAACTGCGACGTTTTCAAGCCGTTTAGGAGGCGATTTCGCAACGTAAACTTTGTTTACTCTGACTTCGGATGTTTTATCTATTGATTCCACGTCCCCTTCGTGCCAAGCACAGGGCGACAAATTATTGTCGATCAAGTATCGCATCGTCATGCGAATGTCGTCTTCGAGGCAATCAGCTACTCCTTGGACGCTTCGAACATGCTCGGCGACTTCGCCTGTTTTTGTAGCCACCTTGCAGCTGAGCTTTATTGCTCTCACGGGCTTGCCGAAGAATCGCCGTTCAACAATTTCTGCCGCCGATATTGAAGCGCCATAGTCATTCATAATCTGCTCGGCAACCTTCGAAGCATCAACGCCTCCAGCTAACACAGCGTAAAAATAGGCAACAAAATTCCGCTCAACAACCAGCACTCGGTTGCCATCTGAGTCTATACCCCAAAGCCACAGCTCAACTAATTTGCCGACAATTTTGGAGTTTATATCAAGGAGCCAAAAGACTAATTTCATCGGGCTCGCCACAAAAAACATAGATCAAGTTACCTTTAAGCTTTAAAGGCTACTTGGTAGCTGTTTTTCTCATTAAGAGAGTGTCAATGCTACTGATTCAGTTTCCAATAGACTTTAGAATTTCTTTCAAATGTTAGGAGAAGGCAAACCTCCCAATAATCATCTACCTAAACACCATGCGAAAGACTGCGTTTTGGGGCAGCGGCTAGGATACGCTGTGAGCTGAGCTGAATATTCGGTTATCAAAATAGTCGTTAATGTAGACTATTGCTTCACAAAGACTAAGAGGTTCTCAAAATATGCCTAAAATCTGCTCACCCGATAAAGCGAATAGACTTCTACCTTGCATGATAAACCTTTAATGCATAATGTTGCATATTACCACAGCTAAAATCATGGAGCTTAAAGTCGAATGCTATCGCGTTCAGCTATTGTTAAACTAAAAGC
>Ga0105103_10000634_pt1 | contig 19897 bp, 21 predicted proteins | sample PPLLaktember2015_2_FD_79107 | JGI IMG/M metagenome (GOLD analysis project Ga0105103, IMG submission 79107) | Freshwater sediment microbial communities from Prairie Pothole Lake near Jamestown, North Dakota, USA - PPLs Lake P7 Core (6) Depth... | ecosystem: Environmental > Aquatic > Freshwater >...
AACCTTTCCATTAAAATTGTCGATTATCTCATGAGATTCGATGTCAACGAAAGATCCTCAATTATTGGGCTTCTATCTTCATTCCACATCACAGAAAGTACAATACGTGAAATCCTTGAGATCTTGAACCTGCTCAAAATCAAACAGGACAAGCTGCCTTTCGAGAGATTGAACCCTGCCAGCGGACAGGAGTTGATGAAACAACTCAAGGAAATAGCCTACCCCATCCTTACAGCGCTTCACGAGGAGTTGCTGGGTATACGGCAGGCATCAGCCCTCCCCCCCAACATCGACATTAAGGTAGACCCTTTTTTTGAAAAAGAGTATATTGATATAGGTATCAGGGCGAGGAACCAGGAAGATATCAATCAAGCCCTCGAAAAATTACGCAGATTAAACGATGATGGCATTTTAGGGAGAATCTTTGATCTCACAAAAGGTAACCTTCGTTGAGGCACGGGGCAATATTGTAAGGGACTGCCCCGGAACCAAAAATCACATTTGTTGCGGTTACAAAACCATCGATCTTGTAGAGGGATGCATCCTCTCGTGTTCATACTGTATACTCAAATCATACATTAACTCTCCGGATATCAAAATCAACAAAGACTATGAATATATATTTTCTCAGCTCAGTGAAGCGATTGATAAGGAAAAGAACCACGTACTGCGATTTGGAACAGGTGAGTTGTCTGACAGTCTTGCCCTCGATCGTCGCTATGGTCTCAACAGGCCACTCGTCCAGTTCTTCGGAGAAAAAAAGAAGGCGCTCCTCGAATTGAAATCAAAATGGGCGTACATTGACCATCTCAGGGAATACCTTAATCCCTATACCATTATCTCCTTTTCGTTATCCCCTCAAAGCATAATCAATAAGGAAGAAAAGAGGACAAGCCCACTATATAGACGGCTGAAGGCTGCAAAGCGTGCTCAGGATACAGGCTGCTTTGTTGGTCTCCATTTTGATCCGATCATCATTTACCCCGGATTTGAGAAGGATTACGAATATCTCATCCATGATATTGGAAGCATTCTGGATCTCAAACGGATTATCTGGGTTAGCCTTGGCCTTCTGCGTTTTCCCCCGCGCCTCTTCGATGAGTTTATGGAAAAGGGAAGAAAAAATCTCCTCTTTGGCGAATTCATCCGTGGCGAGGATGGAAAATACCGGTACATCAAGGCCGAGAGGATCAAGGTATACACAATGCTCTACAATCAACTAAAAAACAGGCAAAATGATCTTTTTGTATATCTCTGCATGGAGAGGTCTGATGTATGGAAAACAGTGACAGGAATAGCCCTCGATGATAATGAGGGCCTCATAAAGCTTTTTGACAAAAGAATACATGATATATATGGAGGCATATTATGAAATTTAAGGATAAGGTTGTTTTTATTACAGGTGGGACAAAAGGTTTGGGTAAGGCTTTTGCGAAAGCATTCCTCGATGAAGGAGCCTCCGTGGCTGTTAACGGAAGAAACAAGGAGGCTGTTGCTAAATTTGAGGAGGAATTTCAGGGTAGATCCATTCTCGCATTTAACACTGATATAACAAATTATGAGGAAATGGACAATGTAGCGTCAAAGGTTATTGAATCGTGGGGAAAGGTTGACATCCTTGTCAACAATGCAGGCATTGTCAATCCCCTTGCTCCTTCAGAAAAAATGAAGAAAGACGATTTTGATAAGACTATTGACATAAATTTGAAAGGCACGTTCTATGCCACCCAGATTTTTGGGAAACGCATGATCGAGCAAAAAGCAGGGCGTATCATCAACATCGCCTCACAAGTTGCCCTTTTTGGAGAAAAAGGTTTCTTGCCTTACGCACTGAGCAAAGGAGCCTTAATGATTATGACACGGGAGCTTGCGTACGAGTGGTCAAAACATGGTGTAACGATCTGCTGCGTCGCCCCCGGGTTCATCAAGGGCGGTATGAATGAAGGGCTCATACGAAAGGAAATTTTTGTCAATCACCTTTCGAGCAAGACACCTATAGGAAGGATGGGGACTGTTGACGAACTTGTCTCGCTCATTCTCTTTCTTGCATCTCCGGAAGCCCAATATATCAACGGTGAGACAATCACCATAGATGGAGGCATGACCGGCTATGACCAGGAACCACTGCTTGATTTTATTTCCAAAGGAAAATAACCATGGATATCGTAGCATTTATCCGGTTCACCTTTAATAGCCGTTATATTGCACGATGGATCTATGGCGGAATCATTATGTACATACCGATAGTCAATTTCTTTTCCCTTGGATACCTTGCAAAAACGTCACGTATCCTCTTGATCGGCAGCATTGGTCTTCCTACCTGGGAAGACAAGATGGCTATCTGGACAAACGGGATTAAGCTCCTCTTTGTCTTTATTCTTTATGAGGCGGTCCCTTTTTTCCTTTTCTCAACGGGATTTTTCCTGACGACCCTCGGTAGCATACCGGCTTTTTTTGGAAATATTGTGATCAAATTCTCCTACCTTGCCCTCCTCATCTTTTCTTTTTTTATTCCCTTTGCCTTTTCAGTCTTTGCCGAAAAGATGGAGTTCAGAGACGCTCTCGAGTTCGAGAGGATTTTTAATGGAATCAAAGAGGTTTTTCTGCCTTACTTGGGTGGCTACCTATGCACACTCATTGCCTTGTACATCTGCAAGGTAATCATTCAAATCCCCTATCTTATCGGGTTTATTCTTTCCTCGTTGTGCACCTATTATGTATTTCTCCTTGCCACGTACTATTTTATCCACTTGTTCAAAAGAACGAGTCTGGTTACTGTAAAAATGATTGAGGAACACATACCGGAGACCGCTCAAGGCTGAGAGACAGTATATCGGCGTTCGTATATCGTATTTCGAAAGCTCAAAGGATAGCCTGCGATATGCGAAATACTATATACGGTGTGTGACTTCACTCCAATTGACTTTTCCCAATGATTATGCTAAATAAAATCCTAATACGGTGGCAGTAGTTCAACGGTAGAGCATCAGATTGTGGTTCTGAGAGTTGCGGGTTCGAATCCCGTCTGCCACCCCATTAACCACTTGAAATTCACCCTCGCAGATTACCCAAATGCTCCGAGCTGGCATGGGGATATTTTGATCTTCATTGTTTCGCATTCTGCCGCGACCATGGGCTTGGATACATTAAACCTTCCTGCAATTTCCCACGCGGTAGAACATGGGAGCCGGTCGTTAACAAGGGACGACTTAATGGCCGACTCAATCGCCGGATTTATTTTATCGGATAAGGAAGGGATATTTTTCTCTTTCCCATATCCGAAAAGACCGAGCTGGCATTTAATTATTCGAACCTCAAGCAGGTCAATGGCAGTCCCCACTTCAGCCGGGTCTACCTTTAGATTCACGGCTATACTGTGGGCTTCAGCGCAGGATATTCTATTTTCAGATATTTTTTCTTTAATTTTTGCCACAATCGTTTCGTTTAATGCTGCGCCACGCCTCTTTCCCGCATAATGTCCAGTATCTTTGTGTGTCATGGTTTTTTCTCCCTAAATTCGTAACGTTTTTGTTATGTGATTCTCGCCCTAATAACAGCCAGCATCTCTAATTCAAAAGACATCGACGCCCACCAATAAATTTATTATCCTCCAATCTTGGTTCGTTTGCAAGATGAAGAATCTTGGGTAAACCATCAATTGCCACTCATACCATCAGCCTAAAATAAAGATTGAACATTGTCAGTTAAGCTGCTTTCCCTAACAGTCTGTAAAAGGTTGTAAGGTTGTGCCGCACTTTCATGCACACTACCCTATGCTCTGTGCTCTCTGCCGATTTAAACAAGGTACGGTTCCCACATCTTTGCAGTTTTCCTCACATAATCGGGGGGGAGGCCCTTGACGATCTGGTTATGCCCAGGCAGCAGTATGTCTACTTCAAGATCAGCCAGCCGGTAAAGTGACTTCTTTAACTGATCTGCATTAGCACCATGGAGATCATAGCGACCTATCGCATAATCGGCATAAACAACATCCCCAGGGATCAGAATCTTTAAGGATGAATGGTATAGGGCAATACCACCCATAGAGTGTCCTGGTATGTGGATCACTTCCCAGTTCATGCCTCCAATATCAAGGCTTTCTCCGCCTTCCAGCTTTTTATCAACCTTAAACTTAAAGGCATCGGACTTCAGCCCATACTGCATCTGGCACATGCCCTTAAATTCGTTCATGCCGTAGACTCCCCGGTCATCCCCCTTTTCAAGTGGCTCTGCCTCCAGTCTATGAACCCAGAGTTCTGCATTCGGTATTACTTTTCGTATTTCGGATAGGCACCCAATGTGGTCAAGGTGAGTATGGGTCATGATAATACGCTTCACCGCTTCCATTTCTATACCTAGCTTCTTTATCGACTGTATCTTATAATTGCCTTTTCCCGTTAGCCCTACATCAACAATTGAGAGGTCATTGGATCCTGGGTCACCAATAACATATACATGGGAATCAGGGATAAACTCATCTTGCCCCTGAATAAAAAAAACCCCTTCATTTACTTTTGTCATGCGTCACTCCTTTCTTGGTAAATCGCATATCGTATTTTGGATATCGTGATAGCTTTTGTTTTCATGCATATTTCCAGGTTGTCTATTGTACGTTGAGGTATTATAGCAGGTCAAGGCAATTTTGCGCTATCGCGTTCAAGCCCATATTGAGTTTCAGGCTCCTGGTTTCGAGTTTTGAGTTCGAGATATGCGACGCAACCCCCATGCATAACCGGAAAACATGATTATAGGGTAATGATTAATCAGCCCATCTTGGGCGCGAAGAGGAGGCTCGGTCCTGCTTGGCGGGACGGAGGGGGCGACGTGAGCCTTATGTATAACCGGGAAACGGGATTATAGGATTACAGGGTAAGCATTAATCAGCCCATTCTTGGGCGCGAAAGGGAGGCTCGGCAAGCTTAGCTTGCTGAGGGGGCGACGTGAGCCCCAGTAATAGTGAATCAAAAAAATACTTAAGGGAATGATGCCATGGGTCGATAATGGAATCAAGGAAAATCATTTCATATGACAATATCGGCTAGCCAAGTAAGTGCTGTTATACGGACTTATCTGAAGAATACAAAAGACAAGATCGAAAAGGTCGCCAATCCTTCCATAAATCCAGAGGACGTCCGTGATGAGGTTACTGTATCGGATGATGCCAAAAAGATTTTATTTGAAAGAATAGGCAAGCGGGTTGTTGAGAAACTGAAAAACGAAATGGCTCAGAACTGCTAAACAGCCTTAGATAGTCTGAATAACCTTTTCTTCAGAGATACATTTCGAATCAATATTTCGTGGTATATCGATAATATCTTGACACCCACTGCAAACCTTGTGACATTATATAGCATCATCGATCCTTTGTTCTTTCCTCGTCTCTTTTCTGCATTATGTGGCTTGCACTAAACTTAGAAGGGTAAAAATCCTTTACCAATGAGTTAACGAGCAGTTTTCGCTGCTTTTTCACCAGCTCATCATCGTGGTCATATCCTGTATCCCTGTCTATTGCTTTTATCGGCTTTATCATGGTTATCCACCTCCTTTCTTGAGCCCTATAAATAATTATGCAAAAAGGATGCCTCACTGCTATGCATCGCATAACACTTAAAGATCGTATAGCTTGTATCGTATTTAGTATTTCGTAGGTAACTTCATAATCCACTTCAAAGGAACCGCGGCTATGCTTTACAAATCACGCTATACGGTTCTTAACGATATGCGATATACGAAGATGATTTCCATGATTGCAGCAACAAGCGCTTCATCTTCTGAAAAAGCCATGCAGGAGCCTTGCCATGAAGAGGAAAAGATGTAATCGATCGTTTCATATCATAGCTATAGTTTTAGCCGTTCAATCGGCGACAACTTCGTCATCATCGTCAACCCTGGAGGCCCTGAAACGCCTTTTGATGATTATCCGGAGAAATCCACAAATCGTTAACAAAGCTGCTACGAAAAGAAGAATCGTGTAAATGTTGGCCGCCACATAACCAATCCACGTGACTCTTTGCTGAAGATACAAGATCCAATGCCTTTCAAGCTCATCAAGCGATACTGATAGACCCTTTCTGGTCGCTGCATCAATGGCATCTCCCTCCTTGAGGTAGTTCATAACGCTTACAACACCACGTTGACCATACTCCGTCACCATATATTCTACCACGTTCTTGCTTTCTTCATAAGCGAGTATCAATTGGTCCCTATCAATAGGAAAATTCCTGCTCAACAATGATAAAGGGATCAGTCGATGAGATAACGAGGCCTTATTCAGATTTGGTTGCTTATCATCAATCATGAGTTCACCGACACCGCCGGTGACCCACTGACAAAACCCTTCATTCAGCCACCGGGGTAAGCGCTCGCTCGGTATATTTCTGCCAAGAAGGACATGACACATCTCGTGTTTCAACGTTACCCCAAGGGTGAAAGGACTGACATTCATCTTTGAGTAGTCAATGACAATGAGATCTTTATGGGGAATAGCATATGCGATAATATAAGGGTTGGCAATAATCTCCTGAAATCTTGAATTTTCCTTGATCAGCACAATGGATGGCTTAAAATCAATCTCCCATCCGAGAATGCCTTCAAGCTCTTGTTTGATTCGAGGGTAAAGTTCAATAACCTCTTTGGCAGCATTTTTCAGGGGTTCATTGTATTGGACAATAATATCGTTGCCCTCAGTAACAGCAAGGTTTTCAGCATGGATGGGTGTGAATGCTAAGAGAAAAAATACGCTTGCAAGCAAGAGCCTGAAAGAAGCTATAAATGCCATTCTTCAGTTTATATACCATATCTTGCAATGCTATGCTCCACAGTCAATACTGTCTTGCACCTGCAAAAAGACCAAAAAACAGTTGAAGTGAACGGGAGTCGCTGGTAGACTAAATGACTTTCAGAAAGGATGAAACTTAGAAGTCTATACCGACAGCAATAAAACAAAACGTTCCCGATGAAAGGGAAAACCTCAGGAGGGCAAAATGAAGATTGAGTTCACTCAAAAACAGTACGAGGCGTTACTCAAAATCGTGTATCTCGGAAGTTGGATGGCAAGCTCTACGAAGGAAGAACCGGCAAAGGAGTATGAGAATATCGAGCAATACATACTCTCCTTCGCAAAGGATTTCAAGGTGGATAAATTCGTCGGCTTTGATAAGAAGCTGAAATCTTACTATCCCTCAGAAGAGTTTGAAGATGCAACTGACGTGATCGAACAGATAGACGCTTACGATGAGTATAAGGTATGGGAGACCCTTGTGCTGTCCCTTTCCCATCGTGACATTGTAAAGAAATGTGGTGAGAAAAAAGTGGAACAAATGTCAGAGGAGGAGCTTCTTGAAAAAGAATACCCCCTGATTCAAAAATATGAAGAAGAATTTCGGGAACATGGTTTTGACAACCTCTATGTGAGGTCAAAAAAATAGGCATAATCTCGACGTCAATTCTAAATAAAAACAGTAATGAATAGATGAAACAGATACGTAATTTCAGCATTATCGCCCATATTGATCACGGTAAATCGACTCTTGCTGACCGTTTGATTCAATTTGCGCATCTTGTTGATGATCGTCAATTCAGGGATCAGATCCTTGACACCATGGACATTGAACGTGAACGGGGAATAACAATCAAAAGTCAATCGGTGAACCTACCCTACACAAGCAGATCCGGCGAGGAGTTCGAGTTGAACCTCATTGACACACCAGGACATGTAGACTTTTCCTACGAGGTTTCCCGTGCCCTAGCCTCCTGCGAGGGAGTATTGCTTCTTATCGATGCCTCACAGGGTGTTGAGGCACAAACCCTCGCCAACCTTTACGCAGCTATGGAACATGACCTTGTTATAATTCCCGTTATAAACAAGATCGATCTGCCGTCTGCCAATATTGACGGAGTTAAAGAAGAGATAGAGAATGAGCTTGGCCTTGATCCTGAGTCTTCACTCCTGTGCTCTGCCAAGGAAGGAAGGGGGGTTGAAGAAATCCTCGAGGCAATTGTTGAACGTATACCGCCCCCGAAAGGTGATCCTGAAAAGCCCCTGGCTGCCCTCATCTTTGACGCCCAGTATGATTCATTCCGGGGAACAATAGTGAGTTGCCGGGTCTTCGATGGCATCGTTAAACCTGGCGATATAATCCACCCCATGTCCATGGGAACAACATACAAGGTAGAGGAGGTGGGGATCTTCAGGCTGAAACTTGAACCCGCCAAAGAGCTTACCGCGGGCATGGTGGGGTACATCATTGCCGGGATTAAAACAGTAAGCGACACACGAATCGGTGACACAATTACCCTTGAAGCAAATCCTTCACCCGAACCTCTTCCCGGATTCAAGGAGGTTAAGCCTGTGGTTTTTTCCTCCATCTACCCCATCGCATCAGACGATTATCAGTCCCTTGCAGAGGCCCTTGAAAAATATAAGCTGAACGATGCTGCCCTCATCTACCAAAAGGACTCATCAGCTGCACTGGGCCAGGGGTTTCGTTGCGGTTTCCTTGGTCTTCTCCACCTTGAAATAGTCCAGGAGCGTCTCGAGAGGGAGTTCGATCAGTCACTCATCCTCACGGTTCCGAGCGTTCAGTATCGGTTCGGGCTGACTGATGGAACAACTATAACCGTTGATAATCCTGCTCATTATCCTGATCCTACGCATATCAAACAGACCGAAGAGCCCTACATCCGGGCGAGCATCCTGGTACCGGAGCGCTACGTTGGAGTTGTCATGAAGCTTTGCATGGACAGACGCGGTGTGAACCAGCGTATGAATTACCCTACCCCCGGCAGGGTGGAGATTACCTTCGATATGCCCCTTGCAGAGGTGGTCTTTGACTTTTACGACAAACTAAAAAGTATCACCCAGGGGTATGGCTCTTTTGACTATGAGATCATAGATTATCGGGAAAGCAGCCTGGTAAAGCTTGACATCCTTGTCAATGGTGAAAAAGTCGATGCCCTTTCGATCATTGTTCACAGGGACCGTGCACGTGAAAGGGCAGTAATGGTTTGCGACAGGCTGAGAGATGAGATTCCCCGGCAACAATTCAAGATAGCCATCCAGGGGGCCATAGGCGGTAAGATCATCGCCAGGTCCACTATTTCTCCGTTCAGGAAGGATGTTACTGCCAAGTGTTACGGCGGTGATATTTCAAGAAAACGGAAACTCCTCGAGAAACAGAAAAAGGGCAAGCGACGGATGAGCGTTGTAGGAAACGTTGAGATACCCCAGAGCGCCTTTCTTGCAGCACTGAAAACAGACAATGAATGACGCAGCTCGTAGCTCATTGCTGATAGCTGATAGCAGGGGTAGTTGCTTACAGCTTAGAGCTTACAGTTAACAACTTTTAAAAAACCTACAAATGCAACCAAGCAGAAAAATAGCAGAGCGGGCAGGCGAGGCTGCAGGTCTTTACGTCCACGTACCGTTTTGCAAGACAAAATGTCCATATTGCGATTTCTACTCGGTGACCGACCTCGCCATGATGGAAGGATGGCTTTCCGCGCTCTTGAAGGAAATGGATCAATATCGGGATGCATTTGGTACATTTGACACCTTATACATCGGCGGGGGAACACCAACGGTGCTCAACAACACAATATTAATCTCTCTTTTCCAAGAACTTCATAGACAATTTAGCTTCACTAATAATACCGAGATTACCGTAGAGGCTAATCCAGATGACATCACACCGGAAAAACTTGCATTACTGAAATCGCTGGGTGTAAACCGTTTGAGCATTGGCGTCCAGTCTTTCAATGATGAAGAGTTAGTATTATTGAAAAGAAGACACTCACTCAAGGGTACCGAAGAGGCGCTTCGCTGGGTGAACGAGGCTGGGTTTACAAACTTCGGCATCGATCTTATATACGGCCCGCCTGGGCAGACAGTAGAAGGCTGGATAGCAACGCTTCAGAAGGCACTTACCTTTCACCCTACCCACATGTCCTGTTATCAGTTGACTATCGAGAAAACAACTCCTTTCGGTAAAATGCTGGAGGAGGGCAACCTCCAGGGTTGTACCGAGAAACAGGGGAGGAATTTTTTTCTCACAACATCAAAGTTTCTTGGGGAGAATGGTTTTGTCCATTATGAAATCTCAAATTTTGCCAAAGGGAATGAATTCCGGTCACGTCATAATTGCAAGTATTGGCGCCATATCCCTTACCTTGGCCTTGGCCCGGGAGCTCACTCTTTCCAAGGTGGGATACGATGGTGGAACTGTAAGTCAGTCAAAGACTATTGTGATAAACTCAAAAAAGGATCACGACCTATTTTTGGGTCAGAGGCCCTCTCAGCCGAGCAACTGCGTCTCGAAAAGCTCTTTCTTGGATTGAGAACCTGTGATGGAGTTGCTCTCGATGTCGCCTTTCCGGAATTCCCGCACAACGAGCTTCTTCATAACATTAAAAAAACACGCCTGGTATCTGTTCGGGACAACAGACTCATTCCCACGAAAAAAGGCTTTCTCATGGCAGACAGGCTCCCCCTCCTCTTTCCCTGATTTTTATATTGATTCTGTCTTCCTGTTGCCCATTGCCCATAACCTATTACCTGAGCTTTTACTTCTTTTCACGCTCGTCACGCTTTTCCCGCCTCACCAGCTGTCCTTGTATTTCCTTTAAAATTAATGTATTATATTCAATCGTTTCAAATCCTTGTGGCTAGGGAGTGAAGATGTACATTTCAATTATCGGTAAGGCCGGTTCGGGCAAAACTGCACTATTTCAGGCATTGAGCGGTATGGCAAAATCGGCCAGCGCGGGCTCTCACGGAATAGTTGCTATTGATGTTCCCGATGAGAGACTCGAGTATCTGACAAACATCTTCAATCCAAAAAAAACAGTGTATGCTCGTGTCGATCTATCTGACACCATTGCTATCGATGAAGGCGATCTGAAGAACGAGACTCTAAATCAAAAATCTATACAACAACTGAGATCAAGCGACGCCTTTCTTCTTATCCTTCGGAACTTCGACAATGGAGAAAGCATCAATCCACTAGCTGACTTCCGGGCCATCTATACGGAGTTTATCCTTGCTGACATGGCACAAATTGAAAGTCGCATAGAACGTATGGAGAAACAATACGGAAAAAAGGATAACCCGGCAATCCAACAGGAGAAGGCATTGTTGGAAAAATGTCTTGACCATCTGAATAATGAAGCACCCTTATCCCTTCTAGCCCTCACTGAAGAAGAAGATAAACGGATAAGGGGCTTTCAATTTCTTTCCCGGAAACCTATGATGGTTGTTGTCAATTGCACAGAACAGGAACTGTCATCGGCAAAGGCCATTGCGGAAGACTTACGAGGTAAATTACCGGATAATATCCCTGTCCTTGCTGTCTGCGCTAAGCTCGAGGCGGAACTGGCTCTCATGGCTCCAGAGGAGCATGCCATCTTCATGGATGAATATGGGATCAAGGAAACCATTCGCGGCCGCATCATACGCCTTGCTGTTGATACCCTGGGGCTTATATCTTTTCTCACGGTAGGTGATGATGAGTGCCGGGCCTGGCCAATAAAAAAAGGTATGAACGCCCAGGACGCTGCAAGTACGATTCACACCGATCTCGCCAATAAGTTCATCCGCGCAGAAACTGTTTCATATGAAGCCTTTGTAGAACATGGTGGGTTTGCTGGATGCAAGAAGTCAGGTCTGTGGCGACTCGAGGGAAAAACTTACGTGGTCCAGGACGGGGATATCCTCACAATCAGGGCTGGGAACTGAATCAAAAAAAAGAGGTGGGCGCCATATACCCACCCCCCCAGCAACAAATTTCTTTTACTCAGGTAGCTGTTGCCACAGAACCCCCCTCCCCTTTCCTTAATTTCTGCATAACAATAACCAAAACGAGACAGGCAAAACCCAGAATGTCGCCAACCCGTGAAGGATAAACAAAGGCAAGGGCCCCAATGATTATCACAATCCTTTCAAGGACGCTTGATTTCTTAATCAACCAACCGGAACAGCCCGATGCAAGCATACCAATCCCTATAAAAGCAGCTATAATCGTCCAGATTCCTGAAACAACGCCAATTCCCTCCCAGTGTAGCAGGATTGCCCTGCCTGAAGGTAACACGGTGAAGATGAAAGGCATGAGGAATGCTGTAACAGCATACTTCCATGACATCATAGTCGTTTTAAAAGGGTCACCGCCTGTTATGGCTGCCGCAGCAAAAGGTGAGAGTGCAGTAGGTGGAGACACCTCCGACAAAAGGGCATAGTAAAAGATGAACATGTGAGCGGCATAATCAGGAACACCCAGCTGCGTTAGCGCTGGCGCTGCTATGACAGCAGCGATTATATAAGTTGCAGTAATAGGTACGGCTAATCCGATAACCCACAGAAGTATCGCTGTGAATATTGCGGTAACGATCAGGTTACCACCTGCGTAACCAATTATGATTGATGAAAGCTTCAACCCGAGACCAGTCAGGCTGACGATACCGACAATAATACCTGCGGAGGCACAGATAGCAGCCACATTCAGCACTGTCAAGGATCCCTGCTTCAACGCTTCAACAATCTTTGGCACGGTAAACCACGTTTCTCTTCGTACGAAGCAAGAAAGAAAACACACCATAATAGCGGCAAACACTGCCACCTGGGGCGTAAAACCCTTTACGAGAAAAACAATAATAGCAATAAGGGGTAGGAAGTGATAGCCATACATTTTGGTAAGCTGCCACAGTGTATATTTTTTTTCTATATGCACAGCTTTCAAACCAAACTTCTTGGCATCAAACTCGACCATGATGAGTAGTCCACAATAGAAGAGCGCTGCAGGGATGATGGCCAGCAATATGACGTCAACATAGCTGATTCGGAGGAACTCTGCTATCAGGAACGCTGCAGCACCCATAACCGGTGGTGTGGTGATAGCGCCCATGCCGCCAGCAGCCAGAAAACCTCCTGCATTCTCTTTGTCGTACCCTGATTTCTGAAGCATCGGATACGCAACAGATCCGATTGCAACAGTGTTTGCAACGCCGGATCCCGATGCCATCGCCAGAAGATACGAGGTTGCTATTACTGCCCGGCCGGAAGCTGTAGGTTTCCTCCCCATGGCGGTAAAGGCAAAATCAACATAGAACTTGCCTGCCCCTGATACAGTGAGAAAGGCGCCAAATATACAGAACATTATGATGATGGAGGATGACACATCGATAGGCACGCCAAAGATGCCTTCCAACGTCATATACATGTGACCAACAATACGTTCAAGGTCGTAACCCCTGTGTGTCCATGGTGAGGGGAGCCAGGGTCCCACGTATGCATAGATGAGAAAGATTATGCAGGTAATAGGCATGATCAATCCGGATGTTCTCCGTGTGGCCTCCAGGATAAGGAGGATGAAGAGGATGCCAAAAATCATGTCCCAGAGTTCAGGTGTTACCGCCCGATAGATAAAATCCTCGAAGTCCACAAGCATATAAATGATACAAGCCATTCCGAGAAGACAAAGAAAAATGTCGAAGATGTTGATTTTTCCCTTGTACTTTTTGGCTAATGGATAATAGAGAAAAGAAATTGCCAGTAGAAAAGCTACGTGAACACCTCTTAAAATTTGAGTGGTCACAGGCTGCACTGCCGAGTAAATAGCAAACAGGGACATTCCTACAGCCAGCGCAGTGATAATGGTGTTCCAAAAACCTCCAACCTTTCTGGTAACACCCTCCTCTTCTTCGATCAACTCTTGCAACTTCTTCTTCTGTTCTTCTGTCAAGCTCTCCTGCGCCTGATCGAGGACAGACTTTTCTTTATCTTCCATACCATACCTCCAGAGAAAATATCAGAGATGTACCATCGGGCTTGCTGGAGCAAAAGACAGTGGTCCAGCAGTGAAAATGCATAATTATCTAACGGGCAGCAGCAGAGAAGGCTACCCTCCCTGCTACTCATGGCCTGTTTACGTTAGAACAGTCACTCCCTTTTCCTTAAAATACTTTGCTGCACCTTTATGGTAAGGTACGAACTTGTTCTGCGCGTTATCCTTGATATGAATATTCTTCCCTTCAGCATGAATGGCGGCTAAATCGCTCATGTGTTCAAAGATGGTCTTGACAACATTATAGGCCATTTGTTCATCCATGTCCTGATGACACATAAGAAGGTTTGAAACACCCGATACAGGAACATCAACTTCCAGGCCGGTATAAACCTTCTTTGGCATTACAGTCTTGTAGTAAATGGGGCCATACTTTGCATTCATCTTTTCTACAAGGTCATCATGGGGCAGGATAACTATCTTTACGCCCGGTGAGGCAGCAAGATCAAGAACAGATGCGGTCGGGAGTCCGCCTGACCAGAAATACGCATCTACTTTTCCATCCTTAAGTGCGCCGGCTGATTCCGAAGCGCCAAGCCTGTCCTTCTTTATATCCTTCTCGTGATTGATCCCTGCAGCCTCGAGAATTCTAAAAGCAATAACCTCTGTTCCACTTCCCGGGGCGCCTGTGGAAACCCTCTTCCCCTTGAGATCGGCAACCTTCTTGATTCCTTTACTCTCTGTGGTCACCACGTGGTTATAGTGAGGGTATATGGTACACAACGTCTTCAGGGGAAGGGCCTTTCCTTTAAAATTTCCCGTACCCTTGATTGCATCATATCCCGTGTCTGCAATTACTAAAGCCATGTCTGATTTCTTTGCTCCAAGAAGTTTACAGTTATCGACTGAGGCTGCCGTAACCTCCGCTGCAGCCTCAACTCCGGCATACTTGGTCAGAATGCTCGCGATGCCTCCGCCAATAACAAAATACACACCACCCATGCCGCCTGTGGCCACTGAGATCCTCTTCTTTGCCTGGGCAAACAACTTTCCTGTATTACCAAGGAGTATTGTTCCGCCGAGGACCCCGGTCAACTTGAGAAAATCTCTTCTTTTAACTTCTTTGTCCTTTAATAAGCTGTCCAAACCCATAATTATACCTCCCCTCATCGTTTATCCTTCCACCTTGCATTCATGCAATGGTGTCTTCTTAATGCTTCTATTCATTCGATCCGCATTTAGTCGCTAAATGTATTTTTGAATTCTATGGTATCATTAACAGCATTGTCAACTTTTTTATTAACCTGCTGTTATAATTAAATGCCTTACTTTGCTGCAATGGAGGCCGCAAAGCGCTTTACAAGCGGATGTATGTTGAGAAATATTTTGTATACATCATTGCTATCTGCAGCGACCTTCACTGAATTACTTAGAAATATCTTGACAACACAATAAGGCAGGGGGTGAAATATGGTCGAATAGCTTAGAATATCTCGAAAGCCAGCAAAAGGAGCGTACGCTATGGGAAGGTATCCGGAGATAGACGACAAACTGTTGAGTCTTGAAGAGGCTGTCAGGCGTTTCATCAAGAACGGCTCCCAGATTGCCATTGGTGGTTTTACGGTCACAAGGAATCCTATGGCAGTTGCCTATGAAATTGTCAGGCAGAACATTAGGGACATTCACCTCGTGTGCCATTCCCACGGACAGGCCCTTGATGTCCTGATCGGAGCGGGCTGCGTGAAGAGACTCGAAATTGCTTATGGCGGCAACGGCAGGTATGCGCCAACGTGCATCCGCTTTAAGAAAGCCATCCAACGCGGAGAAATCCAATTCGAGGATTATTCCAACTATCAGATGAGCCTCAGATTTCTCGCAGGCGCACTGGGAATTCCTTACATTCCAACAAAATCAGGCCTTGGCAGTGATCTGATCAACCTCGAGGGCTTTCCTCCTGAGATCAGGAAGGAAAAAAAGGTGGCGTCGAAAAAGTATGTTGTCACTCAAAACCCTTTCAACGGTGAAGATGACAAGGTGGTGCTCCTTCCAGCCCTTAACCCCGACGTAGCCATCATGCATGCCCAGTATGTTGGCGAGGATGGAACGGTTCGCATAAAAGGTCTTACCTTTGCCGATATCGAGCAGGCAAAATCTGCTGATATTGTCATCGTCACCTGTGAAGAGATTGTACCCCGGTCTTTTATTCGTCTCGATCCTGACCAGAACTCGCTCCCGCCGTTCTTCGTTGATGCCATTGTAAAAGTACCGTACGGCGCTCATCCCACAGCGGTTTACACCTTTTATGATTACGACCCAAAACACCTTAATCTCTACAAAAAAGTAGCTGACGATGACAAGGCATTCAAGGAATACCTTGATGAATGGGTATATGGTGTCAAGTCCCACGAAGAATATCTTGAAAAGTTAGGAAGTACTACCATCTTTCAGATAAAGGCAAATCCGGTTCTCGGATATGCTGTAGGGCTTGACAGAAAATAAGGAGGTTCTTTCGATGGCGAACTATACAGACAATGAAATGATGGCCCTCGCCGCAGGGCGTTTCATAAAAAACGGAGATATTGTCTTTGCGGGAACCGGTGTTTCCATGCTTGCCGCAACAGCAGCGAAAAGAATTTATGCCCCAAAGGCGGTTATTTTTTTTGAAACAGGCGGTATAGACCCATCCCTTGACGAGATACCCATGGCCGTTGCAGACTTGCGGGTTATGAACGGTACATGCCTGAATTCCGGCCTTATCGAAGCTTTCTCAATCGTGGGACATCGCAAGCTCCATACCATAGCATTCCTCGGTGCTGCCCAGATTGATAAGTATGGCAACCTCAACACCACGATGATTGGCGATTACCACAAACCCAAGACGCGATTTTCCGGGAGTGGCGGCGCCTGTGATGTGGCCTCTTTCGCATCGGGCGTTATTACCTTCATGCAACACCAGAAGCGTAGGTTTGTGGAAAAGCTTGATTACCTCACGAGCGTGGGCTGGTACACGGGAGGGGATTCGAGAAAAAAACTGGGTCTTCAGCGGGGCGGCGCCATGGCAGTCGTTACAAACCTCGGCGTGATGAAGTTCGACGAGACAACAAAAGCAATGTACCTAGCTGAATATTACCAAGGCATTACCATTAATCAGATTATTGAAAACACCGGCTTCGACATAGACGTGTCTCAGGCAGTGGAAGCGGCTCCGCCAACTGCTGAAGAATTGAGGATTCTGCGGGAAGAGGTAGATCCGCAGAAGCTGATACTGTAGCTGGCGCTCCTCAGTAGGCTTCCACACGCCCGCAGTTAAACGCAAATATTCCATGAGGATGAGCATGGTGTCGTCCTTTCCCCGCAAACACGCTCAATCGCTCCAGCGGCATCCTTCGCTCGCGTTCAGCATCGGAACTTTCGCACATGCGAAAGACCAAGCTTCCTCGCATCACGACGGTTTGCTTAGGAAAACCCGACACCATGCTCCCAACGTACTTCAGATAATGCCTTGTTCAACATGGCCGATGCGGCGGCCACTTTCATCTTCTGAGCGTGTATCCATGCAGCAGTCGGTTCCAACAATTCACTGGATAATACGTGGAGAGCCACTCCTGACCATACAATTTTTTTATTGATACATTATTTAGCTATTGAATAGTTGAACCCTGACCTGATTCCCAATTTTACGCAATGACCGCATCAGCTAAATGATTTCTGCCTCAATTGTTTCCCCCAGGCAATACCATCTACATTTCAACATTTCAAGAACGTCCCCAAAATTCCCCATGTTTAGTCACAAGGTCGTCCGGTATGACAGGTGACGACACGGATGATGTCGACGCTTCCTGATTTTGAGAGGGTGTTCGGGCGATTGGCCCAGGGTTGGCAACAATAGGGGTAGCTAGGGAAGATCCAGGATTGTTTCTAGTGTATTGCACCAAGCCCCAAAACAAGGAAACATTACCGCCCGGCGCAGAAAAGAAATGCGCCAAACCCCACAAAGCGATGAATCCAATGAGGATGGCAATGACCATGCGGACTAACCCGTATTTATCGAGAAGCTTGGACAGAAATTGGTCCATTTTATATCATCTCCTCACGCATAATGCAGCCATCACCGAGAGGCAAGCCCCGTTATTTGCCGATCCGGTGGGCTGATTTGTTAAGTATCAACCTTACGTTATACCCATTTAACAGTTCCAAAGAAGTACACAAGCAATTTCAAATAGGCAAAGACAAGACAAAATATCTTTGCGTAGAAGAATAGATAGCCTATGAAATTTATCCAGCTACTGACGTAGAGTTCGGATTTTTCCGTTATTTGACCGTTTGCTAGCTTTTCTTCTTGTATGCGGAACACGATGTGCCAAGCAATACTACGGTATACATGCTGCAAAAAATCAAGTGACATGGCTGCAACAACAAGCACCAATGATATCAGCAGACTTTCCGGCACCTCATAGGTACCACTGGTCTGTTGTTTGAAGAGCCAGACGATGGCAATTGCAGACAGTGCCAATGTACGAGTGTTCTCTGACACTTTGACGGTCGCATCATAGTGGTACTGCCGAAACCTGTCAAGAGTTGGCATTTCTGTTTCACCTCTTTCCTGGTCCGCCGCCGCCGGTAGGGCTCTTAAACGCTGCTACCTTTAGGGACGCTCCTGCTGAAAATTTAGGGACCTTCTTTGCCGCAATCTTTATCTCTTTGCCGGTTTGCGGATTCCTTCCCTTCCTGGCTTTTCTCTGCGCAACAGAAAATGTTCCAAATCCTACAAGTGTTACCTTTTCGCCCTTCCCTATTGAATGTTTAATGGAGCCTGTGATTACGTCTAAAGCCTTTGCTGCGGCTGCTCTTGTGATCTTAGCTTCTTTTGCTACCTTTACTATGATCTCCGCCTTTGTCATCTATCTACCCCCTTGTACATTTGTGGATATAACATGAAGCTCACCGGAAGCCGCTTTATGGCCGATCCGGTGCACCGTTTTGTTCGATCATTTTGTGCTCCTTCAGCCATACGCCTATTTCTTTCCAGTCGGATTGCTGTTGCTTCAGTTTTCGATGAGTGTTGAGAATGCGACGACCACAGTGATATACGGCAAATACCGCTATGCAATTGCCCAAAATTGCCGGGGCGTGTCGGTCAACAGCGTGTCGGAAAGGGAGTGGTGTTTGACCGTAGCTGATCATAACTGTCTCGTAGGCCCTTTGCCCCATACAAATCACGACCCTCGGTTTTACGACTTCAATGAGCGGCTTGAGAAAGCGCGGGCCGCAATTGCGATACCAATTTGAATCGACCGGAGCCTGATCGCCGCCTTTTTTCAAACAGAGAATTGCATTAGTGCAGAAGAGTGATTTTGCGCCATTGTTGTCCAGCGGCAAACTGACGGCAACACCGGCTATTTCCAACAAGTTTTTCAGCATTTTGTTAGTCTCGCTGTTGTTGTCCACCCCTTTTTGCTTTTCGAAATTACCAACATGGCCCCAATCCTGGGCGACAAGCATGATGGGTGATTCAAGGTTGCCTTGCCAACGGCTCCAAGGACCTATTTCGCATGAGTCGAATACCCCGTTCGCGACCCGAGAAGGGTTTTCAAGACCCTCGCAGACTTTGCACGACTTTCTTAGGTAAACTATGCGCTGGTATTCTTCCCGCTTCAATTCCATAGTGACGATTCCTTCCCTCACATTGTCGAACGCTTGGATCAGCCGCGAGTGTAACGAGTCGGCTGCATTGACTCGTTGTGCACTATTTCACCCAGATAGACAAATCAAGCTTTATCCCCGTTTTCCGTCTGAAGTTGGCCTGGGCTACTGCTATACCGACAGTAGTGAGAGTGAAGTGTGACAAAAAACTGGTTTGCCAAGTTTCAAATAGATGGTTCAACTCCGGTCGCGTTTCGGTCATATACTTTTTCACGTCTTCATCGGACATGCGAGTGCTGTTGAAGAGAGAAAGCAACGTTGCTTCCATCTGTTCTGGCATGTTGTTTTCCTTACACCGCTGACTAAGGAACTTCGTATCAATTGCGTTAACCTGAAGCTTCGTGGGGCATGCAGACAGTTAATCAAAAAACCCGCTGGTGGTTTCACATCTCCGAACTCGGTGGATACACGCTCCGATTCAA
>Ga0105103_10000635_pt1 | contig 19869 bp, 21 predicted proteins | sample PPLLaktember2015_2_FD_79107 | JGI IMG/M metagenome (GOLD analysis project Ga0105103, IMG submission 79107) | Freshwater sediment microbial communities from Prairie Pothole Lake near Jamestown, North Dakota, USA - PPLs Lake P7 Core (6) Depth... | ecosystem: Environmental > Aquatic > Freshwater >...
CCGTCATTAGCTGCTGAAATTGCCGGCAAAGTTCCATCTACGCCGGTAGAAGTGCAATCTATCCAAAAGCCGTCATCGATTGCGGTTATTGTGTAATCGGCTGTCTTGGTTGAGTATGCTTTGCGGTTTCCAAAGGTTCGAAGGGCGCCGTTAATTGTTAATCTTTGATTTGCTTTTGTAGCGTCAAATATCCCGAATATTAATGCATTTGCAACCTCACCGGCTTTGTTGGTACGGCCTTGATTGTCTATTATTAATTGGTTTGATTCAGTTGTCTGGTAAGTACCACCGAAATACCCTATGTAGACATTTGAACTGCCACCTAAATTTGAGTACCCAGAATAACTTCCATAAAATGTATTATAAGAACCGGTATTAGATGTTCCGGATACATACCCGAAATGTGAATTATGTTGTCCGCCTGTTATGGCATAACCGGCGCCATTACCAAATAATGAATTTGCCTGACCTGTACCTATAAACGAGCCGGTTACTCTACCAAATGTAGTATTTGAACCGCCAGAGGTTATACTTTTCAAAGATTCAAAACCTGATGCTGTATTCCATTTTCCTGTTGTTATTCCTGCATGCACGCATTGAGTACCTACATAAACGGAATGATCATTTTTGTAATAAATAACGGCATTTCCGTTATTAAAATAATTACCGTTTGCATCTATTTGACGAACCTCGACATTGGTAGAATTTTTCAGCTTTTCAATTATGGCAGTGGTCGCCCCGTTGCCCTTCATCTCAACACAGTTCGCAGTTGAATTTGTGTCGACAAAAGTAGTTTCGGCTGCATCTTTAATTTCGGCATGTGAATGGCTTGTTATAGTCCCAGTCAGTACGCTTTCGATTGCCGCTTTCGTTACGTAATCGGTAATTAAAAATAGGTTAGTCCATGCAATATCGGTATCATATTTCCATTGAACGTATCCAGAATCTACCCGCAATTGTACTTCTTTTCCGTCCGTTCCGTTAGTGCCATCAATCCCATCCGTACCCGCTTCACCTTTTAAATCTATTTTGGCATCCGTAATCGTGATCGTAGTTAAGTCATCTTTCACAAATACCAAATCATCCCCAACAAATGAAGCACTTACGGGAGTTGCTCCGTCATCGCCATCGGTTCCGTTGGTTCCATCCGTGCCATCCGTACCGGGATCGCCCTTTAAATCAATCTTTGCATTGGTTAAGGTTACCGTACTCGAATCGTCTAAAACAAACACCATATCGTTTGATACGAAAGAAACTGAAACGGCTTTTGCTCCATCATCCCCTTTGTCCCCCTTCAAAGATGCAAGCGAACAAATGACAGTCCATGAAACGTCACCGACATATCGCCATTCGATATTGGTTCCTGAATTTTGTATTTCAACTTCACGCCCATCGGTTCCATCAATTCCGTCAGTTCCATTAGTTCCGTTGGTTCCATCTACCCCGTCAACACCCGCCGGTCCTGTTATGTCTGCAATAGCAACAAGATTTGTCCACGACCCGCCAACGTAGCGCCATTGAATATAAGTAGCCGTCTTTTGTAGTTCTATTTCAGTACCCGGATCACCTTTCACCCCTTGATTGGCCACAACAATATTAACCTCTTCCTGTGATTCGGTTACTCCGATATTGACCTGAGCGGGCTGCGTTATTTGGATTATGACTTCTTCCATTATAGTTTAGATGTATCGTTTACGACATTCATTGTGCCCCCAAAATAGGTATGCACTTCACCGCTTGCAAATGTAATCTGACAATCGTAATAATACACACCGACCGGGAACGTGCAAAGAAAAGCCGAAATAGTGAACTTCCCGCCGGCAGCATCCGTTACCGTCATTCCTGAAGTTGTAGTGATTGTCTTAATTACCGTGCCGTTCGCATTGCCTGTCCTGAATTGAATCAGAAAGCTGGCACTGACCAAAGATATTGCAACTCCATTTTCATCTGTAAGAGCAATCGGTCGAGCCGAAAAAGTATCACCCTTCAGTTGGTTTGCGAAGTTGTAAATCTTGAAGTATTTCGTTTCTTGTATCATTATGGATATGTTTCTATTAATATTGCATAATCTGTTAAATTACTGCTATTCCCAAATAATATTGTATTAGGTAAAGATTTAGATGTAGGATTTGGAAGTACAAATGTTTTATTTGTGGTAAATTCTCCAGTAGATGTAATTGTACATGGATAACTCCATGTCAATGTAGTGCTGTAAGTATTTTGAATTACCGTGGCTGTTATTGGTGAATCCGTTAAATTATAAACTATCGTACCGGCTAACCATTCGGTTGGAGTTGTTCCCGTAGCTACAAAGGGTATATTTTGAGTAACGTATCCTACATTTGTAAAATCATCCGTACCCATACCGCCAGGATTAAGTTCGGTAATCAGATAGGTTTTACCAACTACCAATAATCCAGAAGATGTACTTATAAGAGTTCTATTTAATAGGGCTTTATATCTTTTTACCGGACTTTCCGCCCCTGCAATTATGTAGGCTAATTGACTCAAAAGCAGCCCGTAACTCCGTTTATTCAAGTCGCTTTCTTTGCCGATTTCCATCGAATAATCCGAGAGGTCGGTTATTTCGGCAGCCGTTTTTTTTGTTATTTCTGGTATCCTATAATTCATTTTATTAGTTTTTATATTATTCTGAAATTTTCTATTTCGTTAATTGTTCTATAATTAGGCATATCGGCTGTAACATCGAAAAATATATCGGAGTAATAATACAAACCGTCAATCCCTATTTTATAACGGTGCAACCCGGTCAACGTTCCCGCCTGTCTTAATGCGTATGTATCACCGTTTCCTTCGGCTGTTACCAATCCTGCCAACTCTACCGCTGAAACCACGTTGATAATCCCGTTAGCCAATTGGTCTTTATCCAATTCCTCTAATTTTACCGAAATAGTTGTACCTGTAACATCTATATTAAATGCAGGATAATATTGCCCGTTAATTTGGTGAATCGTCCATTTGAAGTTGTTCCTATAGCCGTCTTTTTGGCTTTCAACTTCCGATGATGTGTATATTTTTAAGAATCCGTTCATACTTTCATTAAATTAAGGGTTGCAACTGTTTCAGACAATTTCATCGTTATTTCTTCGATTTCATATTCTGTTACTCCGATATCCACGTATTTAAAGAAGTCAAAATCGGTGTAAAAGTTTTCAATCGGCACCGAAATTTGTAGTTTTTTCCTTTTTGCCAATCTGTTGGCGGTCGCAAAAACGGATCCCTGTGTGCTTAATTGCGGCAAATCAGCCATAACATAAAGGAAAATATATGGTAACGATAACTCGATATTGTTTGTTGCCAAATATGTATAATCACCGGTCGCAACCCTACGGACTTGATATGTAGAACCGTCATATGAAGTGCTTAACATTGCGAATTGGTCTATATCCGAACTGAATATCGATTCTTTCGCATCCACGATATAATTGATATCGGTATAAATATTAGTATCGGAAATTGATTTATTTAACGGTGAAACATCCGTATAATAAGCCGAAAGTTGGCTAATAGTGAAATCAAAAGTAGAACTTTGCGTTTCATTGCTTATTGTTTCCCATTCCGGAGGCTGTATATTAAACTCCCCACGCTTTGACCAATCTTTCCCTTTAAGATTTGTTACATCCGGGTTTCCTGAAGTGAGGGTTTTATCCATAACCATCCACAAACGAAAATAAAACGTGCCTCCGATATCTTCAAGATACCAATAAAAACCACGTTCAACAAACCAATCCAAAAGCCCCTTTAAAGTAATCTTAAATTTTGACTGAACTATCGATTTTTGGGTATTGTCAGTATCCGGGATCATGTCTGACATTCCCATTAATATCAGATTTTTGTAACATAATTTCCCGTAAGCCCCGTATGTTTCGCCTTCATAATTATTGAAAGAATAAAACGAATTCACATCAAATGAAACGGATGAATTAACCTTATCCATCAAATACTCTATTACATCGGTAACTTTTCTACCTGCATTTAAATAAGAAATAGAAAAATCGGTCGGAACCGGCCAATAATAAGAAGCATAATAATAAAGCCCCTTTGTCAGCACCCCAAATATATAAGCACAATCTTTGCCAAGTTCAAGATCACCCCGTATTTCATCTAACGTATTTGTTTTCTTTGAAAAGCGTGGATAGGTTATACCGCTTAAAATAACATCATCTTTATATACCCAGTCAATCCCGGCGGGTGGTACTTTTGTAGAACCGTTATAAAAACCATAAGCAACCAACTGGACCCAGTCCATTTTTACATCAAGACTCAATATTTCACCTGAACACACACCATCTGCATATGTGAATTCTATCTGATTCAAAGTCCATTCCGGGTCGGCTTGTTTTGTTGCAATGTATGAAGCCACATCTGCAATCCATACACCAAAAGAATCTTTAAGACAATAAAAAGTACGATAAGGATCGTATGTTATTTTGGTCAGATTTGACCGGTGATCGTAAAATGTGATATTCGGCACAGGTGTAACGTCAACGATATCATATTCTTTTTCCCACGCGCGATAAATCAGATTATAATTGTCTAATATTTCGTTATATAATTGAAAAGTAGCTTGTTTTAGAAACGTATCATTTTTGACCAACTTAATATTATTGGTTTCTGCAATCAGAACGGCATTATTATATAGATATGCCTTGCAATAAGATTCGTTAAAATAAGTCCCGGCATTTATGGTTGTGAAAAAATAATCATAGTCAGTGCCATGTATAAGTAAATCGCCTGTAAGTTGTCTTATCGGCCTGCCGTGTTCATTCTTAATTGACATGGTTATTTTTGACGGGTCATAAGAAACGTAATTTTCTATGATAGTTGAAGGCGAGGTTCCTGTCCATATTTTAAGGTACATCCTATACATTATCTCCAATAATTAACGGTTTTATTTGAATGCAATAAATTAATATCAAATTCGTACAAGTCTATAAGATTGTTATTTTCTACCGGTGTAATGATCCCTAATATCTGACACGGAGAATAAGCGGTTGCATCTGAAAGGGTTAAAGTGACCGCCGTGGATAGTGCATACTGTAAATATTCAGCTTTCCAAAGTTCGGTTTTTGTTAGCCAAATCTTAAAATATGCTCTTTGTTTTACGTTAATTTTCTGATTCTCTGAAATGTTTGTTTCTATTTCGATCCCGTCTAAAGGAGTCAATACATGCGAAAGAATCGGATTAATAAAAGTATAGATGTTAAATGTCCATGTTAAGTCCACAATCCCGGTACGAGTCCCCCGCCAGTCCGGTTCAAAGTCAATCAGAATATTATTCAGGGTGTAAATAAATACCGAACTGCTTTCGTTTGTAAAATAAAAGTACACATAATCTGTATCTTTATCGTAACATATGATTTTATTAAAATAGTTCGCATCTTTTATCAAGTGGTCAAATGTCGTATTATCGGAATGAAAATAAAATATATCATCTTCTTCGACATTTGTATTAATTCCATCCAACGGCAATTTAAAAGCCACATAATCCTCATATGCATTATATTTATACGTTGTTATATTAGTATAAGACATTGACGGGTTAGTTACCGCAAAAGATAAGACGTTTACATCGTTTGTGGTTTCAGTATTATAAGCTAATACGTTGTCGCTCGATAAATGGTTTACTATTTCCGAATCGTCATATCGGTAAAATTGAATGGTGTACACTACATTTAGCGTGCCTTCAATTTTCTCATAGGTTACCGCAATATCGCGCGCGACAAACGTCTCGCCTGCCGTTGTCGTGATTGTAGTATAAGCCAAAGATAATATTTGAACGTCAATGTTTCTTGCCATGATTATCTTAACCGAATAATAACGTCTTTTGATCGATTGGATTAACCTTGTGGATCGGACGTTATCATAGGTAATCCCGAATCTTTGAGATGTCGCTTGTGATTCCCACTTTGCCGGAAGTTCGGTAACTTCTTGAAGCAAACATAATTCATCTTCAAAAAGAAACGAACCGAAGATATCGGGTATATATTTTATCTTGAAAACATCCATTGTTGCAAAGTTAATTATTTATTGTTATAAAACAACTTTTTTAATTGTAATTTATTACATGGTTTCCTTTACTTTCTTGTATTACTTTACCACTCGCATCCCTAATTATATCTCGTGAGGTGTTAGCTTCGATTCCTGCTAAATGTTTCAATGCTTGCTTATCCTCTTTTACTATGACTTGCCCGTTCCCGTTGATGAAATAATTCACCGCTTCAGGGATTAAATCATTCTTAAACCAACGGGGGATAAGTTTGTTTTGTTTCTTTGATAAGATACGCTCGCCTTCATCCGCTAATATCGGTATGGTATCGGTTCCGGAAGGATTGCCGCCTCTTTCAAGAAACTCGGTTCCGGTTGCATATTTTGCACTTGAAATATTTGAGATTTGAACCGCTCCCAACGCTGCCATTGCTATTGACTGTGCCAATTTAATCCAATAATTACCACCGCCTGCCCATATTTTCATAATTGCGCTTGCAAGGTTTATACCCGCTTCAACTTGTGCCATACGTTGAGCCTTTTGCTTTGCCTTTTTTTGTTCGGCTAAATTCTTTGTCAAATATTCTTGTTCGGCTTTTAATTGATTTTCTAAAGCCTCTTTTCTTGACTTGTCATAAGCCTGTCCGCTTGCCTGAACCTCTGCGATTCTGTCTAATTCGGCATTTAACTCATCCTTAATACTGTCAATTCTTTCCTCTGATTTGTCGACTAACTGATCGTACTTTTCAATTTGCTTTTGAAGAAATTCATTGTAAACCTGTGAGAATTGCCCCCAAACTTCTGTTAGGGCTTGCGCTGCTTGTTCGCCATTTTTACCGCCTCCGAAAAGTCTGGATAATAATGAGCCTTCGCCTTTGGTTAGTTGGTCAATGTACTTTTGAAGTTTGCTGTATCTTACCGCAATTTCATTTTCGATTATTTTGTCTTCACTACCTAATACGGCTTCCGGTTTAATTGCAAATTGAACGTCTTCTTTTTTAGGCCCGGATAATTCTTTGAGTGTTAAAATTCTTTCTTTAAGTAAATCATTGCCCTTTTTATATGTTTTATTCTTTTCCTCTTCACCCTTATTTTCCTCTTTATCTTTTTCAATTTTTATTTCTTCTTTTGTAGTTAAAAAACCAACATTAGAACCCAATTCAATCAATAAAGATTTTTCCCTTTCTAATTGATCGTATTTATCTTTTAATTGGAAATATTCTTTTTTTCTGTCCTCATTGGTATATCGTAACTGTCTTTTTTCTTCTAATTCCTTATTTGCATTTATTAAATCCCCTTCAAGTTTCATCAAATAAAGATGAATCCTTCGTCTCTTTATTGATTCATCGGAATATTTTATTTGTTCTTTAAACGACTCAATGTTTTTTTCTGCTTCTGTTTGTGATTGGCTTGAAATAATCTTTCCGAATTTATTTATTTCAATCAATCCGTTCAATATATCCGTTATTGCTGAAACAATACCCCTTAACACTTTAGTTATCGCCCCGTCATCCGATTGAATCGAAAGTACGAATGCATCCCAAGCCCCTGCCGCTTTGTCCAAATCGCCAGAGAGGTTGTCCATGTTAATAGCCGCTTGTTCTAATGCCGTGTTTGTTCCGGTTACTTGTTTCTCTAATTCTTTGAATCGGTCTGTATTCTGTAAAAGTATGCCTGCCAAAGAAAAGTATTCTTTGCCGAATGTTTTAGCCAATTCCACGTTGTTTGTCGCAATGCCTTTATAATTGTCCATTGCCTTATTCAGGTCGAATTGTCCGTTTGTGTAGTTCTTAACATCGGATTGCATCCTGACTAAAATAGACTTGAAACCGGTGCCGGCAATTTCTGCCTTTACACCCTTTTCAGCAAACAATTCCATTGCAGCCGTGAGGGTTTCAATTTGCCCGCCGGTTGCAGCGAATACGGTACCTGACTTTACAATCGCATCCGAAAGGTAATCAATTTCACCTGAGCCGAATTTTGCACCTGCCCCCAAAACATTTATATAACGGTTAGCCTCGTCTGCCGATGCTCCGAATTGGTTCATTATAGAAGTCAACGCCCCTGTTGAGGTCTGTAAATCCATTCCAGAAGCCTGACTCAATGTTATGACTGCCTTTGTCATATCGTTTAAAGCGGTCACATTCGATAAAAGTTCGGGCTTTGCTGAAGCTACCAACTTGAAAGCCTCTACAATGTCAATTGCCGAGTTCCCGGTTTCGGCTGCCAACTTTAATGATTGGTTTTTGAGATATTCTAAATCCTTGCCGGCTGCACCCGTGATAGCTTTAAGATTTGAAATTGCTTTCTCAAAGTCTTTAATCTTATTTATTGAATTTTTAATCCCGTTGGCAAGAATAAAAGCCCCGCCCATTATCCCCAAAGAAGCCCCGAAAGATTTAAAAGCCCCGGCATAATTACCGACATTCCTTTGAAACCTTCCGATAGATGCATCATTTTGACGGATTACTTTCTCGTTTCTTTGGATTTCAGCCGTTAATTTAGCATACTCAATTCTATTCTCTTTGGTGTTTCTCGTAAGATTCGCCCTAACCATTGCGAGCTTTTGGTTAAGCTGAATCAATTCTTTATCCGATAATGATTCCTTTTTTTGAAGTTCTATAATTTGTTTTTTGGCTGCTTGTAATTTAGCCTCTTCTTTGACTTGCCTTTGTTTTGATGCAATAAGTTCATTCGATAATTGCAATTCCTTATCAAGTGACTTGCTTAATCTGTCGGCTTCTTTGGCCGCTTCTTTTTGTAATTGAATGGATTTTTTTTGAAGGTCGTTATATTCGTCCTCTACTTTTTTAAGACGTGAATTAGTAACCGCGACTTTTTCAAGTCCGGCCTGTAATTCTGCAATCGTTTGACTCCCTTTGCTCCATTGGTCAAATAAAGACTTTGATTCAGTCTTTAATGAATTAATGACATTTGTCAGGTTTTGAGCGTCACCGATTATATTTTTCCATTCTACTAAAGCCATTATGCCGGATTAGGTTTGTTTGTTTTTTCTTTTTGGTGTTCTATTACGTCACGACCGATTTCTTCATAGCTTTCATATTCGGCTAAACTTGTCTTTTTTGTATCAATTGGAAATCCGATAACTTTTGAAAGTGCCGCAACTTGGTCAAATTGTGAGCGGTTCGCCTTTGCTTCGCTTTTCAGGTTGTTGATATCAAACAGTGCTTTTCTCACAAATTGGTATTGATCGTAATATTGATTCTCGGAATAAATATCTAAAAGGTAGGTATCCATTTTGACAATTGAATCGAGCTTGATTTTTCGCTCTAAAATGAACCTCTTTTTAAATTCGGGATGTATAAAAGCAAATGATATTTCAAACTTTGATAAAAAGAATGCGTATTCATCCCATGTATAGAATTTAATATTCTTGAACTCATTTAAAAGTTTGCCAGTTTCTTTAAGTTGGTCATGATTAATCATTCCTTTTACGTCTTTCTCTTTGATTTCAGCACACATTTTAGCATACTCATTGACATAATCGGGATTGAAATAATACTCCGTGAACTCAAAATTAGAGTATGTTTTGTCGATTTCTTCTAAATAAAGTCTAAAGGTTTTTTCCAATTCGGTAACCGTATAATCGTTTGCTTTGTCAATTATTCTTTCAATCTTTTGATTTAATAGATTTGCCCGGTGTTCGGTCAATAGAACAAGCCATTTGACGTAATTCTCAAACAATGCCGAATTGATATGTTTTAATGTTTTCAAAATTTCCATGTATTTGTTTTCTGCTTTTGCTTTATGTTTGTCTTTTAGTCTGTCAATATTTTCGTAATTTCTATACAGATAAATTCCATCTCTGGTTTCATTGTACATTATCCAATTAAAAAGGGGTAGGTTAAATTTATCTCGAAATAATCTCATTCAGTTTGTTTTCAACTTGTTTATAAATTCGTAATGCAATTTCATCCAATTCATCCGGTGTTAGGCTTTCAACGTCATTATAAAATTCATCAGCGTCGGCATACATTTCTGTAAAATTAGCGGCTATTTCTGTATCATATTTTGAAGCCGTCCAGTTAAACTCTGTTACGAATCCGATTTCCTTTAATGTGACTTTAAAACTTTTGTGTAAATCACCGTCTGAATAAAGATCAACATGTGAAGTCTGTTTTCCCTTTGATTCTCTTAGCATTTCGGTAAACATCGAATATGCCTGCGTGCCTTGTTGTCTGGATTTGTCTGTTTGCAACTTCTTTTCGCTGCCCGTTATCCCTTCTTGACGTAATCTTTGTAAAATTGTTTCCTTTACATACTGCTGAATATTGCCGGCACTGAAAGCATCCGACATTATTTTATTTATGTCAATCGATTGAATCGCTTTATTGAGTGCTGCTATCGGCATTTATAAGATTTAAAAAAAGGCGGGGATTTCACCCGCCCCAAAACATGAAAACAATTACTTTTTGTACTTATACGACTTTTCGACTTTCGGCTTGTAAACCTCCTTTATAACTACCTTTGGAGTTAAGCCCAGAAGTTCATTATATTCATCGATCGAAAGGTCTTTATCAAATTTCAAAGCCTCGTTATACGTAATGCCGGTACGGTGAAACATTACACCCTCTTTGGATATAACACCCGCCCCTATTACTATAATCTGACCGTTTTCTTTTGAATAGTTCATAGTCCTAAGATTAAGATGCCGCTATCGTTGCGCTGACAGTAGCCGTTAAATCATAATATTCGCTTGTTGCGCTCGGTTCTTGATATCCGACCGTGATAACATCGCCAACCGTTTGGGCTGCAAAATTAAGCGTATATACACCTCCGGAACGTGTGATCGAAGTAACCGTAACGGCTGCCCCGTCATTTACGTTATAGAGTGTAAACCACCCTGCCCCGGTATTGGCTGTCGTGCTTAATCCGGTAATTGCAACTTTATCAAAGTCTTTCGCAGTGATCGGAATTTGAGTCGGTTTAGTCGTGCCTACCGTGAAAGTCATCATTTGTACCGAACTCAAAGCGGTAACGTCAAAATCAGGATTAACGGCATTCATGTAAGGCTCCCAATCTTCCAAGGGTTGGATGTATGCATTTACAAAACCTGCCGAATCTTTGGTAGGTTCCGAAATAGAGGCATAAACATTTACCTTTATTTGTTCGATTGTGTTTGCCGTTACTTCCTTTCCTTGTATGAAACCTTTGGAAGTTACCCGCCAAATGTACATGGTCCTACCTGAAGTGAAGTCTTTTAAAAGCGTTTTAGCGGCTGCCATACTCATGATAAGTTTATGTGTATTGGTCGCTAATTTGGTATCGAGAATAACAGACGAGCCGTTATCCATTTCTTGTTGTACTACTTCTCTTTCTGCGAACTCGTTAATGTCAAAAGGTAGATATACCAATCTGTTCGGCATGTCAGCTTTTAATAAAGTTGTCCACGTTGCCAAAAGAGCTGCATTTGTTTCTGTTACTGCACTTAACTTTTCTTCACTCATCAATACTCCGGTCATATAGCCATGCTGACATATATCTCCGTATGACGGTGTGTTGGTTAAGCCTCCGCAAGGATTTGCCATTTTCGTTAATTTATTAAGTTAAACATAATTCTGTAATCGTAAGGTCTGTAATTGTAATCTTCATACAGTCCACAGGGGTAGAGAGTGCAAATGCAGTCCCTTCCATGTATGGAATGTAGGTTTCTTGTATAATAAGTTCATTTTCGGCATGCTTCTTTAATCTGTAAAGAAAAGCATTCGTCAATGCTATTAATGTCGGTTTTTTATTGTCATTTCGCCATTGTGTTGACTTCTTTTCGTCAGTTTCAATAAAGAAATATAATTCAAGACTATTCAATCTGTAATACTTAGAGTTTGTAGTGATGTTCTTTTCTACCGTTACCGGCAATCTTAAGAATATCAAAGGGAATCTTTGGCTTTTATAAGTATTCGATTTGCCTTTTTCTATTAAATTTTTATCAATCTCAATCCAACTGCCGTAATCAAAATAAGGTGCATCGTTTGGAAAATTGTAAAGGTTCGCAGTTGCCTCAGCCTGTCCGGCATTTAAAAGGTCGGCTTTTACTTCATCAATTATCCCGCTTATTATCTCTATGATATGCATTATTCTATTGATCTTTTAGTAACAATTCCTTTTGTCTTTTCAAATTTGAAATAATCCTCAAAATTTGTATAAGTGCTTTCGTTGGCCTCAAGATAATCATAGCATTCATTTAATCGGTTTACGAAATCATTCCATGCTACATACTTTAAATCACTTCGCCCGAACTCGCTTGCAGCTTCCGAATTTTCATATTTTGGTTTTACCGTCCCGTTTTGAACTTGCTTAAGTGCATTGTAATCCACCCACTTTGAGTAAATATAAGGGACTAACAAATATTTTAAACCTCGCCAGTTTCTGACATACCCGCAGGCATCTGTATAACCGGTAGCCCCGTCCCTTAAAGATACCCACGCCGCCGTTGTGGGTGCAGCGTCGTAAGTATTGTAAAGGCTTTCACCGATTATATTCAAAAGTAGGTCGTATTGTTCATCCGCGATGAAGTCGTTAAAGTTTTCTTCACCTATTTCCGATATTGCCAATGAATAACGGCCTTTAAAGTCTGCGTATGTAACTATGTTATCCATTTAATTCTGTTTTTTGTAATACTCTAAATATTGTTCAAATTCATTACAAACATCTTTATTATATCTTAATTCTTCATCAAAATAAACACCCTCTTCAATTAATGCTGATTCCGTATTTGATATCAATTTAGCAATAAACCATTTTAATTTATCATCCATTTAGTAATCGATTAAATCGGGTACATGACAAACTAAATATCCTGAATCTCCGATGTGTTTATATTTATAATTCATTAACTGTTTTACAAAGTCAAAATCATGTGCATATCCATCTGTCCATTTCACCTCTAATCCGTTCTTATGACAAATGTTTGACGTTTTTGCGCTGCCAAATGTGAGCGTGTTTTGTTGCGGGTATTTCGTTCCGTTAAATTGTGAGTCGTTAAAAAATACCCAGTCGTAATCATCCAGTCTGCCGTTGACCTTTTCTAAGTGATCGGGTTCGTACATGTCATCCGAATCCAAATAAATGATATATTCACCCTCCGCCATTTCAAGACCTTTTTGTCGTACCTTGCCGGAAAAAGGCTCTTGTTTCTTCATGAATAACCAATTAATTCGATGATCATCACAATATTCATCAACTATCTTTATCGTTTCTTCACACCCGTCAGCAATTACAAGCAATTCAAAGTTTTCATACGTCTGATATAACACCGACTCAATGGCACGTCTTAACTTAGCGGGCCTGTTGGTTGCGCATCCGTTGTAAGTGCCTAAATAAGATGGTATGATTACTGAGAATTTAATATTTGTATGCAATTTATCCCGTTATTAATTAAATATTTTCCTAACATTTGATAGTCTTTGATTTCATAAGGACATTTTTTAAGAATTTCAACGGCCTCTTTTGAAACCGCAAAAGTCCCGAAGGGTTCCGATACATATCTCACCGGATAATCCTTTTCATTCTTTTCTGCAAATACCCGCCCCTTAGAATCCAAACATGTCAAATAACTTTTACATCCCGTTTTAAACCAATCAATCAAACAATCATCAAAAGTTTGCCCGTCATACATCACGTATACGTCTTCTTTTAAGTCAATGAAATCAATGAACGATTGTATGTTTTCTGTCTGCAAAATCATAAAGAAAGGGAGGAGTTAACCTCCCTTAATTTAAGTTGTTAAAATTTGATACTTGAAAATAGGTGATTCGTTAGAAACTGAAATCGGTTGTTTTGTCAAAGCATAATTCAATGTCAATTCTACCGTATTTACAGAGTCTTGGGTTGCACCACCGTCATTCGTAGTATCAGCACATGAGTTCTTAATAAACACATCGTAAAAGATACCCGGAAAGAACATTGATTCCATTATTGTCCATTCGCCTGCTTCGTCTTTATTGCCGTTTCTGTTTAACGGATCATTCCAGAACAATGCAGCCACGCCACCTTCAGGAACCACGTAATGAGTGTATTTGTTATATCCTGAACTGGTCACCAAATTAGAGGGTACAAACTCAATCCCTGCCGGTATGTTATCGAATTGATAAGCATAATTGGTCGAATTGGCTGCACCTTGACTTGAATAGTGAGCCATTTGAGCCATGAACCATGTATTACCGATATCCCAAAGTTTACCGGTATAGTTGTTCACTGCCATGTCTGCCTGCATGTCATTCCAGAAACGTGCCATGTTTGCATTCGGAACGGTTACATGATAAGAGGCTGCCCCTACCCATGTATTGGTTGAACCGGAAGTACCTGCCGATAATGCATTCACTTGGGTTCTTTGTGCTTCCAAATAAGCCAACATAGCGGCATCCATACCGCTTGCACCGTACCATATAGACTTTTCAGCATTATAAATGGCATTTGCCAACGCTTGAACTCCAGTCAGTTCATTACCTTGGAATTGTTTCTTGTTGATCTTAACGGCTGCCCCTTTTTGCGCCCATGTCAAAGTCGCTTTGTTTGAACTTCCGACTTCACCGGAAGGGGTGCATGATTTTGAGGTGTTTACCGTATAGGTTTTATTCTCCAAATATAAAGTGGAGGTTGCACGTGTGGTTGCGCTTTTGATAGCCGCCAAATCCGGGATGTAATTTTGCCCGTCTAAAAAGACCTTTTGAATCTGCGTTAACGCTTTTCTTTGGTCGAATTTTTCTCGCATTCTTTCTTGCTGCCAAAGTCTGGCCTCAAGTAGAACGGTATTTGCAAATGTATCTGCCATTTTATTTTAATTTAAGATTGTTGTGATTTGAGCCATTCGGAGTAGTATTTCACATAATCATTTGAACCTACCGAAATACCTTTCTCTTTCATAATCTCGTTAAACTGCTCTTTTGTGGAGCCGGTGAAATTATTTGTGATCCTGGTTCCGTCAGGTCTTTGGATCTGTCCGTTACTCTGAATGTTTATATTCATTTTTTTAGCGAAATCAACTGCAAAATCAGAATCGTACTTAATCGGATTGAGAAATTTATCTTTTAAAACTTCACCGTTTTGCTTTACGATTATCTTTCCCTCAAAGGTGTCAAACTGATACATTGAATTAAGCAACGTCATAAACTTTATATTTTCCGTTTGCACGTACTTAGTTTTTTCTTCATTGCTTATCAGATTCTTAGGTATGTCAAAGGGCAGTTGAATAGATGCTATTTCCTTACTGATGATTTGATTTTTGACTTCCAATTCTTTGGCTGATAACTGTGATTTATAATCAGTTTCAGTATCTAACAGCCGTTTTTGAAGTAATTCTACTTCTTTGGTTCGTTCGTCAACTTTGCTCAATAATTCTTTCACCTTACTGTCTTTCTCGCCTTCAAATGCTGATTTGTATTCGTCTGACTTTTTCTTTTCGATTAGTTCGATAACCTCGGCATGTGTTTTTATCCCTTCGGTTACAATTCCATATTTGTCGGATGCGAATTTCTTTACTTCTTTCAAACTCATTTCATCGCCCGCCGTTTTTCCTTTGTGATATTCTTGGTTCGTAAGGTTTTTAATGTATGAGTCAAATTCGGATTTTTCATAAACCACTCTTTCGGGTAGTTTCAATTCGGGTGCATCCGATTTAATGATTGCATTGATTAACGCTTCCTTATCCATTTTGAGTTCGGCTGATAAGACCTCTAAATTTTTGTTATTTAGTTCCATTTTCGTTAAATAAAATTATGACATTTACCCGGCTGTCAAATCACCAATTCCTATATATGTTTACAATTACAGACTTATTTTTTAGGGCGCCCGGCTTTCTTAACCAGAACGACTTGTTTTATTGCCGTCTTTTCAATTACCTTTACGATCGGCTTTTTTACTTCCACTTCGATTTCTTCGATTATCGGAGGGGCTTCCACTACATCTTTTTTTACTAATTCCAAATTCATGAAATCCTTTGCTAAATTGAATAGCATTTCATTCTCGAACGTCATTTCCGTTCCGTTGTCTTTATTTCGTACTAAAATCATTGTCGTTAATTTTATATGTTTTGAATTCTTTGTTAATTTCTTCTACCGTATAGGTTAAAATGTTTCCTTTTGTCAGTTCAAACGTATGGATGTATTTGTCTAAGTTCTTTTTTACATCTAATTCATCCAGTGTTAAAATGTCTTTAGCTTCCAGGATTGTATAATGAAACAACGGAGTCAATAGTTTTATTTTTCTTTGTCGTTCCAATTCGATGGGGTTGTTTTCATATTCGCTCACCAAATAATCATCCCATATCTTATCCAGTTGCGGATCGGATGCAAGCCCCTTCTTTGATTCCAAATACAAAGCCCTGTTTTCCGTTGGTGACAGCATGATAAATTGTTCGTTAGGGCTTATAATCACACCTCCGAAATCATCAAAAGACCGCTTTCCGATTAAGGAAATGATTGCACGTTTAAATGCTACCCTGTTTTGTTCTATCCTGCGAAGTTTGTCAATTTTGCCCTCGTTCCTTACCGATACCTCAAATGCCGTTGTATCGGTTCTTTCTTTGGAAACCGCCGAACCCTGTCCCCAAACTATCTCGGCAAGGTCAAACTCAAGTGCATCCAATTCCAAAAGCAATTGTTTCTGAATGTCTACGGGTATGGTAACCGCTCCGAACGGAGGCACGTTGTTTTGTGTTTCCTTGTCTAACACATCCAATTGCATCACATCGGTAAGGTTTCTTTGCAACCCTTCGCCTGAACCATGACAGATTGGACAGTCAATCATCCTTTTGCCGCCTTCTTCCGAATTAGAAACTTGACCGGACCCGCCGCAATTCTTACACTTTGTTTTGAGTTCCCAAAAACGGGGTATTCCTAATTTCTTCTTATAAATCCTAAAGTCTGTATAGTCGTTCAAATAATCTTTGGCTATAATCATAGCCTCGGCACAATAAGAAGTATACGATTTGTTTTCGGTCTTTTTGTCTACTTTATTTGAATTGAAAACACCCGGAACCTTTCCGAATCCGTGAAGTATTAAAGACGCTTCAACTTGTTCTATTATTTCGGTGTTATTTTTCCAAATATAGATAACGTCCTTTTCTTCATCTATAATCCTGAATAGCTTATCGTGATCTTTGTTTTCGCCTAATTTAAGGATCAGATAATTGATACTATCAAAGGAATGATAATCTATATCATGGAAGTTTTGAAATATCTTTCCGTTCAGTCTTTCGTATGGTGAAATGTATTCAAGTTTGAACCGATCGGTTTCTTGTTTGTAAATGCCTGATTCGGTTACAATATCTTCATAAACCTTACCTACCAAAGTGATCGCCATCGGATCAATCCAAATGCCATAATCTAACCATATTTGATTAATGAAGTCTTGTAATCCGTAGCCCCTGAAATTAAGATTCTTTACGGTTTCTTTAAGTATGATTTCTTTCTTCTTATCCGAATCCTGTCCGAATTCATAAATAACAGTTCCTCCCTTTGCACTTTGGATTTTATCTTTCGGTCTTAAGACTTTCTCGAATGCCTTTACCGTGATCGTATTGGATAACTTCTTTTTTACTCTTATATAGTCCTTATCTTCAACTCCATCCACCGTTGTCAAGAACTCATCCAGACCGTGACCGGCTAAATGTAATTCATGCTCTTTCTTCATTGAAATCAGATAATCAATGAGAACTTTGTTTTTTGGTGAGCGGATTAATTCTTTAATTTGGGAGTCGGATAATACCATATTTTGGATATATGCCCCAAATATATGTTAAATAACATTACAAAAGTTGTTTTAAAGCAATTTTTTATTAATTATTTATTAACAATGTAAAGTAACCTTTTGGTAAGTTACTTTTGGGTAACATGAAAAAAGACTGCTATTGCTAACAGTCTTACTAATTTGTTGCCACTACTTCCGTTCACTCGGCATTACCCGGTCAGGATTCGAACCTGTTACCATGTCACCCCTTACGGAATTGATTTTAATGACATTTAAAATATAATAAATAAATTTTTATTCCAATATAATAATAAACGATATATTGCTATCCATACCCACGAATTACTTAATTCTATTATTATATTTTCAATATCCTTATTTATCATATGCATAATACCTATTTTTCTATCCCGGCAGGGTTCGTACCGGTCACTAAGTCAAATTGTTTGTTATGAAAAAATCAAATGTAAAAATAATATCAATGTAATTCCCCACCCTAACAATGCGAGGATCATCCATGTTAATTCGTTTCTTTCGTTATCCATTGTATGCTAATTTGATTGTCAGTAATATGCCGCAAATAAATCCGACAATTGCCATAATATAACCGTCTCTTGCTTTCTTGTTTATTATTACGTTTATAACACAAATTGCAAGGTCAATGCCGAATAAAATCAGTAAAATAATGTATTTCGTTTCCATGTCCTTTTGTTTAGTCGTTTGATAATGTGATCGAGCCGGTGAAAAGTTTTACATTATCCATATTCCAATCATTATAAAAAACACCTTCTTCACGTTGACCACCGTCTTTTAAACAAATACCTTCACACAAATCGGTAAAATATACGATAATACCACTTCCGTAAATACCTAAAAATGGGTATCTTTTTTTGACAGATTCTTTAATTTCTATTTTCATGTTTGTTAATTTAAAGTTTCAACAAATATACAACTAATTTCAATACAAAAAACATGTTATTAAACATATCAATTATTATTTATCCAGTCATTCATATTAAATTCAATCTCTTCTATAAACTCTCCTATTACGGTCAAATACGGAAATTGTTCTTTGCAAATCTTTTCAGCTTCATCAAATGAACCGGCTTTTAATCTCGGTCCTCCCCAAAGTTTTACCATTCCGTCTGTCTGATCGACTGCCCTAAATTGTGTGCAATATTCTTTCATTAGCCTGCAAATCGTTTTTTAGTAAAATAGGCAAAAGCATAACGTAAAGCATCCAATATATGGTTGTACTCATCGATCGGAACCTCTCCCCGTTTGTCGGCCCATGCGTAATTGTTTAATTCAGCCATTAGATTAATCGATTCCGGTGTTACTATTAATCGATAATCCAATATCTGTTTTATATCATCTACTATTTGATTTTTTGACGCTCTTTTAATGTTATATCCTTTACCCTCTAAATCCTTAATCGTTCTTTTGCCCGCTGAATCCGCTATTATTAATTCGTTTCTTCTTATGCCTCTACTTTCTAACCTTTGAGAAAGTTCATCCGTGCCAAGTCCGTTCATATATAATATCTCTTGACAGTATATTTTTTTTTCTTTGCTGTCAACCGCTACTTTTATACATGCATCCGGATCCGTCACTCCAAAATCCATTCCGTAAATAAACGGCAAATAATCGGCAAATTCTCCTACCTCCCAATTTTCAAATATAACACCTTCGGCTTTGTTTCTGAATTTTCCTAAGAACCGATATTCAAACTTTTCGTAATCATTCTCTTTTAAGTCGTTTATAACCTTCAAAAAACTTTCCGGTATATTTTGGATATTGTCTAAATAATTGGAGTAAATATAACAGATATTATCTTTTATCCCGGTAAAATAGTTTTGAATCCCGTGCCGTTCAAAGAACTTTTTGTATATAAAATGCTCTTTAGTTATCCTGTAAGTATTCAAAATAAGCACTATGATATTTTCGGTTCCTTTTCTTCTTATACTTTCATCCACATCATCAAATACGCTTTCATCGTGAAGTTCTTCAGCTTCATCTAATATCCAGATGTTTAAATCGGTTATTGATTTGAGTTGGGCTGTCTGAACCCCTGCCGAAGTCTTTAATCCCTTAAAATTTATTACCGATTCCGTCAGGTTGTTTATTATTTGATTCTCGGTTATTTTAAAGAAG
>Ga0105103_10000636_pt1 | contig 19868 bp, 18 predicted proteins | sample PPLLaktember2015_2_FD_79107 | JGI IMG/M metagenome (GOLD analysis project Ga0105103, IMG submission 79107) | Freshwater sediment microbial communities from Prairie Pothole Lake near Jamestown, North Dakota, USA - PPLs Lake P7 Core (6) Depth... | ecosystem: Environmental > Aquatic > Freshwater >...
AAAATCCACTCTTCTCGTGTGTTTTGCTATTTTATTATACTGTATTGAAAAAAATGAGCCTTCAATACAGACAATATATCCATCGCAGCGTCTTGAGTTTTTGAATGTTTTCAACAGAGCAGAAAATAACTGTATTTCGCCATTCTCGTGCAAACATCCTCCGACCCATACACGTAATACGGGCCGGTGCAAACGTACCCGCAGGAAATGCCAAAAGAAACCGTCCCGGCCGCATCACACCCCCCTCCATACCTGCCCGGCCCGGAAGAAGAGAAGCGGATCGCAGCCTTTTTTGCTGCACGGGCACTCCCCCCGGCGCTTGAACAGGGGATTGAACAGTACATCACGAAGAAGGTGGGGAAAGAATGGAACGATCCGGTTATTCTCGAACGGCTCCGTAAGGCCATCGTTGCCCAGAAGGACGATTACTGGAAGCCGGTACAGAAGCGATCCCTGCAGTACACGAAGGCATACAGCGTGCTCGGGTATCTCGCGTACCATTTCCCGGTGTACTTTATCCAGACGGAACACCTGCTCGCCATGCTCGCCCGGGACGGCCTTTTGAAAAAGAGCATGACCGTCCTCGATATCGGCACCGGCCCGGGCGTTGTCCCGCTCGCCATCGCGGATTTCTGGTCCCGTCTCGATGGTGCAAAGGCGGATGTGTATTCCGTGGAACGTTCAGAAGAGCATATCGAGGCATTCCTGTACCTGCGGGACCGGTTCGTGCCAAAAGGCGGGAGGGTTTCGGTCAAGCCACCCGTCAGGGAGGACATCGCTGCATTGGACCCCGTGATAAGTCCGCAACATGCCGATCTCGTCGTCTTCTCCAATGTCCTGAATGAACTGAGCGATAAAAGCCCGGAGCAGCGGGCTGACCTCGTGATGCGCTATGCGGACAGGCTCGCACCGGATGGCACGATCCTCATTGTGGAGCCGGCCGAGGAGGCAGTCTCCACGCAGCTGCGGGTGCTCTCCCTTGCATTGAAAAAGCGGGGCCTGACAGTCCACAGCCCCTGCACGTATATGTGGGGTACAAACTGCACGCCGGACCGGTGCTGGAGTTTTATAACGGCACGCTGCATCCGGCCGACACGAATAATGGAGACGCTTGCTGCCTGCGATGAGCCGTTCCGGTACGTGAATACCGATATCAAGTACAGCTACGTTGTACTCAGGAAGGACAGAAAAATGCGGGAGACCTACCGGGTGCCGGCCGGATCACGGGTATTGCGGTTATCCCAGATCCACAGCCATGTGGATAAAAGGATCAATCTCATCGCGGCAAAGATGTCGGAGAACCTTGGGGATGCAAAGAACCTGATGTTTCGTCTCTGTGACGGCACGGCGGATACACCGGTCTTTGCGGTGGTGCCCTCATTCCATATCACACCGGAGAATGAATCGATTGTATCGGCACCGTACGGGGCAATCCTCGAACTGACGGGTGTGCACGTCCGGCACAACCCGAAGCACGATGCATATAACGTGCTGGTGAGCCGGAATACAGTAATTATTCCTGTTCATCAGGAGTAAAAAACTATCCGGACTATTTTTGTCGAAGAACACCCCAGCATTACCCCGTCCTGTTTCCGGAACCGCTTTTCATGAGAAAATGATGGGCATCATGGTTTTGGCACAGGGCAGGTTATCATGTCACCTGGAAGCGGCTCGTCCGTGTTACCGTCCGGCCGTCCGTATTCGTATACCGGGCAGTGTACCATCCCGTGGTTGCCCCGGCAGGAATATCGATAGTGAACGTAACACTGGCGGGGGAGGCAACATTGACGTTATAGGCAGTGATGGTTGTCGAACCACCGGTCAGTACAACAGCCATCCCGGGTTGCAGGTAGGATCCAGGGGCCGTGATGGTAAGACCCGTTGTCCCGCGTCCTGCGGTTGAAGGAGAGAAGGCCGGTGTACTCGGGATCGTCGGCGTCAGGCTGTTCACCGTGAACGTCCGGGAGGTGGACGTGGAAGCCTGACCATCGGTATTGATGACCACATAATACCATGTACCCGCTGGTACACCAAGGAGGTTAAGGGATCCGGCGTTGATGGATGTGGGGGTGGCCACATTCACTCCTGTAGCAACGACATCAGGGTAGCCGGTGCGTCTGAGGAGTACGGTTGCGCCCGGCTGGAATCCGGTGCCCGTGAGCGACAGTATAGTGACCGGCCAGCCACGGTTGCCGGAGGTCGGGTTCCTGGCCGTAAGGGTCGGCGCGTTGCTGGTGACCATAAACAGGTTCTGGCCTACGCCGATATCGGATGAGGGGTTTGTCACGGTCACGTTCCGCCGCCCGGCATGTGCTCCCGCCAGGTCAAAGGAACAGGTGATCTGGGTTGGGGATACTACTACAACATTGGCAGCAATGATATCCGGCCCGGTACTTGCATTGACAAGTCTGACAACCGCACCGGACCGGAAATTCGTACCGGTAATCTGCTCGACCACGGTCCAGCCGCGGACACCGGTCGTATTCGTAATGGCCGTTACCGTAGGTTTCGGGCTCCTGACCTCAAATCCCTTCGCAAGGGTCCCGTACTGGCCATCGGTATTGGTGACCACCACGTCCCAGAGGCCAGGGGTCGCAGCCATGAGGTTGAAACTGCCCGTGATAAGGTTGGACGATCCAAAGACCACACCGGTAGCGGGGATATCAGAAAATCCCGTCCGTTTCAGGGCAAGGCCAGCTCCGGACTGGAAGCCGGAGCCGGCTACCAAAACGGAGACCGGTGTAGTCTGTAAAGAGGAGTTCGGGGAAATTGCCGTGACCCCCGGTCCAGCCGCTAAAATGGTAAATCTGTCTTCCAGCGCACCACTCTGCATATCGGGATTTGTCACGATAACATCCCATATCCCGACTGTTGAGCCGGCCGGGAGGTTAAAGTCACAGGTGATCTGCGTTGCAGAGACCATGACAACGCTGGTTGCGGGGATTGCCGTACTGTCAGTCCTGTTCAGCCGTACCGTTGCGCCGGAAAGGAACCCGGTACCGGCAAGGTTAGTGATGCTCACCGTTGTCCCCCGCGTTGCGGCAGGGGGCGTGATGCCGCTGACTGCCGGGGCTGGGTTGGTCACGGTAAACCCGTTCGAAAGACTTCCGGATTGCAGATCGGGGTTGGTCACCACAACGTTCCACTGACCGGCAGCAGCACCCGCAAGGTTAACAGTCCCCCCGGTAATCTGGGTTGGAGAACTCACCGTAACGCCGGAGACCAAAATATCCGCATAGCCGGAGCGGGTGAGTTTCACGGTTGCGCCACTGACAAAGTTCGCACCGGCAATGCTGGTGATACCAACTGTCGTTCCCGCATTGCCACCTGAAGGAGTGATGCCGGAAACCGAAGGAGCGGAGGGTGTTGGTGTAGGGAGTGTAGTCGAAGGTGTCAGAGGGGACGGGGCTGCCCCGGATCCCCCGTAGGTAAAATCTGCCAACGCTATCGTATACGAAGCAGGGATGTACACGATCCGGACGGTCTGGGGTGTGCCGGAACTTGATGTATAGCTGAGGGTGTCACCGACCGACCATGTCCATGGTGCGGGACTGCCGCTCTTTGTGAAGGGAACGGGATTCCCGTTGACCAGGATCGAGATCTCACTGCTCACCAGGGTATCTCCGCCGTCATGGTAAAGGGAAACCTGGTTACCGGAACTGGAGATGACCGCACTGACTGCCGGAAGTTTCCCGGGGGGGGCCTGGGACGTGAGGGCAACACCGATGATGGCAACGGCAAGAACGACAACGGATACGAGAAGGATTGACCCTATCACTTCCGATACTGCCGATTCGGGCTGTGTTGAATATTTCAAGTGCAGCATGGTGACCGTTTGCCCCTCTCCTGTTGAACAGATATGCTATCTAGAGTATTATTATATCTTTTATCCCGGAATACCGGGTAGATCTGCAAGCTGGTGAACCCAATCGTAATCAAAAAAAACCGGAAATAATACCGCGTGTGGAATTCAGTTTTGAAAACGGTGATTATCGCGCTGGTAAAAAAAAGGGAGGAGAATTACCGGAAAGTTGCCACCAGAGTATGGTCAGCGACAATAGCGGGAATGGTATACGTAATATTTGTACCGACAGAGGATCCGGTATATACCGTCACTCCGTCCATCTTGATCGTCTCGACGTACTTTTTGGATTTCGGGACAAACGAGAAGGCCGGGCTGCTGCCGGTCGGGACACTGACTGTCTGGGAATTGAAAAGCGGCGTGGCTGAAGGCAACAGATAGGCATCGCCCAGCCCTGAGGGAGACCAGCTCACGGTAACTGTATTAGTGGAACTGGTGGGTGTAACGGTTGGTGTTGCTGTTGTCGTGGTAGAAGTTGTTGTTGTCGTTGTAGTGGTGGTAGTGGTTGTTGTCATCGTTGAGGTTGTTGTGGTAGTGACTGTTGTTGTCGTTGTAGTGGTCGTTGTCACTGTAGGGGAGATGGATGATGTTGGAACAAGCGTAGGTGGCTGGACCTGCACCTGGAGGATCACGTAGTCGCTCTTCCCGGTGATGGCAATGATATGGAGTGTAGAGGGTATTACCTCATGCGGCTGCAGGCGGTATTCCAGCATATCCCCGACCGACCATCGTGCGGGTACAGCGCCACCGGAAACGAAATCTGAAGTCCGGTCACTGCCGTCGGCAAGGATCCGGTATTCCCCGCGGACCAGCGAATCTCCTCCCGTATGCCGGATGAATACGGTATCGCTGGTGTTGGTGACTTCCGCATTCAGCGCAGGTATCCGGTCGGGAAGCGGACCGGACAGGATCGCCACGCCAAAAAGCGTGACACCCAGCGCTACAACGGATATCAGGACTACCGCACCGAGAGCATCGGACAATCCCCTGTCGTTCCGGTCATTCATAGACCCCGCCTACGCCATGTACCCAGGTCGAATAGGTTGCATTGGTGACAGTAAGCCGGATATCATTGGAGGCATCAGAATACGGGCCGGAAATCCTGATATAACTCTCGTTTTGCAGCCTGCCGACAGTGTACTGGCCTGACGGGATTCCCGCAGTCCTCGCGGTGCTGTCAAAATAGCTCTCCCACATGGCATTGGCTTTGGGATCGCTCGTGTTGACCCCGATCCAGACATACTTGGTGTTCCCGGTGATCTGATCACTCTCGGCATAGGGAAAGAGATATACCGATTCGAGCTTTGTTTTCAGCTGCACGGGACTGTTCCCTCCGACAAGACCCCGGTTGGCCGGGTCGAAGGTGAGGGCATTGATATTCACGGATACCAGGTTGTGGAGCGAATCATTGGAAAAGGAAATTTCCGGGGGGAGCTTGTATGACACGTTCCCCTCGGCCTGTGACAGGAACACGCCCCCCATCTGGTAATAATAGTTCTGGGCGATCCAGTAGTTGTTCTGCGCCCTATATTCCACAGACCCCAGAGACATGGGGGTGATCGTATAGGGATTGGTGTCAGTGAAATCATAGGTTACGTTCCCGGTTGCCAAAACGGCACTCAGCGGTTTTTCTGTTACAAGGGTGATGGTATCGCGGGATCTGATAACGGTATCCAGACCATAGGTTTCATCCATCAGGTCTACCGGATATACAATGCCTGGGGATACTTTGCTGTATACAGTCAGGTCCTGGAGGGTCGTCACGCCACCTTTCCTGACGGTGATCGCAATGTCTGAACGGTCGTAGTTATACTGGTCCTGCAAGGACATGGAGTACACCCCGGGGCTGCTTTGGGAAAATGTGTAATTCTGGTAATAGGTCACGCGGGGTGTCAGGTTGATATGAACCATCCAGTTGTTACCGGATACGTTCGCACCAAATACCCCGGCATGTCCCAGGTCAGCGGCCTGTACCCCGGATATATTGACATACAGGTGGTCCGGGACATAGGTCACTGTCCGTGGGATGCCTTCCTGAAGATCCTCGGATGACGGGAACGTGTCATTCATGATAAGCGAGTGCGACGAGATATTGAGGGTTTCATTGACGGGGGTCCTCTGGTTGATTGCGATAACCCCGCTGGAACCCACCGGGCTCATGATCGGTATGATACTCATCATGCCCTGGGTATATCCGCTACCGGTGCCAAGCGTAAAGGTATTCCCAAGCGTTGTCCCCACCTTGTCATTGGTAAAAAGTGAGTCCATGCTGAGCTTGTAAGAGACAAACTGGTCCTTCACCTCGTTCATGTGGAGGATCTCGTTCTCGCGGCCCTGCGCCGGGATACCGTAAGTAAGGTACAGGGAAAACACGAGGACAAGGACGCCAAGGATCAGTACAAAGCCCACGACTTCGGAGAGTCCGGTTTCGCTGGTATGGCTATCCCGGTAATTCGGCGTCATATTCTAGTGATGCGTTAGGTTATGGCGCATATAAATGTTGTTTGCCTAAATATCCTGACATTACCGTGGAAAAAAAGGAAGGCGCTGCAGGAAACGGACCCTGAACCCTGCCCCCGCGTGCAGTCAGAAGGGTTTTCTGCTCAGCTCACGAAAAATAAAGATACATTCCGGGCAGGTTCCGGATCCAGTGCAGGAACAGTATGTCGCTTGCCAAAGGCTGTGTGCTCTGCCATCAGGGTGCAAAGATGGTGCTATTCGTTACGGGACGCTGTCACCGCACCTGCTGGTACTGCCCGCTCTCCCGCGAGCGGAAAGGTACGGACACGGTCTTTGCCAATGAGCACCCGGTCGATATCCCTGCCCAGATTCTTGAGGAGGCAAAGAACATGAGTGCCCTCGGGACCGGGATCACGGGCGGTGAACCGCTGCTCTGCCTGGACAAGGTAACGGAATACTGCCACCTCCTCAAGGAACAGTTCGGTCCCGGGCACCATATCCATCTCTATACGGCAAAAGCCCCTTCTGATGAAGACCTGGCGCAGATGCAGGGGCTCGTGGACGAGATCCGCCTTCATCCCCCGCATGAATGCTGGAAGGAGATCCTTATGTCGGATTACATTACCTCCGCACGGCACGCAAAAGAGATGGGATTCGATATTGGCATAGAGGTGCCGGCCCTGCCCGGGCTCGAACTGCTCATCCCGGTACTCCCGTACCTCGACTTCCTCAACATCAACGAACTCGAATGGGGGGAGAGCAATGCATACGCTATGCGGGAGCGGGGTCACGAACTCGCGGACGAACTGCACAATGCCATTCTGGGAGCAAAAGGCTGGGCAGAGGAGCTCTGCCGGCATGATAAGGTGCACTGGTGCTCCTCGGCATTCAAAGACTCGGTCCAGCTGCGGGAGCGCTTAAAGCGGGTGGCACACAACACAGCACGGCCATTCGACGAGATTACCGATGACGGTACGATTGTCTACGGTGTCTTCGAGCCCGTGTCGGGCAGCACCGGTGCAGTGGCCTCGTTCATTGAGGAACGGTTTGAACAGGACAGTTATTCGGTCTTTCCCGACAGGATCGAGATGGCGTGGTGGCTCTTAGAGAAATATTCTGACGATATGGAGGGTAAGAAATACGTTCTTGAGCGGTATCCAAACGGCGGTATGGTCGTGGAGATGACACCCCTGTGACCATAAGGGCCTTCATCGAACCGCTCTACGAGCGGTACCTCGGCATGCAGTGCCGGAACGTACCCAACCACATCGCCATCATCCAGGACGGTAACCGCCGCTATGCAAAGATGCTGGGGATCGACATGGCAAGCGGCCACCGTGCGGGGGCGGACAAGACCGAGGAGATGCTTGACTGGGCTCACGAGCTGGGTATCCGCCACATCACCCTCTACACGTTCTCCACGGAGAATTTTTCCCGCAGCAAAGATGAAGTGCAGCATCTCTTCGGCCTGTTCAAGGAAAAACTGCATGCGGTTATGCAGGATGAACGGGTAAAAAAGTACCGGATCCGCATACAGATAGTCGGTGACCGCACGCTCCTGCCCGATGACCTCCGTAACGCGGTCGATGCTGCCGAAGCCTCGACCCGGGACCATGACGGGTTCTGCCTGAACATCGCCATGGCCTACGGGGGGAGGAACGAGATTGTCCTCGCCGCCCGCGAGATTCTCAGTGAAGTGAGTACCAGGAGTCTGGACCCGGACAGTATCGATGTTCAGATGGTGGAGCAGCACCTCCACGGAGGAAAGGGGATACCGCCGGTAGACCTGATCATACGGACCGGGAACGATTACCGTACGTCCAACTTCCTGCCATGGCTTGCAAGCGGGCACGAGTCAGCAGTCTATTTCTGCGCCCCGTACTGGCCGCTGTTCCGGAAGATCGACCTGATGCGGGCTATAAGGATCTATGACCAGCGGCTTTTGGTAAAAAATGGTAAAAAGAGAGGATCAATGAAAGGATCGTTTACTCTATCTCCTCCTGAACACAGATCAGGAGATGATAGGAAATGACGGGGAGAAAGGGGAGCAGTACACCATGGCTCCACACCACGGTAATCCTGCAGCCGGATATTTACCGGCAGGCGCTTGAACGGGGAATCGACATCAGCGATGCCTGTAACCGGGCGCTTGCCAGTCTGACAGGAACAGAATACCGGCAGAAGGAGCGGGAAGAAGTCCCTGCCACGCCACCTGTTATCATAGCCCGGGACGGTTCTTCCCCGCACATTGCCGGAGAGCCGAAAAAAGCCCCGGTGCAGAAGATGCCTCCGGTCATCAACGCTGATGACCCGGCTGCACCGGCCAGGGTCGTGCAGGCAAAAGTCAGGCCCCTTAAAAAAGCCTCTGATGAGATCCCCCCACCAGCGCATGTACCGCCTGTGTCTGAAGAAAAATCCACCGTTGTACCCGCTGCAGCCCTGAAACAGGCGGGTATTCCAAAAGAGAAGAAAGCCCCGACTAAAAAGAGATCCCGTGGGGATGCACTGAAAACATTCTTTTCCACAAAGATTTCCCGTACGGATGATCCGGAGACCATTATAAAAAAAGACGAGCTCTACGACCTGTTCGCCCGCTTCTGCCGCGACCACCGCATCACACCGGTTCCCGAGAGGAAAACGGTCACCGTTGCGCTGAAAAACCAGTTCGCACTCACAGAGAAGACCGTGGACGGGACACCGTGCTGGACCGGCATACGGCTGAAGTAACGATTTTTCATTGTTGAAAGAGAAGATGAAAGCGTGCGTTCACCCTCAAGTCAGGGATTGAAAAAATGAACTCGACAGAATTCCTGATTCTATTGAAGCCCCCCTCTTGCGCCACCAGTCCCCCTCCGGGGACGGGGCGCATTGCGATGGGACGGTCTGGATTTACGGGAATTGGTTTGATTTTGCGTACATAATAACAAAATAGTACTAATCAGGCTTCATCCTCATTATCATCAGATGTGATAATCCACGCCATCCTGACCCAGGGCCTCTCGAGACGTGGCGGGGTAACGGGTCTTCAGCATATGTCTTTCTGGTCACTGATCCGCCACGGGAGCGCTCCTTTTTGGTGCGGCGGGGTTCATCATCTCTGATGTAGAAGCAGACATTTCAATAATTATTTTCTTCATTACGGTAAAAATCAGGTTTTCCCCCTGCCTGTATCCTTTATTTCCCAAAGCGGCGGCTGCGGGACTGGTAGTCCCGCAGGATCCGCAGGAAATCCACGTACCGGAAATACCTCCAGTTCACGTCGGAGAAGAAGAGTTCGGAGTAGACCGACTGCCAGATGAGGAAATCCGTTAAGAAGTCTCCGCCGCTCTTGATCACGACATCCGGCGTATACCGGAACGTAAGGTAGGAATCAAGGGTCTGCTCGTTTACCGCATCCGCAGGGACATGGTCCCTTGCCATCCTCCGGATACATTCGGTAATCTCTTCTCTCCCGCTTTTGCCGACAGCCACGACCACGTCCATGCCGGTCCCAATTACTTCTGTCCGGTCTCCATAATGGAGGTTGAGTTTTGCTATCGTGCCGATCTTCCTGATGGGCGGTAAAAAGGCATCGGGTTCGCCAGGCTCCGGTGTCGAAATATGGAAGGTGAGCCCCCGGATCCCCGAAGAAGTTGAGGGCGCATGCCTTGTCACGCGTGATGATATGTCGTTGCACCAGGACGTGACGCGATAGAGGTTCTCCGGGGCATCTGCCATGTCCCTTGCATTGATCATGAAACACACCTGCCCGGGCAGTTCGGTAATCTGCCGTTTGAGCAGGTGGGCATACAGCCAGTAGATCATCTCTTCCAGAAGTATGGTGCTCCAAGGTAATGAGACTTGAGGACATGCAGGATCCGTCACTATTTGCCCGATCAGAGCTGAAAAAGAGGGGTTAAAGGAAAAAGTTGAGGAGCCGGATTGCCACGGTCCCGATGACAACAGCAAGAGCGGTTTCAATCGCGGTGATTGAGAGTGCCCTTTTCCAGCCGAACTCATGCGCAAGCGCCATGATGGTAGAAATGCACGGCACATAAAACATGGTCACGAGTGCAAAGACAATCAGCTGCGCCGGGGTCATGATCGTGGAAAAGACGGTTGTCCCGAAGAGAGCGGCAAGGGCAAGGATGGTCATCTCTTTCCTGACGATACCGAATACAAACACGACACCGGTCATGAGCGGGAGGCCCAGGAGGATGACGGTGACAGGAGAGAGAACGTTGTTGATCGGTTCCAAAAAACCCATGGCATAGGCGAGGGTGATGACGATACTTCCGGCAATATAGGAGGGGAGCACGATCCAGATGAGGGATTTCGTTCTCTGCCAGGTCTGTCCAAGGACAATGGGAAGAGAAGGGGTGTGGTAATCGGGCATCTCCATAATCATACCAACAGATTCGCCGGGCAGGACACGAAACGCGATGCGCCCGAGGATGACAATCAGGACGAAATCGAAAAGATACAGCGCCAGCGCCCACCAGATATTCACGAATGCCGCAACAACCCCGAGGATGACAATCGTCCGTGCGGAGCAGGGAACGAGGGTAACAAGGAACGCCGCGAGAAACTTCTGCTTGGGCGATTCGATGATCCGGCATGAGAGGCAGGCCGGCACCGTGCAGCCGAAGCCGAGCACGAGCGGGATGATCGCTTTGCCATGGAGTCCCATCTTGTGCATACCCCGGTCCAGCATCAGGGAGAAGCGGGTGAGGAACCCGGAGTCTTCTATGAGGGCAAGGAAAAGATAGAAGGGGATCACGTAGGGGATGATGAGCGTCAGGGCAGCGACAAACCCGGTCCACGCCCCGGCAACAAGGATTTCCCCAGCTGATCCCTGTACCAGCGGCCGGAGGGGGGCGATACCGGAGAGGAATGTCGTAAGGAGCTCCGACATCCAGGCGCCGATGACAAACGTCCAGACCAGAAGGCCTCCTATCATCAGGACGAGCAGGATATAACCGAACACCGGGTGGAGAGCAAGACGGTCGACCCGTTCCGTAAGCGTGACCTCCTGGTCACCAGGGGTATGGATCTCCACAACCTCCGCTACTATCCGCTCTGATGCATGGTAGCGCTCTCCACTCATCACCGTACCTGCCGGTTCCCCGTGGATCTTCTCCAGTTCCCGGGCATATGCCTGCGCAGCATCAACTGCTGCCAGTGCCTGCTTCTTTACCTCCCATACCGTATCCGGATCGCCTTCCAGCAGTTTGATGGCAGTCCACCGCGGGGGGTACCCACCCGCACCGGCAGGCAGCAGCTCCATGATTTTTTCGATCCGGTCCTCCACCTCCCTACCATACAGGACACTGTGCGGTTCCGGACGGTCCTGCACAGCGCTGATGATTGCGTCCGAGAGCTCAACGATCCCCTTTCCCTGGATTGCAATAGTCGGGATGACCGGGACACCCAGCAGCACCGAAAGTTTCCCCGTATCGATACGGATGCCTTTCTGCGCTGCAAGATCCATCTGGTTGAGGGCAAGGATCATCGGGCTTCCCAGTTCCACGAGCTGAAGCGTAAAAAAGAGGTTCCGTTCAAGGGCGGACGCATCGATAACGTTCACCACAACATCCGGGTGATCGTGGGCGATGAACTCGCGGGAGATCTGCTCCTCGGTCGAGAGGGCGGTGATAGAGTAGATGCCCGGGAGGTCGATCACCCGTATCCGCTGGCCCCGGTACTGGAGGAGCCCCTCGGCCCTCTCCACCGTTTTACCCGGCCAGTTGCCGATATCCTGGTCAACACCGGTCAGCTGGTTGAAGGTCGCACTCTTGCCAACATTGGCATTTCCGGCGAGGGCAACCACGTATTCGCGCTTGGTATCCGGACTTTTTGGGGTCGGACCGCAGCCAGTACATTCCCGGCACCCGCTCATCCGGCCTTCTCCCCGCATGCGGTGACGAAAATGTGATCAGCGATTGCATGATCAATGGCAAGACGGGTCTTCCGCACGGCAATCTCGACCGGGCCGAGAAGCGGGGCCTTGCGGACCAGCCGGATATCTGTTTTTAACGTAAGCCCGAGATCGGTAAGGCGCTGCACAACGCTGCTGTCGCCACGGATGAAGGCAATCGTGGCCTTCTGGCCAGGCTGGAGGGAGGTGACCGGCATCAGGGGCTCTTCGCGGGAGCCGGTCGAAGGAGTCAGGGTTTCATGGAGGCAGGCTGAACAGCTCTCCACGTCCTTGTCGCAGGCTTCGATCAGGCTGCCGTGGGGGCACCGGGCCGGGGCATTGAGCATTTTGCAGAGGGCACACTCGGTCTCATCAGATAACACGTGCTCCATTTTGCATGCCTCGTCATGGACGTTCTCCCCGTTGATATGGAGCACGTCGCTCAAAAACACCTCAAGGAGCCGGTGCCGGCGTTTCACTTTCCGCGCCATCTCCCTGCCCTGCCCGGTCAGGCTGGCACCCTTGTACGGCTCGTAGTGCACAAATCCTTTGTCAGCAAGGGTCTGGAGCGCTTCGGTGACACTGGCCGGTGCTACTTTCATGCACCGGGCTATTGCCGATGTTTTCGCAATACCCTCCTTCTCTTCAATATCCAGGATGCTTTCCAGGTACTCTTCCAGCTGCTCCGACGCCATTGCATAATATTTAGGATGCCCTAAATTAAGAACGTTTCGGAATCCCTAAATATCCGGGAACTGTCTGAAGCGGTACAGCATTGGGCTGAGGGCCTGCTTTCGTTAAACCGTATCCCGGCAAGGTCCTGCAGACACGGTTCTCTGCCGTAGACCAGGTTCCGGCAATAGGAGCAATTATAAACATTCTCATGAAATGATCAAACGATCAATGTACTCTTATAAAACCGGGATTCCCCAGATCGATGACGTATGCGGGGGTTTTGAGGCGGGAACCAATATCCTCATCCTGGCTCCTCCGATGAGTTATGCCGATATCCTCGCGTATGCCCTCATAAAACCCCGGGAAGGCGAATATGCCGTTATCCTCTCCACCAATGAACGTGCAGCAGAAGTCGTGGACTCGTTCAGACTCTCCGGATCAGACAAGCGGTTCATCGGCGTTATCGATGCCATCACCAAGAGTTCCACGCCAACCATTACTGATACCCGGCGACTTGTATTCGTGTCCAGTCCCACTGACCTGACCGGGATCGGGATCAAGTTTTCCAATATGATTGAGACCATCTTTGAGGGCGAGTTCTCCGAAGGGGAGGCCGGCCTGTTCCCCCCGCCCATTCGTTTCTGCGTTAACTCCATTTCAACGCTCCTGATGTACCGGCGCCTCGAAGTCCTCTACCAGTTTCTCCACGTGCTCACAGCAAAATTAAAGAAGATCGAGGGGGTGGGAATCTACCTCCTGAACAGTGAGTCATTCGACGATAAGACGCTCTCCATGATCAAACAGCTGATGAATTGTGTCATTGAAGTGAAAGTCGAAAAGAATACCAGCTACCTGCGGATCCAGGGGATCCGGGGCGTCAGCGGTGAATGGCTTCAGTTTTCGGTGGCCAAAGGCCAGGTGACCGTCCTCCCATGATATCCACGGGAATCGCCAGCATCGACGGTATGCCTGGCGGGGGCACCATCATGCAGTTTGCCTGCTGATGGCGCGAGGATTGCGATGAATCACGACGGGTGTTACTCTGCCGGGGAACAGCTTTGCTGACCTTTGTCGGCCTCGGGCTGTTCGATAAAACGGACATCTCCCTAAAAGGCCTTGCCTGTATCCAGGAGGCCGATTACGTTTTCCTGGAGATATATACATCATGCCTCATGGGATCGACCGTTGGGGAACTGGAAGAGTATTACAAAAAACCACTCCACCGCCTCTTCCGCGAGGATGTAGAGCAGCATCCCGACCGTCTTCTGGAACTTGCCAAAACAGGGCAGGTGGTATTCCTTTGTGCCGGTGATCCGATGGTTTCCACAACCCATGCCGACCTGCGTATACGGGCAGCCGAGCGGGGGATCAGCACGAAGATCGTCCATGCTGCATCGATTGCCAGCGCTGTCTGCGGTCTTTCCGGGCTCCAGAACTATCGCTTTGGCAAGTCCTGCTCCCTCCCCTTCCCTCAGAAGAACTGGTTCCCCACAACGCCGTTTGACGTGATCCAGCAGAACCTCGATTGCCGGCTGCACACCATTGTTTATCTCGATATCCAGAAAGACCGCTTCATGACAATCCCCGGGGCGGTCGTGCTGCTGGAACAGATGGCACGGGAGAAACAGAGAGCCGTCCCGCTGTATGTCGGTGTAGCCCGGGCAGGATCGGATGATGCCATCGTCAGGGCCGGGCCTGCAGAAAAAATCCTTGCCGAAGAATTCGGCCCGCCGCTCCACATTCTCGTTATCCCGGCGGAGCTGCATGACATGGAACGGCGCTATCTGGAGTTGTTTGCCGGTTTATGAAACCAGAAGACGGTCTTGCCTTTCTTGCCACTGCGCTGGACGCTGCGTCAGTGGCGGTCCCGGAACAGACTGCTCTTTTCAAAAGCGGCCGATCCGTGCTCGTTATGGCAAGGGCCTATGAAAGCGACGGCCGGACCTTCTTTGCATCGGATGACCGGGTAAACGCACTCGCCAGCGCCTGGTACGGGTTCGGATGGTTCCATTTCGGGATCACCGACGGGCTTTTGAAAAGCACAATACCTGACGGCTGCCCTTTTTCTTCTCCCTGCGAACCGCTGCCGTCACAGTTCCGGGACCGGCTCAATGAAAAGAGCGGACGCTACAAAAACCTGCTGGACACCGCCCGGCATGCAGTGCGACCCGCCCCGGAAGCAGGGAGCGCGGCCGGTGAATTTGCAGACCGTGTCCTGTTCATCGTTTCAGTATATGCAGGAAGCGGAAACCGCTGTCATGCGACCGGAGCACATGAAGATGCACTGGCCCGCTTCAGCTATGCACATGGCTGGCTTGATGCCGGTGTGACTGCCGGCTTGTTTGTCATCACTGACCACCACGAGCTGTTTACGGTATAATACCCGCCCGCAGGGGTGACGGATCTTCCTTTCAGGAATATCCGGCCGGACAGGTAATTCTGTTCCCGTTCCCTCCGGTAATATATGGTATAAAATGTTTATACTATGCACAATAACTTCTAGAAATATCAGATACCCCGTGGGGTTTTTTTAAGAGCGTGGATCACATGGATAAATCTCAGCGGAAATGGTTGTTCATCTCGGTCGGATTTTCGCTGCTGGTTCTTGTAGTCATCCTCTTCTTTACCATCAATGAAAATACTCTCACCTACTTAAAAGAGATAAATCCCTGGTTTTTGCTCCTCGCGTTCCTGACCCACGTCCTTACCATGTGTTTCTGGGCCTGGCGCATCCAGAAGATGACGGGATCGCTTGGATACTGTATCGGATTCTTTTACAGCCTGAACCTCGTCTTTGCCAACCTTCTTGCTGCAGCGGTGACCCCCGCCCAGGCCGGTGGCGAGCCGGTCCGCATCCACGAGCTCTACAAGGCAGACGTTCCTCTCGGTGATGCAACCGCCATTGTTATCATGGAACGGGTGCTGGACGGGGTCGTGCTTGCAGCCCTCGCGGCTTTTGCCATGGTCGTTTTAACCGACCAGTGGAAAAGTCTGGGTGCCGTATCGGAAATCATGGTGTATGTCATCTGGATATTCGTTGCGGGGTGCATCTTCCTGTTCTACCTTGCGGTCAGGCGTCCTGATACAGTGAAGCGGATTTTCAACCGGTGTACGCTCCTCCTGACCAAAACCTGGGAGAACAAGCGTGTTGAGAAATTTATCGCCCGGGCAGACAAGGAGATCGATAATTTCCAGAGCACCACGATCCGTTTTGTCCATACAGCCAAGGGAGGGCTTGTCTGGGGACTGTTCTTCACCCTGCTCTACTGGGTATCCGAGATCGTGACTGCATCCCTCATCCTTGTCGGGCTGGGCCAGCCCCCCCTTATTCTTGAATCGTTTGTCATCCAGCTCATCCTCGCCATCCTGATGATGATGCCGCTGACCCCGGGCAGTTCCGGCATTGCCGAAGTCGGTGCCACCTCCATGTATGCCCTCTTCATCCCGGCCTCGATCGTCGGGATCTTCGTTGTCATCTGGAGGGTGGTCCTTTATTATTTCAATATCGCCCTTGGGATTCTTTCAAGCCTCATCATCGTCCGCAGGGAAGCAAGAAAGCAGTGCGAACCACCGGCTGCCTGACCTTAACCCTTATCACGGTGAACAACAATCACTGTGAACGGTATGACCCAGATAAAGTGTGACGTCCAGGGAGTATTTGTCGCATTTAACGACGCCACGACGGTACCTCTGGTCGTCCTTATCGACGGGGATGGACGTGTCCTGCCAATATTCATCGGTATCTGGGAAGCCGTTTCGATCAACAGCGCAAAGACAAAAGAGGTGCTCCCCCGGCCGTTCACCCATGATCTCTTTGTCGACCTCTGTGCCAAATTTTCAATAACCCTGCGATCCCTGCAGATCGACAGTATTGACAACGGGGTCTATTATGCCCAGCTGGTCCTTGGTTCAGATCACCACGAGGAATACCTCGACTGCCGGCCGAGCGACGGAATTGCCCTTGCTCTCAGGGCAGACATCCCCATTTTTGTCGATGAGAGTGTGCTTGCCGCTGCCGGTCAGAAGAGTGCCGACCTCCAGAATCTCGTGGACCTTGCAACCTTCCTGCAGAGATAAGAAAAAAGGATCAGGTGCGTCGCCGCTCAAGCTCGGCAATGACATCGGAAAGGTCAACGTCTGCAGCACGGAGCGCGACAAGGATATGGAAGAGCAGGTCGGATGTCTCCTCGACCGTCCTTTCAGGGATACCGTTTTTTACCGCAAGAATAAACTCGGTCGACTCCTCGCCCACCTTCTCAAGGACCTTGTCGATACCTTTCTTGTCGGTAAGGAGCCGGCTGGTATAGGAATCGGGCGTGGGGTTTTCTGCACGGCTGCAGATCACTTCCCAGATCTCAGCAAGGATCCGGGGATCAACCGTCGTTTTCATGCTTCCTCAGGAGGAAGAAGCACTTCCCCAACCTCGAATCCGCAGAAGCGACGGCAGAGTATGCGCGCTTTCTCGATGTTACAACCAGCCTTGCCAATCGCGATCCCGAGATCGCTCCGCTGCCGGACAAACACGTTCACGGGCCCGTCATCCGCCCCGCGCTCGATCCCGGTGATCTCTGCCGGCTTGAAGATATTGGTGATGAAATCCTCGGGTTTTTCGGCATACTCCACCATCTCGATCCGCTTTCCCAGCACGTTCTGGAGACGTTTGATATTGTCACCCTTCTTGCCGATAGCAAGGCCCATGTCTCCCTGCCGGATCACATAAATGACCCGGTCGAAGCGGTCGTCGATTACGCAGTCAAATGCAGTGGCTTTGGTGAGAATCCGTAACTCCTCAATGTACCGTCGTTCCTTAAAACCGATATTGCGCTCCATATGAAAATCAATCCTATTGTATCCGCTGATTCCGGGATATTCGAAATTTGGTATATGAGTGAATTATGTCCGGTAACCCGGGCGCATTCATATGATTTTATGAAATGATCACGCTGCTATTTTAAAAAAGTTGTGAAAGGGAGTTGAACGATCAGCTGATGGTGTACGCAATGGTCACGGTTGCCGAGACAGTAATATCACCCGACTGGATGGGTGTTTCAGCAGCGGCCCGTGGTGATGCACTGTCAAGGGCATAGTTCTGGAAGTATACCGGCATATATGCGCTGCCGGTCTCTGCTTTCTGGACACCGGTGATGGTGGTTCCCATGGCGGCGGAGATGGTATCTGCATCCGCCCTGGCGCGGGAGACTGCTTCTTTTAAGGCCTCGGTCCGGAGGACCTGTGCCTGTTCATCCGAAAGCATGAACTGGATGGAGTCCGCCTGGTTGATACCGTTTGCAACGGCAGTATCAATGACCTCCCCGGTCTTGCTGACATTGTGGAGGGTGACGGTCAGGCTGTTGGTAACACGGTATGTCTTGATCTTCGGCATCAGCAGTCCCTTGGTTTCCTCGTACACCGGGTAGATGTTATAGCCGGTTGTTTTGAGTGCGTCCCGCGGAATACCGGTTGCGAGGAGGGCGTCATGTACCTTTGCCATCCGGAGCGCATTATCGGCCTGTGCATATCTGACATCTGTATTCTCGGTCTGGACGGAGAATGTGACCTGCGCCCGGTCAGGGGTCCCGATGACATTGCCGGTACCGATAGTCTGGATTACGTGTTCACATGAAACGTCCGTGGCTGCAGATGCACAGCCGACAAGGGCCAGCATGATGATGAGGCCCATCATTAAGAGTCGTATCGCTTTTATCATGGTTGTCGCATAGTCTTCTCCTGAATCGGGATTAAAGGTTGCTTTGACTGCGAAAAGAGTCGCAGTTATGAAAAACACCCGTTTTAAGCCAAATCAGGTTATCTGCCGGCAGTGAACCATGTCGGAGAATCCTGAAGGATTCTTCTCCCATCTGCCATAACCTTCCCGAATGGCAGCCTCTGACAAACTAGAATATATCATAAAATCAATAGTAGAGACGATCGAGCATGACAGCGACAATCGTAGAGAAAATATTCTCCCGGAAATGTGGCAGTGACGTGAGGGCAGGCGAAGTGGTCATGGCCCCTCTTGACGGGGCAATGATCCATGACATCACCGGCCCGCTTGCCATACAGAAGTTCTACGAGAAGAGCGGACGGAAGGTCTTTGACCCGAAGCGTGTCATCATGCTCTTTGACCACCAGATCCCGGCAGACTCAATTGAGGCAGCGAGCATCCAGGTTTATATGCGGAAGTTCGCAGCGGAGCAGGACATCCACAACTATGATATCAAAGAGGGGGTCTGCCACCAGGTAACGATCGAGAAAGGGCGGGCTGCACCGGGCGAGATCGTGGTCGGTGCCGACTCACATACCTGTATGTACGGGGCTGTAGGGGCGTTTGCCACCGGCATCGGCTCGACCGATATGGGTTTTGCCCTGAAATTCGGCGCCCTCTACTTCAAAGTGCCGGAAACCATCCGGGCCGACGTATCCGGCAAGTTCCCAAAGAGGGTCGGGGCAAAGGACCTGATCCTCTCGATCGCTGCCGATATCGGTGCCGACGGGGCTACTTACAAGGCGATCGAGTTCACGGGAAAGACCGTGCGGAAACTTGACATGGCGGGCAGGATGACGCTCTGCAATATGGCGATCGAGATGGGCGGCAAGGCGGGGATTGTGGCACCAGATAAAACCACGTGGGATTACATGAAAGGCCGAAGGAAGATGAAGCCGTTCGAACTCGACAGTGATGAGGATGCATCATTTGCGGAACAGCGGGCGTATAATGTCTCGGATCTCGAGCCCCAGGTAGCCGTGCCGCATAATGTTGATACAGGTGTCCCGGTCAGCAGGGTTGCCGGAACACATATCGACCAGGTCTTCATCGGCTCGTGCACGAACGGGCGGTTCGAGGACCTTAGGGAAGCAGCCGACGTGCTGGGCAAGCAGAAGTTCAGCCAGAAAATCCGGGTTATCATCATTCCGGCATCCCGCGATGAGTACCTCAAGACCCTCAAGGCTGGGCTTGTAGAGAAGTTCGTAAAG
>Ga0105103_10000639_pt1 | contig 19778 bp, 20 predicted proteins | sample PPLLaktember2015_2_FD_79107 | JGI IMG/M metagenome (GOLD analysis project Ga0105103, IMG submission 79107) | Freshwater sediment microbial communities from Prairie Pothole Lake near Jamestown, North Dakota, USA - PPLs Lake P7 Core (6) Depth... | ecosystem: Environmental > Aquatic > Freshwater >...
CTGAAATCGTCATTCCGCAACCTTCGATATGCGTCGCAGATTTCAAATGATAATGCCTGGACCTGCTCATCGATCAATTTCAGGACACGAGTAGTCGAAGAAGGCCTTCATGTTCAATATGGATTATCTTTTCGTTCATCAATGGGCCGAGACGTCTCCTTCACGGGTGCTATTCGGGACTCCACGGAATCCCACCAGTCATAAAAGTCCGCGTCCGTCTTTTTATCATCGTAATCTGTTTTGCTTTTCATGATCGTCTGCTCCCTCTTTCATGCACTCCGGTACACAGGATAACAATGGCATCATCAATTTACGACATGCCGTTCAGGCAGCTATTTACGAGAAGTATGCATTCACGACCGGATCGTTCAGGTAATCGAAGCCGGGGTGCTTTATCTTGAACAGGTTGAGAGTATTATCCACGTCACTGTAGAGCTGTTTTGCGTCGATTTCCCCCCGCACGAATTTAACTTTATCTGTTTCTATGGCTTTTATTAATTGAACGATGTCAGGTTTGCCGTATGGGAACCCTTTCATGTCATCAAGGTCGGCAAGTCTTCTCTCTATTTCATGACGCAGTTCATCCATGAAATCCTTCCTGGCAGCGGTTCTCAAGAAATTAACGTTGACATCTAAAATTTTCAGATACGACATCTCCATCCTTTCACGAATATGCAGTCTGTTTTGTCATCGGTAACTGGAGAGAACGTGGATTCCGGTGACGTCCTCCAGGTCGGACCCCTTGCACAGGGCGCATTGTGTCACAGTCCAAAAGCCTCCGCCCCTCTTTGCATCCTTCTGCAGCCAGATATTGCCACAGTACTGGCACCGGATGATCGCACTGACTGCAAGTTGAGAATAGCAATCCTGACAAACGTAGACGATAATCTTTCGATTGCAGATGCCGATCTCCAGCGACATGGTTCCGTTATCGCTCTCGGAGTTGCCATTGCAGAATCTGCAGCCAAAGCAGCCCATCGTACTTACCTGTCCTTCGCGTTTGCTTCCGTTTCCATGTAATCCCCCCATAATCCGAGCAATTGCCTTTTATGCCGCTGCGTATAACGTCCGGAAAACCTCGACTCCTCTTCTCGTTTCCTTGTGATACCTGTTTTCCCTGACCCACGTGCGCATGCATAACGAGCAGAGCAGATAGCCGTTATTCGTGATGCACCAGTCGATTCCCTTCCATTCCATGTGCTTTCCGCAGTCGTCGCACAGGCAGCGGCCTTGATGAGCTCTTCTTGTGGTCAGCGAATGTTTCATTGCGTTTCCCCCGTTTGCGTGCCCGTCTTGGCCTCACAAGGGGCACCAAATGTGCCAGGGGCGCCTCAACCGATATAACCAATCATATCAACGAGATAAGGAAATCCGCTTGTCGGCGGACTACTTATGAAACTATGCCAATCTGGAGAGATGACTGGAATAAATCAGAACATCGAGGGGTTAGCCGACACGGCCATTTTGGGATGGTGGCTTGTGGGGTGGGTCCATTGATAATTCCTGCTGCATTTACTGAAGCTGGTCGATGAATTGAAATTACTCAAAAACGTCGATATTTTTTACAATTTTCATTTTTTGCTTTTTGAGATATTAAATGACTTGATTTCATTAGATATTTCGCGAAAATGTCTATTTTTCACAAACAGGCTTCATGAAAATATGTCAGCTTGCTTTACAAATCATTAATGTCAGTTCGATCCCTGTTATCAAAATCTCTAATGTGTTCAGCATGTTAAAAAAAGAGGAATGTTAATTGCTGCAACAAACGTTACAGATGCATCAACAACCGGAATATTAATGCAGCCAGCGGGGCTACGCGACTTTGCCTCGGATGGGCAAATAATAACGGGGAATTCGAGGTTACCGTGGATGTCGCTCCTGAACGAGCTTCCATGCTGCTTCCTGGCCTTATTGGTGTGGCAACGCTGAGGAGAAAGTAACGTCTCCCTGTGACGATTTATGAGAAACGGGGTCAGAAATTGCCCCGCTTTTTGTTTGATACTAAAGCAATCGCACCCCGTTGAGCGTGTTCAAGAAAACAAAGAATCTTCCGAATATAGTCACTGAATTTAATCTATCGGAGCGTAACTATAATGTCTGGGAAAACCTCTTCGTACAGTGCCTCTGTGCGTTGCCCCACCTGCGGAAGCAGGCAAATGAGTAACTCCTTTCGCTGGGGTTCCGATCGCACATCGAGTCGGCACACATCCTACTCTTGCGGGTACAAAGTAACCGCCACAGTCAGTCCTGACGGGCAGGTAACCGTTGTCGGCACGGGTTGCCGGAACAAGAGAGGATGAGCAGGTGAAAGGAAAAACAATTTTCGGTTGGCTTTCTGCCTCTCTTAGAGGGACCCGGTGTTTCATCGCAGTTTGCTTCGAGGACTTAAACACGCTTCAGAACGGGTCTTCGTGTCTCAACGACTTCCTGAAAACGTTAAAAGTGATTGATGATCGTTAGAGGAAGATTACATTTGGAAATCGCTATAATCTTCTTTTCGCCGTATTTCGAAAATCAATCTTGACATCATTGGCCACGAGGCACTCCGTTAACATATCAAATGCATATAGGAGAGAAACCAAGTGTCCATTTCGGTTCTTCTTGCAGCCAGCAGTCAGGCAGATATCGATACATTGAGGCGGGGCCTGATAACTGAGGGATACAGGGATGTTCGGGTGGCGGGAAGCGGCGATGACCTGGAAGCCCTTCATGCGGCTGGCGAGAAATTCGACGTCACCGTGCTCCACATAGAGAACGACTTCGAAGAGAAGCTGAAGCAAATTTCGCTTCTTAAGCAATTCTGGCCCCATTCGGAGTGCGTTATCGTTTCCGCCTTTAACGACAGCGATCTTGCGACAGAATGTCTGCGAAGGGGTGCTTTCGATTACATCAGGATGCCTTTCAGGAAGGATGATCTTGCCTCGAAACTAAGAGAAGCCGTGAAGTATAAAGTGCTGGTGCGCAGCCGGCCCCGAGTACTCATCATGGAAGACGATCCAGTCAGCGGACGGTTGATGCAGAAATACATCTCCCCCTTCTGTGACTGCACTCTCGTCGTCGATGGCAGGGCTGCGATCGACGCGTTTGAACAGGCCGTCCTGAACGGCGAAATCTACCATCTGCTTGTCCTCGACATCATGGTCCCCGAGATTCACGGCAGGGATGTTTTGAAAAGGATTCGGGAAATCGAGCGGGAACATGGAATCCCTGATAGCAGAAGATCCCGTGCAATCATGACAACAGCTCTCAGCGATGCCGGAAATATAGTGGAATCCTTCAAGAGTCAATGCGATGCTTACCTTGTCAAACCGATCGACAGAAAGGTCCTGATCAAGGAGATTGCCGGACTGGGTTTCAACATAGACATCGAAGAACCGGGTTGATCGGGTCGTCCCCGATTACCGATTGGAAGTTTCAGGTGCGCCACGCCAGGATTGAATCCAGTAACCGAAAGCGGGGTTAGAAATGGCCCTGCTTTTTGTTCATTTCAACTGCAAATATTCCTCTTTTTTATATCCATGCCCTGATCTCCTGGAAAAACCTTCCCTTCAATACCCATAGAACGTGTTAGCCCTGCGTCCGGAAAATCGGCCGGCCGATCTTGCCGCGGCACGACCCGGGAAAAAGAACGGATAAGCCTGGATGTCCTTCCGGTTCCGTCAGTGCGGTTAAAGGCTTGACAATCTTTGATCGATCGTATATTTGTAATACGAACATGTGATCGATGGAGGTTGTATGGATACCGTTGTTGTCTCCACCAAGTATCAGGTCGTTATTCCGCGCGAGATCAGGGCCTCTCTCGACATCAAGCCGGGTACTCGCTTCCAGGTCTTTCGTTACGACAATCGAATCGAGCTGATCCCTGTCAAGCCCATGAGGAAGATGCGCGGCTTTCTGAGGGGGATGGATACGGCAGTCGAACGGGAGAAGGACAGGATATGAACCTCGTCGATTCCTGCGGCTGGCTCGAATTTTTCTCCGACGGCCCCAATGCCGACTTCTATGCCGCCGCCATCGAGCGCGTGGAAACCCTCATCGTCCCGTCCATATGCCTGCTGGAAGTATTCAAGAAAGTGCTCAACGATCGGGGTGAAGATGCCGCCATTGAAGCCGTGGCATTGATGAATCAGGGCCGGGTGGTCGACCTTGACGCATCCATCGCCGTCTCCGCCGCTAAAATCGGGGCGGACAGGGGACTCCCCCTCGCCGACAGCGTGATCCTCGCTACGGCGAAGGCCAAAGGCGCGGTGATCTGGACGCAGGATTCCGATTTCGAAGGAATCGAAGGCGTGAAATATATTCAGAGAAAAAAATAGTTCTACAAAACCCGTTCAGTTGCCCGCTGGGCGCGGGTTTCAGGTTTTAGGGAACGCGTCCGCCGGGCGCGGGATTTAGGCAACCGTTTCGCGGAGGATGCAAAACCCCCGGCTCAGAGGAGTCGGGGGTTTTTGTTACTTATCTTTTCATGTTGAGGCAGGGTCGGGGAGCATGGATGCAATTGTCCCGACGACGAACAGCCGCAGGATTGTGGAAAGCGCGGCTCCCAGGCCCATGCCCCGGTCAGCGTAAGGGGCCTGCTTGCCGACTCTTGCAGCAGAGTGCGCCTTACCCCCCGAATAGTCAAAACGAAGACCTCTCTTTGCCGGATCTTCCTGAAATGGTTGATATCTGACTTCAGGAAAATATAGAAGATTACAATCGACAATCGTTGGAAGACAAAATAGAGCCAGCTGACCCTGCCTTATCGTTTTGGCGTAATTGTCAATGTCGTCAGTAATTTCAAATGATCACGCGGCACGATTGTTGCTACTTTCTTCTTAGGGGATATTTGAAGGAGTCACCTATGATAGAAAGTGCCAATCTCATAAAGGTTCGTTACCAAAGCGGTCAGGAGGGATTGGTCGATGATGTGACACTTAACGAGTTGCTGTTGTACAAGAAAATATCGCATTTCTACCGGTGCTCCGAGAATCAATGGGTTCAAGCCGCAAACGTAACCCTCCGGCTGGAAGAAAAGGTTTATTGGGGACCGGAGAGAAGGCGTCCGATCTATGGTGCGGAATCGGAATCTCGAAGCGGGCAACGCGATTTGCTCACTAAACTTTTCAAATGTTCCACCGCCAGTGTCTCGAAGCCCACAACCGCGCAGGAATGGTTTGAACACGGGTTTTGCCTTCTGATCGATTCCGGCAGATATCCCGAGGCAATAAGGGCCTTCGCGATCGCCATTCGATTGGACGCAAGCCATGTGAGGGCTTACCGGAATCGTGGAAAAGCCTACCAGATATTGGGCAACCTGCATCAAGCGCTGGATGACTTTTCCAGGGTCATCGAGATGCAGCCGGGGGATCCGAAGGCGTATTATCTTCGGGGAGTGCTTTATTGGAATCAGTCAAGAAAGGCAGAAGCCCTGGCAGATTTGAAGACAGCGGTAGAATTGGGTTATCAATTGGCGCGGAACTTCTTGAAGGAACACGACCTGGGCAGGCGCGATGCAGCTTAACCAATACGAATGGCAGGAAGAAGGGGGCAGGCGCTTCAAAACGGGAGTAGCACTAATGCGCAGGTTTAAATGTGGCCCGGAGTTATGCATATTCGCCTTTGCCTTCCATATGAGTTGAAATTGACCCGCTAACTCGTCCTGTGCCTGCGGTGTCATGCTGCATGCATCACCATGGTACACTTCTTGCTATCCTTAATGTTAAAGCTTTTTCGAAAACGATTCTGAGCTGAAAAAGGAGAATCGTCATGCGTTATTTAACCGTCAAATATAAGAATGACCTGGAAGACATCGTTCCCGCCACCTTGCTTGATCAACTGATTGCAACAGATTCGATAAAGCAGTTTTACCGCCCGTCAGAACAAAGGTGGATCATCCTGGGCATGGATAAAACAAGAGGAATGGGAGGCGCATATGAGGGGCTAGAGAGGAGATGGTTCAACACTAATGTGACTAAGATCAGAGTCACTAATCACGTAGCAATGTTTTAATAGAATACTCTCTCTGAACTGTGAACTTTTTGTGAACCTGACAAGACCTAACAAGGGGTAACGCCGGCTAAGACGTTACCCATTGTTTAATCATATATAGCGATGAAGTGCTTCCTGTACTAGATAAACTGGATTTTTAGGCCCCATCCCCCAGTCCTACGCTTAATCCGCTGACGTTTACACTGTTGAATTCTGTACTCGGTAGTAACTTGGATGCGTCCGACTTCATTGCGAAGGACGAGGCTGCTATCTTTTACGCTTCAGGGGCAAAACCCCCGGCTCAGAGGAGTCGGGGGTTGGTTTTTGGGGGGAATGGATGTGATGTTCCGCGAGTCCGGTCAGGGTGATGCGGCCAGGGCGGGCAGCACCCCCTGCTGTTTCAAGCTCGTGAGGACCTGCATGGCGTCCTCTCTCGACTGAAACCCGCCGGCGGTCAGGCGGTACCAGAGAATATCGCTCGAGACCTGCCGGAGATCCGTCTTGAGCGTCTTTCCCTGAAGAAGCGGATGCTTTGTCAGGGCCCGAATGGATTGCTGGTCGTCGAACGTGCCGAGATAGATGTGGTGTTTCCCGTCCGGATCCAGCCCGAGAAACTGCTCGTCCGTCAGCGGCGGGACTTCTATCGGCTCGTTGGCGGGAACCCGGCTCACGTCGGTGATATGCGGGTTATACTCCAGCAGGATATCCAGAACCGTGGGGTTGACAAAGCCATAGTGCTGCTGTGCCAGCAGCGAGAGCGTCCAGCTTTTGTTCACGGTGAAGTTTTTCCCGGGTTCGACTGCCTTTTCAACGACGGTTGCAGGGGGCACACTATGGGCACGCTGCAAAACCATAAGCGTCCCGAGCCCCAGGGCGCCGGCAAGCAGGATGCCTGTAACCGCATAGAAAAAAGCCGGCCGGCTGAAGAACGTGCCGGTTTTCGGCCCCAGATAGCTCATGTCCCGGATCGTTTCTTTCACGATCCGCCGGTCGATGACCTTCCGGGCGGTTGCGTGTCCGATCACCAGGGCGCCGTCACACAGGGTGTTGATGACCCGTGGGATCCCCCTGGAAAATTTCCAGATCAGTCGTACGGCCTCCGGTTCGAAAATGCGCGTTTTATCTCTGCATCCTGCGACCTTCATGCGGTGCTCGATGTACTCATTCGTCTGGTTGCGGTCCAGGGGGTTGAGGTGATAACGGACGCTGATCCGCTGCCTGAGCTGCCGGAACCGCTCGTCGGACAGGATCTTGTCCAGCTCGGGCTGGCCCAGCAGGATGACCTGCAGGAGCTTGCTTTTCGGGGTCTCCAGGTTCGTCAGCAGCCGCACCTCCTCGAGGAGCTTGGGCGAGAGCGTCTGGGCCTCGTCGATGATGAGCACGACGCGCTCCTTGCGGGCGTAGCACTCGAGCAGGAATTTGTGCAGCAGCGTCAGCAGATCGCCCTTCGTCGTCAGGCCCTCCGTCTTCAGGCCCAGATCCTGGCAGATGTACTTCAGGAAGTCGGAGGTGGAGAACTTGGGGTTGAACAGGTGCGCCGTGCGCGTGTGGCCGTCGAGCCGGGCGAGCATCATCTGGATGAGGGTGGTCTTGCCCGTGCCGGCCTCGCCCGTGATGACCGTGAATCCCTTCGACTTGCCGAGGGCGTAGGCCAGGTGGGCGTATGCCGCACGATGCTGCTCGCTCAAGTAGAGGAACCGCAGGTCGGGGCTGAGCTGAAACGGGTCTTCGGAAAGACCGTAAAATTCGTTGTACATGATAAACCGCAGCGTTTTTTATGGGGACTAAACCGGCTGATACCGTTTAATAATAGCAAAAAGCCAATTATGTCAATAAATAACAGCAAGTACGCAAGAGGTTCGCCTTTAATGACTCAGGGTCAAATTCCCCGGGTGCGGCCGGCAGCGAGCTGCTCAAATCCCCCCGGATGAGAGGCCTCGCGAAGGACCTCGAGAGCTGCTATCCCGGACCGATACGTCTTCTTCGATGTTGCGCCGGTGAACTGGCTTGGGCTGATGCCTCGGCCTTTGCCCCCCGGACCATATCATCCTGGTAGTCCTGGAGGGCTCGATATCGATTGAGGACGTCAAGCTTGCCCTGGATCTGCCTGCCTTGCGGGAAGGGTCCATATGTTATCATGCATGAATCGCGCCGAAGAGCCGGAAATGCTTGATGAATATTACGCGCCGGTCAAGAAGGGCAAGGCGGAAACAGGCGCATTCGTTTGTGGTCTTATCCTGGTCGTCCGGGCGGGATGAAATCCCCGTGCCCGGCACCATTGGCACGCTTTGGCATGCGTTATGCTCGACTTCGGTTGGATCCCCGGGAATCTTTTCAACGACAGCCCGGACCATGAAAAGCGCCTGATTGCGCGAAAGCGCCGAAGGAATCATCCATGTCGGAGAGGACACGCTCGATCAGTCTCACGCTCATCAGCCTGGTTGTCTCCATCTGCCTGGCTCTCGCGGGGCTGGAAATCTACCTGAGGCTGACAAGCGAAGGGAAGGTGAAGCCTTACGCGGGGATCGGGATTATTCCCGAGATCACGGATGCATGCTTTGAACAGGGCTTTCTTGTCTATTATGCGGGCCTGAAAGGATCGTTCATATCCAGTTACGATCCGGAACTCGGCTGGGACTTCGAGGTCGCCTCGGATCGCACGCGGGGCGACAGGGCGACAGGGCCCAAATCGAGGGAGACGGTGCGGGTGATCGCACTGGGCGACAGCTTCACCTGGGGCACGGAAGTTGAGGATCACGAGACGTACCCCTTCCATCTGGAAAAAGCCCTCACGGAGGTGCATCGGCGGCCGGCGGAAGTCCTGAACATGGGCGTAGGGGGCTATGGGATAGACCAGGCCGTGCTCAAATACCTCCGGCATGGGAAGCCGCTGCGGCCCGATCTGGTGATCCTGGGAATCTTCCCGCACGACTACGACCGAAGCAGGCTCACCTTTTTTACCTACAGCAAGCCCTTGTTCCAATTCGACGACGCGTCCGGAACGTACACTCTCGGGAATGTTCCGGTGCCGCCGCCGGATGAAATGTACGAAACCCTTGCCCGCAAGTATGACGGTACGGTGAGCTATGCCTTCATAGCGGTGCGGAACCGGCTGCTCCAATTGTTCCATTACGTCCTGAGCCCGTCGGACCCGAACGGCTATTATTCCTCGACGGACCGGCTCGTCGAATACCTGCTCAGCCGCCTGCGGGACGAGCAGGACAAGGCGCAGGCCGGTTTTTTCATCGTCCACATCCCCCAGGGGGATTTCTTCGCGAGCGAACAGATGCTGTCCAAGGGCCGGAAGGAAGAGCAAACCGTCCGCCTGAAGAGGATCTATGAAAAACTGAAGATACCCTGCGTGGACCTCTTCGAGGAATTCCCCAGGCGTTTTCCCCTCCGCACGATTCATGAGGAGTTTTACGCACGCGGGCCCCGCGGCGCAACCGGTCACTTCTCCCCCCGGGGCAATGCCGAGGTTGCCAGAATTATCGCGGAACACCTGGAGGCGGGAAACCTGCTTCGCAATTCAAACGACAAGACTTCAGTGCAGGCTGCGAGATGATTTCGATGCTATCGGGCTTGTGCGACCAGACTGATAAACATGATCCCGGCCATGAGAACGCATGCGAGAATCAAAATTGACCAGTCGCTGCGCTTTTCATGGCTTTGCCTTTTTCCCCTGGTAACCATTTCAGCTTCCCCCTTTGCTGACAGTCTGCAAAAGTACTTCAAAAAGGCCCCGGAGCGACCGGGGGCGCGTCCCGCAGGCCCCGCCTTGCAGGCGGGGTCAGGGGCGCGCAATCACGTTTGGTTCTTTCCTTGCCGGGAAGCCCCGCCCCTTGCAGACGGGAAGCTTTGCTTCTGCCGGGAAATCCGCGCCTGCATCGGCGAGCGGAAGTACCTTCGGAACCGCTGCGACCCTTATTGCCGATAGATTGACACAAAATTCGAGGCATCATTCATTAACGGCCATGATATGGCAATAGTGGAAAAATATAGTATAAATGTCAGCATAATTTATACATTGTGCTGCCAGGATTTTTCATGATCTGTTTATCTCCTGACTTTTATGAAAAGGGCTCACGGATGGGTACGTGTCGGGATTTCAATAGGTCTTTCTCACGTGCAGACAGTGAGACGATCTTGACATTCATCAGTCCCTTCGGTGTCCGGGCGCGCGAGGGAGCGTCAGGGTCACCGGCGGGCCTGCGGGACTTTGAAAGCAAAGAGGCAGCATAACAAAAGGCTAATGATTTCAGTTATTAACTGATTTCATTGGCCTTTTCTTTGAGCAATCCAGTTGGGAAAAAACGGGCGATCCGTCCCGGTTTTTTTATGGCCGCTGCGGCATATCAAACAGTAGACCAAACCGCGCCGGTCCAAAATGGAGCATCAGATCTAACTCGTTGAATATGCTTTTGTTGTTTTGGCATCCCTGCCGATTATGCATCATGTTCCCGAACCCGCCATCATCCCCTCCGAGAGACAAGAATAGCTAACACATTGAATTTGATTAATTATTATTGTTTCTCCTCATCCGGCACGTCCGATGCCTTCTGGTGAGAGCAAACAAGAAAGAAAGGATCATCAATGAGCGCAACAAGAGCAGAACAGTGGATTAGCCCGAAGGAAATCTGCCGCGAGGAGATCGGAAATGACCGGCAAATCTCCGATCCTGTAGTGGAAGAGGGCCCCGTCAAAAACAACAACATCTTCTCGATCACTGATCGCTGCATGGTCCTGCGGAAGTCTCACGCCAGGAGGCGCGTATCAGATGTTTTTATTCGTTGCCAAGGAGGCATTACGGCAACGTATGGTGCATATGACGATGTCTATGTCGCCAGGTCGGAGCAGGAAAAGAACGATCTCATTGAAAGTCTTAGAAAAAAAATCAAGAAAATGGATACGAAAAAGACGCCATATACCTTCGATTCCATCGGTGAGGGCAGCCATGATTGATGCTGCGAAATCATATAAACCGGACTTTAACGGGAATACCCGCGAGGAAACTTTTTCTCGTATTGCGGAGTCATTTGGGATCGATGGGATACGACATCCTGTACTGCTGCTCGATGGCAACGTCCGGACGCTTGCCGCCAATGCGAAGGCGTACGGATCTCTGTCAAGGAAACAATCTGAAATCAACGGGTGCCTGCCGGGTGAGATCATTGGTTGTGCTCACGCCCGAAAGCCGGGCGTTTGCGGTGAGACGTCCAACTGTTCGAGTTGCACGATAAGGCAGGCTGTTACTTATACAATGGTCACGGATGAGGAGTGCCGGGAAGTGGCGGTGTACCCGGATGCTGATCTGGCAGGCCGAGACAAGAAAATCCCGTATCTGATCTCGACGAAAAAAGTATTCAACTATGTGTTTTTGACTGTCCGGAGCAAACGTGACCCGACGGTGGATGAGAGTGCCGGCGGTCGTTTGCCTCAATAGATTTTTCAAGAAACGAGAAGTGAATTCGTATTGACATGGAGATGTCAACTCCATGTGATGGAGCAGGATATGGGGAATCTGATCGAAGAGTGCCCGAGCGTCGCTCATGAATGGCGGGATGGTGTGACACGTCGTCGGCCCTCGCAAGCTTGAAAACGATTTGCCGGTGAGCTTTATCAGGGAGGAGACCGATGCGGACGGTTTCGTGACCGACTTCGACGGGCTCGAAAGGTTCATAGCCAACGCAACTGAGGAATCCTGCAGATTGTTCCTGATCGACTGCCGGGAGCCGCGGCTCAGCGAGACACTCAGACAAGCTTCGTACGACGGGAACCGCCCTTCCCGGGCTCGGCGTCTCATCGCGCTGTTCAACTCGAGAAAGAGTAAGGTCCATGCCGCTCGCCCCGTGATCCGGCATGGGGGAAATCATTTTTTTACTCCTGCAGCGCGCCTCCGCAGCTCATCGATTACGATCGGCAACGAAAAATCAGGCTGACGCCGGTTCGTCCGAACCGTTCAATAAAGAAAAGGCAGGGCCTGTGGCCCTGCCTTCCCTCCTTCCTCCTGTTCTTCGGCAGGAAGAGTGTTTACCTTTTACATCTCCTCGCCCCTGCCAGGCCGACCAGGCCCAGTCCCATAAGGAGCAGGGTGGCAGGTTCGGGAACGGCTGTTTGGGTGATCTGAGCATACAGGGTGGCATTGTTCGCCAGGCCCTCTATGGTGCTGAACTGCGTCGAGAACGAAAGGCCTCCGTCCTGAGAGAAACCCATCAGGCTGAAGTAGTATTCCTGGCTCTCATAGACGAATAAAGCATTCAGGAAAGGGTTCACCGTGACGAGGTCGTTGTTGAGGGGATTGCCGGAGGGAGAGGCATTGTTGGGCGTCTCGTTGTGCGTGAAATAGAACGTGGTCGCGATCGGGGGCATGGCATTGATGCCCAGGTTGAAGAGGAGCTGAACGCTGGTTATGCCGCTTCCTGAGGGGATCGGAAAGTTATTGTGCGTGAATGCGCCGAGCGCAAACGGTGTACCGTTCGAGTTGGCATTGAATGGGGTCGCAGTCGAAAGGAAAGTGTATGAGCTCCGATCGGGGCTGATGTACCATCTGGGCTCTCCCCAGCTGACCGTGCTGAGGCGTCCATTCGGTGCTTGATCAACCTGAATATGCACATTCTGACCGCCAACCGCATTGGCCCAGTCCCCGTCAATACTGTTGATCGGGATATTTGCCGCCATGATGAGACTTGCCGGGCTGACGATAAGCCCCAGAACGATCAATCCAAGAACAAAATGCTTTCTCATATTCTCTTCCCCCTATTACGGTATTATGCTCTATTTCTAATACCACTTAAGGCAACAACCGTACCAGGATTTCATATTCTCCACCGGCTGATCGATTCAAAAGATAATAACTGAATAGTAACAAATACTTGGCGTGATATATCTATTATTTTATGGCATCTATCTTCAGCCGTTACAATTCATCGAGCATCAAAATATGTAAAGAAGTCCGACATTTTAGAGAGAGAAATGCAACGTAAATGAGTTAAGACATAGATAAAATAGGAAAAAATGAAACTGCGAAAACGTGAAGAATTCCGACATTTTTTCATATTCGACCGTGAAAAAGCGGGGTCACATCTTAAATATTAAATATTCGCCTTTTCACTCTGTTTACACTTTCTGCAAACTCCTTTTCTGACGCCAACCGCCTGGAAACCCGGTTGACCGTCATCGTGATCAAAGCGCCAGTGACCCCACCGAAATGCTGTCCCAATTCCAAACAACTCTTCCCGCTCATCTCCCTTGCAAGGTAGATAGCCACCTCCCGCGGATCGTTATTTTTACGGCCTCTCATCCGCACCGATTCTTCTGAACAATTGTATTCCCTCCCGATGGACTTAACGATATCTTCGAGAGTCCATCTGGGCTTTAGTTCCTTGAGTTGAGGGACCTCTCGCTGGTCCTCTCTGACCGAAAGAAACGTTTCCTTGACCCACTGAACAAAATAGCTGTCTCCGAGAATGAATGAGCCGATCGCGTTCTGTAGAGGATCTTCCAGCGCCTTGATGTCAACGCCTTCCACGTAATTCCTATATCGCTTCACTGCCTCTCTTTCACTGTTTCCGAACTGAGAAAGTATGCGTTCTGTGGTTAAAAAGTCAGGACGCGGGACGCTTCCCACGAATGCACGGTAGCTGCTCCATGCATGCATATCCGGAGAGGACAAGAGTCCCGCTTTCACCGGGTTGAGATGGATGTAACGGGAAAGCTGCTTCAGGTATCCGTCCGCATCGATTAGGATTGCCTTGAACCGCCCCTGGAAAAGGTGGCCGTTCCTTCCATGCTTTTTGTTGAAATAACCGGCATGACTGACATTGAGCCATTGTATGGCTTGGCTGAGGTTGGCCTGAGGGGTTTCGATCAGCAGGTGATAATGGTTGCTCATGAGGCAATAGCTGTGAATGATCAATGAAAAGCGTGCATGCGCTTTCTGGAGATTTTCCAGGAACTTTTCTCGATCCCGTCCCGTTACGAATACCGCGGATCCCGCGTTTCCGCGACTGATGACGTGATAAAAAGCGCCGGGATATTCCACTCTCAGTGGCCGTGTCATGATCAGCGCCTCCATGAGAATCTTTCACGCATTATGGACGGGATGAAAGACAGTAATAGGATAGGGGGAAGGAAGTCAATATTTATTATTTAAGATGTGACCCTGCGGTTATATTAGAGCTGTCGCATTTTCGGTCCTCGTTCATAGTTGCGTGAATACATCGACCAGATTGATTTTTAAAAAAGTATGATTTGGTTGCTGCTTCTTTTCCCTGCTTATTAAAATCACAACTGACATCTAAAGACACAGGTTGCCCCGCCGGCGGAATGGATTGATCGATGGCGCCGATCGGGGCATCGAGCGTGAATGACCGGGCGACCGGCTTCTCGCGCTGGTGATCCGGATCGATCGCGGCTGCGACCGACACGGTTTGCCCTGCCGACGCAATGGATCTGTCGATGAGGCCGATCGGGGCGTCGAGCGCGAATGACCGGCAGAACGGCTTTTCGCGTTGGGCATCCGAATACAAGGATTCTTCATGGAGAATATGCGGCTCGAGTTGACGGAGTTTCCTGTGATGGAAAAGAGGATTCGAGTATGACCGGCTCAAGCGGGTGTTCTTTGCAGTCGGCATGGAATCCGTATCAAGAAATATAAACGGATGTAGGGTTGAGCCGTTCGGATCGTTTTCCGGCAAGTGTGGATCGATTCAGTTCGTGGATGTTTTCGCCTGAATATCGGGTACAGATAATTTCTGAATCTGTCTGCCGGTCTGGACATATTTATAGGATCACGTTGAATAGGTGCATTCTGAAATTCCGTCGATGATTCTAAAAATACTTCGTCGAGAGAAGACAGCTGATTAATGTCCGCAAGGGAGCTGCCAGGGAGAAGAATGCCCCCGTTATGATGCACGCGGGTTTTTTCTTGATCTCCAGCGGTGCACCGTTGCGGCCGGCGGGAGTTATCGGATAGCGCTGCAAGTCATGAGGGCGAAAGCATTCATGATGTGTTGTCCGTTGAGGCTGATCAAGGGGCGGGATCCGGTTCCTGCTTTTTTTTTGGTTGGAGCAGAGTGATGGGTTGCTTCTCGCCGCTTTTCTTTCCCGGTACGACCGGTTTCAGGTAACCCTGCTCTTCCAGCCGTGCCGTCATTATATCGGCGCGCCGATTCAAACTCCTCTTCATCATCTTGAACAGTTCGATAATGATTTTATCCCTTCCGTCCCGATGCCCCTGAAGCGACTCCAACCCCTTGCTGATATTCAGAATTCTTTCTTCCTGATTCGCAAACTTCTCTTCAAACACTTTAAAGCGCTCTTCAAATTCCCGCCTTAACACCGCAGGGAAATCCGGGGTTGCCGGTTCGTAGATCTTCTCGTCTTCGGGAAGCGAATCCTGAGAGCCTCTTCTCTTTCCCGGTCTCGCTTGAGCGACTGCATCGATCAGTGCAGGGCCAATTATTTTGATATCATCAGCATATCCGTATACCAATGCTGCATCGCAGAGCATATTGATGAGCCTCGGGATACCGCGAGAGTGCTCGTAGATGGCATCGAGGGCTTCCGTGCCGAAGATGTCGAGATTCTGCGCACCGGCAATCTTGAGCCGGTGACGGATGTAGTAATCCATCTGGATCTTGTCAAGAGCATCGAGATGGCAGTAGACGGTGATACGCTGAACAAACTGCTCCAGGCTTTTTCTCTGAAGCTTTTCCCTCAACTGGGGCTGTCCGACGAGGATCATCTGGAGGAGATGATGCTTTTCAGCCTCCAGATTGGACAGCATGCGGATCTCTTCCAGTGTTTTTTCCGGAAGATTTTGTGCTTCATCAATGATAAGGATCACACGCTCCCGTTTCGAGTACTTGTCGAGGAGGTAACTGTAGAGACGAGTGAGCAATACCGCCTTCTCGGCATTGGCTATATCCAGCTCGAACTCCAGGCAGATCATTCTCAGCAGTTCCTGGAATTGGACAAGCGTGTTGTTGATAATGCCCACCTGGATACTCTGGGGGATCTTGCGCAGGAGATAATTGATCAGGGTCGTCTTGCCGCAGCCCACTTCGCCGGTCACGACAACAAACCCCTTGCTCTCCTGGATGGCATACTCCAGATGGGTGAGTACATTCTCATGACCCGGGCTCATGTAAAAATAGTCCGGGTCCGGCGTCAGGTTGAAGGGCTTTTCTCGCAGTCCGTAAAAAGATTCGTACATGTTATTGTCCTGAATCTATAATGTTTTATTTATTGCTGCATTCCGGTAAAAAGCAAGATTTAATTTACACTCAACCCTGATTGGGAGAAAATGCAATGCATTATAAATGCAGGAGAAAATAAAAATAGGATCGGTATAGGTTTCTTCCGGCCTGCGAAGTCCAGCTTGTTCGTGTGGCGGCTTCTGCCGTTTTCAGGCGGCGGAATCAAACGTTCCGGGATATTTCGACGATAATGACGCCGGCACGAGTTTCGAGATAAACTGGGTTGCCAGGGTCACTGGTGAACCTCTTGGACTTTAAAAGCAAACAGAACTGTTGTAGGCTAATTAATGAGATGGGACGCATGGCTTGCACTAATTGGGATTACGACGATCATGACAAGGAGACGATTTTTTAGATGATCTTGACATTCATCAGTCCCTTCGATATGTTATAAATCTTGGAAGTGCGCAGGTCACTGGTGGGCCTCCTGGACTTCAAATCCAGTGTGGGGGGCTGATACCCTCCCAGGTGGGTTCGATTCCCATGCACTTCCGCCAGAAAACTGAGGGGTTTCGGCTCAATGTCGAAGCCCCTCTTTTCTTGTGACAACGCCCTGCTAACGGCTGCGGGATTCGACGTTCAGACGTGACGGCTTTGCAAGCGGGTTCCGTACCAGGCTGCTTCCTGGCTTGACAGGCCAGCCCTGAATGATCCCGGCGATGTGCTCGAAATCCCGGTCACGGACGGGAAACATGTGATCAATGCCAAGGCGATCGTGGCCAGCCGGGAGACGGTGACGATCCAGCGCAACGTCTATGACACCCTGCTGGTCATCCCCGATATGAGCCGCCTGGAAAGTGTCGTGAGCGGCCGAGGGCCGTCGCTCAAAATCTGGTTTACGACCGACGAACATCATCTCCCCGTGAAGATCGAAACCCGCACTGCGGTCGGCAGCTTTGTCTTCAAGCTTGTCTCCGCAACCTGAACAAGGTACCGATGATCCTCGGTTTCCGGAGTTATCTCGGTTGGAATGAAGACTCGCAGGTTCAAAGGGTGACATCCAAATTCACTTTTTGTGCAACGAGGGTAACAAGGGAAATGACAAGATTCATTTCGGAGAGAATATTCCAATCATATCAGACAGGAGATACACCGGAGGGAAATAAAAAAACCCGTTTTGCAACGGGGTTCTTTTAGAGGGGGTGGGGAGACGACCCTTTGGGAATCGTCTCCCCGGAGGAGATCATTTGTTTCTGGTTTGCTTCTCTTCGCTTTAATCGCTTCCTATTTTCACTCGCGCTGTCGAACGAGTTGCCTATTGGTATTGCACCTACTGTGCCTGCAGGGAGAATCTCTTATAAGACTCTGAAATATATAGAATATCCCTTTCGTGCCGGAAGACGGGAACGTGCCGGAAAAGGCAACGATTGTCGAAGTCTAAAACGCCTCTGCCGCCAAGAACATGGGGAGAGCGCGCGAAAACAGGGGAAAACAACTCTCTCGACAAAATTGACGACAGAGAACGAAAAATTTCGGAAAAGCGAGTCGTGGCATTGACGCGGACGTTGACAAGATCTCAGGCTCATCAAACTGAATTCCTGTCAATCCACGCGACACCGCCCTCGACAACGCTGTAATCACTACCTGGTGAAACGAAAGGCAGGGCTTTTGACCCCGCTTTCGTTTTTCCGATGGCACCCGTCAGGATACTTTCTGAACCTGCTGATGCCGACAGGTCGCTGATTAGTTCATCCATTGCTATAGACAGCTTCAGGCATCACCCCTCTTCATTTCATCCATCTCCCGATTGGTTTTAGCGTGGCATCCTTTAGATTATTAGCATGGGAACCTTATTTGTTTTCCGATTTCTTCTTGTCCTTGCGGCTGCGATGCTTTGCGGTGGTTGCGCCATTCCGCAAACCTATCATGCAACCCAGCACCGGACATTATCCCTCGGGCCGGATGACCTGAGCCGGCATGGGCTGGCCCTCATTACCCCTTCTACCGTAACAGGCCAGGAAGAGGAGAGGCAGGCGGTGGCAATCACGTTCACCGAGGTGCTTTACACCCATCGTCCGGATATCTCCATCAGGGCCCTGCCCCAGACTCTCAGCGCGATAAACAGGTCCGGCCTGGATGAGCAATATACGCGTATGTTCGAGGACTACAACAAAACCGGTCTCTTCAAGCTTGCAAGCCTCCGGGAGGTGGCCGACGCCACGGGGGTGCGTTACCTGGGGCAGCTCAAGCTCTCGGGCTTTACGCAAGGCTCGGATGGGCGGCTCAGCGTCTTCGGCCTGCGTGTCATGAATACGAAGCAGGCCCGCATTCGGCTGTTCCTGCAGATCTGGGATTCGACGGACGGAAGCATCGTCTGGGAAGGCGTCGATGAGCTTCAGCACTGCATGGACACCGTGGTGGAAGATGCTGTCACATTGAAAATGGTGCTCGAAATGGCCTCAAGACATCTTATCGATCAACTTCCTAAACAGCAGGAGAAGACGAAAACACTGAATACCAGTTTAAAATGATCTCACGCCATGCAAGAAGATTATGATCACGGATATCGACAGGCATGTGAAAAATACGGTCATTTCCGTGGTGGTGACCCTGGACCGCTGCGGCAAGCGCGAACTTGCGGCAACTTTACTGAGAAAGGGCTTTTTTGTTGCTCTCATTCGATCCGCCGAGATTGAAGAATACTGCCAGGACCTGAAGGATAGGGGGGATTGGAATGCTCTTCGGCATGGAAACTATGGCATTCTGATCGATACACGGCTTCCTCTCCCCCGGCATTATGATGAACTCGCTGAGCATGCCCGGAGAATCTGTGAGGGCTTTGCCGGGATCGAGGAGTGGCATAACACTTGAAACGTCTTGAACCGGTGGCAGCCAGAGATTGCTGTAAATGTAAGATTCTTCATCCAGTCTGGTGCTGAATGCCCTGCCAGGCGGGTTCGATTCCTGTACACTTCCGCCAGAAACACAAAGGGTTAGCCGATGCCGGCTGACCCATTTTTTTGCGAAGCGCGCAGCCGCAGTCCTGCGTCTGCAGCGGCATGAGTCGCGAGCCCGGGAGTCGGGCTTTCAGTCTTTGTGCCGACGCAAATGAGTTGACCCGCAGAAGCACTTCTGTTACTCTTCACCGCGGCAAGTCTCCGCTCGCGCAGAAGGGGGCCTTGCCTTTTGATTTTTTCCAACGAGGTGATTATGCTGGACACCCATGTTGCGAAGATCGCCGGTGAGCTCAGCCTCTCTGCCGGCCAGGTGCAGGCCGTTGCCGGCCTTCTCGACGAGGGGGGCACGGTGCCCTTCATCGCTCGTTACCGCAAGGAGGCCACGGGCTCGCTCGACGAGGTGGCCATCACCACGATCCGCGACCGTCTGGAGCAGCTTGCCGAGTTAGACAAGCGCCGCGAGGCGATTCTGAAATCTCTCGAAGAGAGACTACTCCTGACGGAGGAATTGAACGGGAAGATCCTTGCCGCCGAGACGATGGCGGTGCTCGAGGACATCTATCTGCCCTTCCGGCCGAAACGCCGAACGCGGGCCACCATCGCCAGGGAAAAGGGGCTCGAGCCCCTTGCCATTCTCCTCTTTGCCCAG